>Ga0074045_10000530_pt1 | contig 37090 bp, 30 predicted proteins | sample BogForMeECP23OM2_FD_94442 | JGI IMG/M metagenome (GOLD analysis project Ga0074045, IMG submission 94442) | Bog forest soil microbial communities from Calvert Island, British Columbia, Canada - Bog Forest MetaG ECP23OM2 | ecosystem: Environmental > Terrestrial > Soil > Wetlands ...
AGGTCGATTGAGTTGACGTCGCTGGCGCACCGTAAACATTACCGCGCCCAAGAAGGATTGGAATCGTGGCTGCGGCTGCGTTTCGACGCGATCCCGGTATCGAAGACACGCTACCAGCGCATGTCGGCGCCAGCGCAGAAGGCGATCGTGAAATCGATTCAGCGCATCATGTCGCCGCTGCCGCTCAAGAAAGCGCCTCTGGTGAAGACCGAGAGAAATCTGGAGCGGGTGGAAAAGCTGATCGAATTGTTCGAGCCCTTCATCCTTTTCAACGAGCACGATTTCGCTGCAGACAATGTCGAGAAACTGTCGCAAGCGCTGGTGCCGGAAGAGCGCGAAGAGTTTGGCTACAAGGCGCGAATGCTCGATTGGTGGGATTACTGGATCAACGTGCACATCCCGGCGCTGCGCAAGTGGACGTATCCGCTGATCGAAGGCCGTCCGCTGGAGCCGCGTCCGGCGCGCAGTTTGGAGAATGGAGAGACGGTGAAGACGGGCACGACTGGTGGTAATTGGTAATGGCGATTTTTCTGACAGGATCCACCGGATACATCGGCGCCCACGTAGCCGCGAATTTGCTGCGCGATCACGGCGCGGCGCTGAATGTATTGGTCCGGGCGCGGGATGTTGGCGATGCCGAAAGCCGCTTGTGGCAGGCGCTGCAGTTGCATCTCGACTTCCCGCAATTTTATGAGTTTCTCCAGACTCGGGTGCGCGTCTTTCGCGGAGACCTGACCGATTCCGGCTTTGGACTGAGCCGCGATGAATACGACCGGCTGGTGCATACCACGGATTCCGTGATTCATTGCGCCGCCTCGCTGAACCGCAAGTCGGAGAAGAGCTGTCTGAATGTGAACCTGCGCGGCACCTTGGAAGTGCTTACGTTGGCGCGGCAGATCGAGCACTATCACGGACTGCGGCGCTTCAGCCAGGTGAGTACGGTAGCCGTGGCGGGCAAGCGGCAGAATGAGTTGGTAACCGAGGACCGCTCGATTGATTGGGAGCTTTCGGACTACGATCCCTACGCGCGGACGAAAAAATTCTGTGAGCACATGATGCGCGTGCTGCTGCCCGAAACGCCCAAGCTTATCTTTCGTCCCAGCATTGTGCTCGGCGACAGCCGTTACGCCGAGACCACGCAATTCGACATGGTGAAGGCGTTCGTGTTTCTGGCGGGGTTGCCCGCGCTACCATTTCGCTCCACCGATAAGATCGACATAGTAAATGTGGATTTTGTCGCGGATGCCATTGCTGCGCTTCATCAGAAGGATCAACCTGAACACGACACTTACCATCTCTCGTCGGGAGTGGCGTCGCAGACGTTTCGCGAAATCACGCAAGCCTTGGCGAAGGCACAAAACAAGCGTGCGCCCGTGTTTGTGCCCGTTGCCGAGCGTCCCTTCTCGGGCTCAGTGAACTTTCTTGCCAACCGCCAGGGAGCGATCGGAAAGGGCGCCTCCTTGATGAAGGTGTTCATGCCCTATCTCTTATGGAACACCGTGTTCGACAACACGCGGGTGACGACGGAATTGGGCAAGCGGCCGGTGCCGTTCTCTGACTATTGCTTTCCATTGCTCAAGTTCAGCAGCGAGAATCAATTCGCGTTTAAATATCGTCCGTGGCCTGCGACCGCCGGGGGTACTGCGGCATGATGGATCTCATTCTGGAAGCGTGGGTCAGCACTTCCATCGAGCGGGCGAAGGCCGGCTGGATGCTGGGCGAGGGTGAGCGTTGGAAGCCAGGCGAAAAACTCAAACTTTTATTCGCGGGCTACAACGGCACGCGCAATATGGGTTCGGATGTGCGCGTAGAAGAGATGCTGCGCCAGATCCGTCATATTCTCGGCGCGGAACGGGTTGAGTTCAGCGTGATGAGCCAGAACTTCGAGTTTTCGCGCGGCTACTTCGAAGGCTCCAGGCAGGTGCATCTGCCGGATATCTTCCCACCTTTTCTCGCCAGTGAAGTTCCCCGGCACGATGGGGTGGTGGCGTGCGAAGGCTCAATGTTCAAAAGCAAGTTCGCCAATGCCCTCACCACGATGATGATCGGCTCGCTGGGAATTGCGGCGGCGCAGAATAAATTATCCGTTGGCTACGGCGCAGAGGCGGGGCACATGGATCCGCTTGTAGCCAAGATGTGCGGCCGCTATTGTCGAAACTCATTCGTGATCACTCGAAATGAAGAATCGAGAACTGTTCTGCGAGAACTGGGAGTGCCCACGGAGCTGGGGACCGACACGGCGTGGACATTTGACCCGCGCCCGCCTGAGTATGGGCAGAGTGTGTTGAAGAAGTTGGGTTGGGATGGGCGGACGCCGGTGCTGGTGGTGTGCCCGATCAATCCATTTGAGTGGCCGGTGAAGGCATCGGTGGCCAAGTACGCAGTGCGCACTCTGACCGGCGCCTACAAAGATAGCCACTACCGCACCGTTTACTTCCACAATTCGGGACCGGCGGCGGAGCAGGCTTACAAGAAATATTGGAATGCGATTGCGAATGCCGTCGATGCTTTCCGCAAGAAAAGGAATGTTTTCGTGATCCTGGCGGCGACAGAGCGCCTCGACGCGCGTCCGGCGAGGCGAATTTCGGAGAAGCTGGGCGGCGTCCCGGTCCTCACATCGGACGACTACAACATGTATGAGTTGGTGAGTATTCTGCGCGCGTGCCACATGATGGCTTCGTCGCGCTACCACGGCATCGTTACTTCGATGCCTGGGCTGGTACCCTCGGCCGGAATCACTATGGATGAACGCATCCGGAACTTGATGCGGGAGCGTGGGCACCACGATCTGCTGATGACGGTCGACGATCCGGAGCTTGAAGGCAAACTGCTGGCCGCGTTGGAGAAACTGAGTTGTGAAGGCGAAGCGATTGCCTCCGCGATTGCTCAGACCGTGGTTCGGAACCTGAAAGTGATGGCGCGCATGGGCGTCTATTTCGAAGAAGAAGTGCAGAGAAGGTATCCGGAGTTCGAGACGCGGCGTGGAGAATGGAGTTGGGAGGACTATCTGCCCCCGATGAGTAAGAGCCTGCGGGAGTTGTTGGCGGCTTACAGTTAGGTTGTTGCACTCCAGAACTTGCTGACCGCCGAGGAGGCGGAGAGTGCGCAGAGGGGCGCTAAGAAAATCTTGAGCACGGTTCAATCCATATTTTGACCACAACCATTCCATTCATCGCAGAGATTTTTTCCCAGCTGCAAGCGGCTGCCGGCACTCGCATTCTCGCTGAGATTCACGACGGGCGGGTAACCGGCGTTACCGGGAGTGAGTTGCTCGAGTTGGTCCGCAAAGCGCGGACGTTTATCGCATCAAAGAGTTTAAAGAAAGGCGACCGATGCGGGTTGCTTGCGGCCAACAGCATTCGCTGGGTGGCGATGGATCTCGCTCTCCTGGCCGAAGGGCTGATTGTTGTTCCCTTGTATTCGCGCCAGGCGCCCGCTGAATTAGTAGCGATGATGAAAGACTGCACGCCGTCTCTCGTGTGCTGCGGCGACCCGGCGTTGCGAGATGCGATCGCGCAGAGTTGGAGCGAAGCCCCTCCGCAGTTTTTGTTCGACGAGATTTTCGCGGGAGTCGACGGAGTGCAGTTAAGTCGTCCGCAGATGGGGAACGACAGTCCGGTAACGATCATCTACACCTCTGGGACCTCCGGCGAAGCAAAAGGCGTCGTTCTTACAGCAGCGAACGTGGGTTTCATGCTGGAGCGGACCGCAGAGCGGCTCGGCCAACTCATGTCGAGTTCATCGTCAAGTTCGTCGGAACAGGATCGCATCTTTCACTATCTCCCTTTTACCTTTGCGGCTTCGTGGATTGCAGTGCTGACGTTTCTAAAGCGCCGCAGCCTGGTTACCATCAATATGGATCTGGCCGCAATCGCGAATGACATGCGGACGGTGGCTCCGGACTATTTTTTGAATGTACCGCAGTTGCTGGAAAGAATGCGGCGAGCTGTCGATGAACAGCTCTGGAAGACGGGCGGAGTAGCACAGGCGATCTACGCGCGCGCCAAAGGCGCGTGGGCGCGCAAGCATGAGAATCGACCGAAAGCTGGGGATGCGATGTGGCTGCGAATGGCCAACTGGCTGGTCTTTCCCGCGATCCGCAGAAAAATGATTGGAAGAAATCTCAAGGCGCTGATCTGCGGCTCGGCACCTCTGACGGCTGAGACGCAACTCTACTTCATGATGCTGGGCATCCGCGTCCTGCAGGTTTACGGCCTCACTGAGACCACAGCGATTTGCACCATGGATGATCCCAATCAGGTTGAGGTCGGGCGCGTAGGCCCGGCGATTCCTGGCATCGAGATGAGGCTGGGAGAGAATGATGAGATAGTGGTACGAGGGCAAAACATTTTCCCCGGATACTGGAATCGGCCCCAACAAACGGCCGAGGCGTTGCGCGACGGATGGTTTCGCACCGGCGACCAGGGCGAAGTGAATGCGGCGGGGAACTGGCGGATTGCCGGCCGCATCAAGAACCTTATTGTGTTGGGCTCGGGACACAAGATTTCGCCGGAGCCGATCGAGAGTGCGATCGCGAAGCTGTTGCCTGCGGCGCAACAGGTAGTTGTGGTGGGCAATGGTCGCGGCTACCTGTCGGTGATCGTGACCGGCGGCGTGCCGCCCGAGCATGTGCAGTCCGCAATGGATGGGTTGAATCCCGAAATGCCGCACTACAAGCAGGTGCGGGCGTTTGTGGTGCAGCCCGAACCGTTCTCCATCGAGAATGGATGTTTAACCGCAAATGGAAAGCTCAAGCGAGATGCGATCGCTGCGCGATTGAGAAACGAGATTGAGGAGATGTATCGCGTCAAGCAGGCGGTATAGACCCGCGAAAATCGCCGGGAGATCGTTGAACCGCGAAGGACATTGCAGTGCACGAGGGAAAAACAGGAGCCAGTCTGATCGAACGAGTCCGACAAGAAGAACGGGCTATGTCCTGGACTCTGGTGGAGGGCGTCATTGAATTGGCGCTCCACCGGTCGCCTTGCAATGAACTGGGAACCGCATCGCTGGCGGAGTTGGAGAAATTTGCGGCGGTCCTCGAGAGCCTGCAGACTGAGGCGCACGCCCTCATTATCTATAGCGAAATGAAACCAGGATTCTGCGCGGGCGCCGATCTGCGCGAGTTGTACCAGCGATCGCAATCCATGGAGAAGGCTGATGCCGCGAAGGGCGTGCGTGATTTTCTGGAGCGGATTCACCTGGTGTTGACTCTGATCGATTCCACCCCTTTGACCACCATAGCAGCTGTGCACGGGGTGACGTTTGGCGGAGGTTTCGAGCTGGCTCTGGCCTGCGATTTGATTATCGCCGACAAGATGGCGCGCTTTTGTTTCCCGGAGCTACGGTTGGGTTTGATTCCGGGATTCGGTGGAATACCCCGGCTGAAGCGGGATTTGGGCAATGCTGTGGTACGGGATTTGCTTTTGACTGGACGAAGTATCAACGCAACCAGGGCGCAGCAGGTCGGGCTGGTGAGCCAGGTGGTGGGCGAAGGCGAAGCCTTGCGGGCAGCGCGAGCCACGGCCATGCAGTTGGGAAAGTTTGATCGGGCCACAGCGTCCGCAGCCAAGAGCTTTATTAAGCCGATTCCGCATGAGGAGTTGCGCCGTGAAATCGATCTCTTTTGCCAGTTGTTTGCGCGGCCGGCGGTGCAGGCGGGATTGCGAAAGTTTGTGGAATCTACAGACGCGCTGCCGTATTTGCCGTAGTAGCGGTATCGATCCTTGGCTTCGCTCGCCAGGACTGAACATCTATGAAAACTGCCGATGAGACGCTGGACGAAATCTTGAGCCTGGCCGCGGCGCACTTCAAAGTGCCCCGCGAAAAGCTTGGTCCCGACGATGACTTCTTTAAAAAGCTGGGAATTAACAGCTTGCAGACTCTCGATTTGCTGACGAAGTTGGAGAATCATTTTCAAGTCGAACTTCCGGATTACGAGTTGCAGGGGGTTTCCGACTTTCGCACTCTGGCGGGGAGAATTCAGGCTCGACTATGAGCGGGGTTTTCCATAATAAACTCGGCCTCATGCATACGCAGGCAACCACTTCATTAACATGGTATTCTGCCCGCTTCTGCGCCGCTGTGATGAAATAGCTCTTTAATGCTCGACCTGCAAAAATACACCTGTCTGGGCGCAGCCTTGCGCGATGCGCTGGAGCGTTTCGGTCCGGAAACCTGTCTGATCGAGGCGGATCGCGATCGCGAAAAGACACGTCTTACTTACTCCGATTTCAAAGAGATCAGCCTGCCCCTGGCCCGGGCCCTGGAAGACGCCGATTTCGATCCTGGCGATCGCGCGGCCATCCTCATGACCAATCAGTCCAAGTGGCTGATCTCGGCCTACGCCGTTTTCTATTGCGGCGGCGTGCTGGTGCCTCTCGATTACAAACTCACGGCGGCCGAGCACCTGCAATTGCTCGAGCACTCGAAGGCCAAGGTCCTTATCGTTGAATACCACCTCTGGCGCGCCATCACTCAATCTCCCGAGTTTCACAATATTCAGACGAAGCTGGTCTTGGTGACGGAATCGCCTCTGGGCGCGGATCTTGTAGGGGCTTTCCGCTGGGAAGACTTTAAGCGTAAAGGCTCGCCGGATTTTGTGATGCGGCAGCGGGAAGACGTGGCCTGTATCGTCTATTCGTCGGGCACCGGCGGCCGTCCGAAAGGATGCGTGCTGACCCATGAGAATTATCTTGAGCAGTGCCGCGCGCTTACGGCGTGGTATCCCTTCTGGCCGGGCGTCCGTTACCTGAGCATTCTGCCGACCAATCATGCCATCGATTTCATGGTGGGATTCATCGGGCCCTTCGTCTGCGGAGCCTGTGTCGTGCATCTGCGAACCCTGCGTCCCGAGTACGTCCGCGATGCCTTTGTGCGCTACCGGATTACCTACGTAGCCCTGGTTCCGATGATCGTTAAAAATCTGGAGCGCGGCTTGCGCGCCAAGTTCGACGAACTGCCGCGATGGAAGCGGACGATTTTGAACCGAATGATTGGGCTCAACCGGCTGCTCACCCGCGGCCGCCCCCAGGTAAAGGTCAGCCGCATGTTGCTGGGACAAGTGCACCGCGCATTCGGTGGAGAGTTGCTGGCGCTGATCACCGGCGGCGCATTTATGGAACCCTCCACCATGCAGTTCTTCTATGACTTGGGAATTCCGGTGGTGAATGGATACGGACTCACCGAGGCTGGGACGGCGCTGACTTTGAACGATTTGAAACCATTTCGCGCGGACACCGTGGGCAAGCCCTTGCCCGGGGTTGAACTTCGAGTGCTGAATCCGAATGAAGAGGGGATCGGAGAGGTTGCAGCCCGGAGCAAAACGGTGATGTCGCACTATCTCGACGATGCCGAGTTGACCCTGGAGACGATTGTCGATGGCTGGCTGCTCACGGGCGATTTGGGTCGCTTTGATAACAGTGGCCATCTCCAGCTTTTTGGGCGGAAAAAGAACATGATCGTCACCGAAGGCGGAAAGAATATTTATCCCGAAGATATCGAGACAGTGTTCGATGGTCTGGGCGTGAAGGAATACTGCGTGTTCGCGGCGAACTATGTCTGGCCCCAAAACTCGCTGGGCCGGGAGATGCTGGTGATGGCCCTCCGGCTGGAGCAGAATCAGCGCGTTGACAGCACACTGCTGGAGGAGATCGTGAACCGAAACCGCCGCCTGCCGGACTATAAACGCCTGGGCGGATACGTGATCTCGGAGCAGGATTTTCCCCGCACGGCTTCGATGAAGATCAAACGCCATGCGCTGGCGGAGGAAATCCGAAAAACCGCGGAGCGGTCGGCGGTGGTGGAGTTGTGAATGAGCCGGCGCCGTATCTCGCCATCGTGAATCCGAGAGCAGGAGGCGGACGCGCCCAGAAACTCCTCGCTCCGGCGATTGATCGTCTGCGCGCCCGGGGCGTGGCGATGGACGTGGCCGAGACCCGCGGGCCCGGAGATGCCACGAGAATTGCCCGCGAAGCTTATGGTTCGGGACGGCGAAAGTTTATTTCAGTGGGCGGCGATGGAACTTCCTACGAAATCGTAAACGGTCTGTTCCCCGAGGCGAGCGTGGCCGAGCGTCCGACCCTGGGGTTTCTCCCGCTGGGGACGGGAAATTCCTTTCTCCGCGACTTCAGCGACCGTGGTCTGGAACATGCCATCGAGTCTCTCATTGCCGGGCAGACGCGGCCTTGCGACGTGCTGCGCCTGCGGCATCATGAGGGAGTTATCCATTACATTAATCTCTTGAGCGTAGGTTTTCCCGCCGATGTCGCGACCTTGCGGGCCCGCCGCTTCAGCGGTCAGGGAGAATTTGGATACATCATTTCGATCTTTCTCGCTCTGGCCCGTCTTCACCGGCGTCCTTTTCCGGTGCGCGCGGATGCCGATCTCGAATTCGACCGGCGTCCCTGCTTATTCCTTACTTTTAACAACAGCAAGTTTACCGGCGGTACGATGATGATCGCACCGCAAGCCGAGGTTAATAGCGGCCTGATCGAGTACGTCCGCTGGGGCGCGATTGGAAGGTTGGGGCTTATTCGAAACTTGCCCGGACTCTACGATGGCACTCATATCATTCATCCTCTGGCCGAGCGCAAAGCTGTAAAGAGCGTCGAGTTCGATCTGGACGCGCCTGTGGATGTGATGGTGGATGGCGAGGTCTTGACCCTGCACTGCGACGAGTTGGATGTGCTGCCCGGCGCATTGGACGTGGTAGCTTGAGCCCGTGATATAAAAAGGAATTCATCTGAAAGGCAAGCATGTCGGAAGAGCGGCGTAAGCGGCGCGAGGAGCGCCTGGGAAACCCGGAGACGAAACCCGTCTCCCGGAAAACCTTGATCTGGGGCGCCATTGCGGCGTTGCTCGTCGTGGCTTATCTCGTGGGCTGGTACTACACGAATCATCGCTACGATGGCTTCGCCAAGTGTCTGGCGTCAAAACAAGTGAAGATGTATGGGCTCTATTATTGTCCGCACTGCGCCGATCAGAAGGCGATGTTCGGGAAGGCCTTTCAGTACGTCCCTTACATAGAGTGCGCGATCAAGGGTTCGCCTGATCTTGCGCCCGAGTGTAAGGCGGCTCGAGTAAAGTTATTTCCCAGCTGGCAGTTCGGCGTGAATCCGCCGATCGAAGGTGTCTTTCCTCTAAATGAACTGAGCGACAAAACCGGGTGCACTTTGCCGTGAGCCCCGAAACCGCACATCAGGCTGCCGCCTTAGGCCCAATTCGCGTCCGGTCCAATCGAGCTTTGTTTATCGCAATCGCAATTCTGGCGGCGGCGGGGATTTTGGTCTCGGCGGTGTCGCTGCAGCGTCACTATGCGAAGTCGGCCTCGGCGTTCTGCGAGTTCGGCGAGAAATTTAATTGCGACATCGTGAATCGAAGCGAGTACTCCACCGTCATCGGAATTCCGGTGGCGGGCATTGGGGTTGTAGGTTACGGGGTTCTTCTGGCTCTAGCGACAGCCTACCGCACGCGCGCAGAGACTCCGCTCCGCCTGCTTGCGTCCGCCGGAGCAGGCTTGGCATTCGCGCTGTATCTGACCTATATCGAGGGTCACGTTCTCGAAGCCTGGTGCATTTTGTGCCTCAGTTCGCTGGGGTTGATCGCCCTGATTACCGCTCTGACGGCGGTGGTGAAGGTGAGGGAAGAGTGATGATCTGCGTTGCCGGCTATCCCACTGAAATGCTTTCCTGATGGCAAGAATCCTGAAGACGAAAAATCAAGCAGAAATGCTCCCGCCAATCCCAGCCGGCGGAGCCACCGGTGATCTCCGGTTGCATGAGTTTCGCAGCCGCATCTTCCGGAACACCAGGTTCCTCCGCGTGTGGCTGCCGCCCGGGTATGAAGAGCCGCAGAACGCTGCCCGGCGCTATCCCGTCTTTTATCTGAATGACGGCCAGAACCTCTTCGAGCCGGCGACTGCTTTCGCCGGAGTCGAGTGGCAGGTCGATGAAACCGCCGACAGGCTCATCCGTGAAGCAGCCGTTCCGCCAATGATTTTCGTCGGCATCGACAACTCCGGAAAGGACCGGCTTCGCGAGTACATGCCGTACCGCTCCATGCATCCCAGAATGATCCGAGTGCGAGGGAAGTACTATCCGAAGTTTCTGATGAACGAAGTAATGCCGCTGGTGGAGGCGAATTACCGCGTTGCCACCGGGCCGGAGAATACGGGCCTGGGCGGATCGTCGCTGGGAGCTCTGATCGCTTTGTACACCGCCATTGCTCAGCCGAATTTAATCGGGAAGCTGCTGCTCGAGAGCCCATCCCTGTGGGCCTCGAACCGGCAAATCATCCAGGAGAGCCGCAAGGTAAGGATTTGGCCGGAGCGCATATTCCTCGGGGTTGGAACCTCTGAAACAGGAAGCGCCGAACGCAGCCGCTCCGTAGTGGACGATGTCCGCGAATTGGCCGCGATCGTGCGGCGGGCGGTCCTCAGTGAAAGCCGGTTGCGCTTGGTTATCAAAGACGGCGCAGGCCACAACGAATCGGCGTGGGCCGAGCGTTTCCCGGAGGCGTTGCAGTTCTTGTTCGGGCAATAGCCTCGCTTGCAGCCCTAGCTCCGGTTCGACAAGAACCCGTTCAACAAGACAGTTTCAACAAGACTTCGGAATCCTAACCGAGCTCCTGCCAAGCTTCCATATTGCATACAAAAGAGCCGCCATAACGGGTACGGAAAGCTGCAGGTGAGTCCATCGCGCGAGTGGGCCGAGCAGGGGAAGCGCGAAGGCGAGGTAGAGAAGAATTTTGAGGCGTGGGGTCATCGGATTCTCCGGGTTCGCCGCGATCCAATCGCAGAGCAGAAGGAAGGCGGGTGCCAGTATGACGAGGTCGTAAACCGTGAGGTGCGGCGCCAACAGCACGGTCGCGAGCAGCAACCCCGAATAGCGCAGAGATAATGCCAGCTGACTTCGCCAGCAAGAAACGGTAAAGGCCGCCGCCAACAGCGCAGTAACGAGGTAGAGTGCCCGGGCGGCTGCGGGCCAGGGGAGAAGCATGCTCCAGAAAGTGCGCAGACAGTGAGTCTGGTAGGGCTTCGGTTCAAGTAAGGGAAGTAGGCCGGGTAGCTTGCGGAGTGCGTGCATCCATTCCAGAAGCGGTCCGCGCCCGTAATAAATCAGAGCCGCGCCCAGTTCCGCCGCCGAGGAGAGCAGCGCCCCACCAATGACCTTCCAGCGTAGCGTCGCTACGAAGACCAGCGCCGCAGCCACTCCCAGTTGCGGTTTGAACATCAGGCATCCCAAAGCCACTCCGGCCAGAAGCTCACGCCGCGCGCGCAACGCTAGAAAAGCAATCGTGAAGCAGGCCAAGGCCAGGGACGAGGTCTGTCCCCACGCGATGAGATGCCAGAAAGCCGGGAACGCCAGCGCCAGAATGAGAACGGTGATCTCGTAACTGTGGAGGCCGGAGCAGGCAAGCCACACCGCATAGCAGCACAGCCCGTAAATTAGCGAACTGAGCGCCAGCCAGAGAAGCAACGCCTGCTGATACGGCAAGCGTGCCAAGGGCGCGAAGAAGATCGATACTTGCGGGGGGTAGAGCGGCAAATAACGAATCCCTGCCGCGGCCGGAACGCGCCTCGCCGATAACTCCGATTGCGCTTCGAGGTTGTAGAGATCTGCGCCCCGGTGCTCGAGGGCCAGCGAACCGAGAGTATAGAGATGCAAGAAATCGGTGCCCTTCAAGTTGCCGCTGCGATCCAGCAATCCCGGAGCCGCCATGTTCCACAGATACACCGACCACAGACACACGCCAAGCATGAGCCCGTGGGCGCGAATGCGCCTGGCGGTCAATCCCGAGGCGACTTTCATGAGTCTCATGAGTTCGCCCATGATACAGAATTCACAGAATCACGAAAGATTCTCTCCGGCGGGCAACGCCTCGCCATCGGTCGAGCTAAGTCTCGTCGCCAACAGCAACAGGAAAAGGAAAGGAAGAAACAGCACCAGCACTGACGGAAGCAGTGGAACCCGCTTGGGCGAATCCAGCCGGGGATGAACCAGCAGCAAGATAGCCTCGGCAAACCAGGGCCAAGCCAGCACGATGGCAAGAGTTCGCCGCCCGTAGCGCGGGAGAGCCTTCCAGTCTCGAACAATCATCAGGGCGGGTAGTATCAACAGAACCTGGTTGAACGGAGTCAACAACGGCAACACCAGCGTCGCGCCAATAAAAAACGCAGCCACGCTTTGAACAAATTCCGGAGTCGTCGCCTCTGCCTGCCGATTTCGCCATGCCAGTGCCAGTAAGGCCACAATCACGATTCCCGTCAAAGCTCCGCCCATCCAATTGCCTAGAGCTAAGCACAAGAGGGAAGTGGTGGGAAAATACTTTCGATATGCGATGAGCCCGTCTATGAAATAGCGCGGCCACCCCGGCAGAATTAGCTCTCCCGCTCCGGCCAAAATAGTCAGCGTGCCCGCAAAGCCCACCAGAAAACGCCATCGCCTGGGCCATGCGCTTAGCCCCCAAACCAAGAACCACGCAAGCGGCAGGACCACCATCTGCGGCTTGATGGTTGAAAGTGCAAGAAAGATACCCGCAAGCCCAAGATGATTGCGGGCGATGCACCAAGCGCCCAATGCGAGCAGGAAAGCGACCGCCAGTCCCAATTGCCGAAGCCGAAGTCCCTGCATGATCTGCGGACTGCTGACGATAAAAAGAACGATCGCGCCCATCAGAGCTGCCGGCGGCCGCCAGCGCAGGAAATCTAACCACAGCGGCACGCTGATCGCAGTCATAAGCGCGAGGATCACCGGAGTCCAAAGCTGGAGCCGCGAAAAATCCGCGTCCATCGTCGGAGCCAGCAAGAACACGACATATACGGGGTAAACAAAGCGTTGTTCGTCGATGACATCCACTCCGGGCTGCCCATACTTCTGTTCGATGGCGTGGCCGTAGAAGGCCATCTGAATTTCATGGCTTACTTCCGGGCTATAGGGGTTTCGACCGTGCAGCAGAAGTTCGCGCGTCCCTACCCAACGAGGATAGAGATCGCCCATTTCGGCCTTGAGCCTCCCGTGTTCCACGTCGATGTAATGCTCCCAAGGCAGTAAAACTCTCGACATATAGAGCCAGCTGATTACGCCTGCCAACAAACTCAACCCCAGCCACAGTCGAATCCTCATTTTGCGTCAATGACCTCGCAAGCGAACAAAACGGCGATCAGAAAGAATCAATTCGGCTTTCCAATCGCATCACCCGCCCGCAACGGACGCGAGCAAACATGCGTTGGCCTCGAACCGCACAAATAAACCAGGGACACTGGAAGGTCGCGGGGCTGCACGACATAGCTCGCATCGGCGACCGCATCCACGTCGGAATAATTGTCCAGCACGATGCCGTTGCCGGGTCGCGCGTGAATCCGAAACTGCCGTGAAGACGGTTCGTAGTTGGCATAGCTGAAGCAATGACCAATGCAGGCCCGATCCAGATCGTGTTGGAAACAAAGCGAACCCAACGATTGCGAAGGCAGAGAACTCACAACTCGTCGCCCGGGAGGCAATCCAGCCACGACCGCGTCCAGGCGGTCTTCCATTTGATTGAGCTCGCGATTGTCAAGGTAAAGAAGCCCGAAGAACAACATAGCTACCAAAGTTAGAGCAACCCTTATCAAGCGAGTGGTGGGAGCAGCAGCGATGACAGCGCACATCATCAGAGCAGCCGCAAATGAAAGACGGTCGGTGATGTAGCCAAACGGTCGATCGAATCCCGGAAGCCGTAGCATATCTGGAATCAGCACCACTGCGGCCGCATTTAACAGCCACAGTTGAAATGGAATCGCCGAAAACAAATCCGCAAATCCGGTGCGATGGACGAGACGACGCAGCAACATCCACCACATTGAAAGCAGTCCGGCGAATGGCACGGCGTACTTCAGGCCAAACAGCTCGACCTGATTTGCACCCGTAATAAAGAAAACTTGCCGCGCAGACCACGAGTACGAATATCGATGAGTAAGAATGTACCGGGCGGCGATGAGGAGGGCTAATCCGAACCCGATCAGGTAGGCCCGTTTTCGCGGGGCAAAGCGGCTGGCAACGATGATGTAAATCAAGGCTCCGATAGTCCACACAACCGGAAACGGATGAGCAGTCCAGGCAACAATAAGGATCGGAGCAGCCAGAACGCGAATGTACCACGCGTGACCCGCGTCCAGGAAAATCGCGATACACCACAAGCACAGGCCCATGGATAGGTAGAAATTAAAAAATCCCATGTGAAAGATGAAGCCGTAAGAAAGCATCGCGACGCACGGCGCGGCAACCCACCAGTTTTTTCGAGCGACGCTCGTGCCGGCTCTGCTGCCGGCCAAACGAAAAATGAAGAGCAGCGCGCCCAGTCCAAAGAGCAGGACCGTAACGGCAACGGCCAGCCTTTGCGCCCAGTCCGGGCCGACACGCAAAAGCAGCCACTCCAGGAGGAAGTCGAAGAGGACGTTATTGGATTGGAACGAAATCCACAGGCCCGGCGCCTCGCCCCGCTGTATCAGTGCCGCCAGCCATGCGTTGTAGATGTGGCTCGATAAATCCGCCGCTTGAATCCGCGACTGCCAGAAGCAGGGAATCAGCAGCGCGACGGAAAAGGATCCCAAACCAAACCATCTTCGGGAGAAGATTCCTTGGCGAGAACTCCCCAACCCCACAGCGGGAGCCGTCGCTTCGTGATCTGTCGTGCCGCGCGCGTGAAGATTCGGTCTTCCAATCTGCATCTCGGGAAATTCTATTTCTCGGCGACCTCCCGATCGATGGCCTTCTCGAACAATCCGTCCACAATGCGGATCATCTCGTCGTCCACCACGCGATTGCGGGAGATGGCCTCAACCAGAGGGATGGAAACGATTTTGTTGGCGCGCAACGCAGCCATGCAACCGAATTCATTGCGATGCACCATGTCGATGGCGCCCAAGCCGTAACGCGTAGCCAACACGCGGTCGAATGCGCTGGGAGAACCGCCGCGCTGGATATGTCCCAGCACCACGGCGCGGGTTTCGAAGCCGGTGCGTTTTTCGATTTCGCGCGCGAGAATGTTGGCGATGCCTCCGAGTTTCGCGTGCCCAAATTCATCCTTGCCCATATCCTGCAACACCGGACCACCCTGACCAGGTTGAGAGGAAAACTTTGCGCCCTCCGCTACCACCACAATGGAAAAATACCGGCCGCGCTCGTGCCGCTGATGAATCGAATCCGCCACCTTGTCGATGTCAAAAGGCCGTTCGGGAATCAGAATCACGTCAGCTCCACCCGCAATGCCGCTGTAGAGGGCGATCCAGCCCGCATCGCGGCCCATCACTTCCACCACCATCACGCGGTTGTGCGCCTCGGCCGTCGTGTGCACCCGGTCCAGCGCCTCGCAGACGATGTTGCAAGCCGTATCGAATCCAAAGGTGTAGTCGGTGCCACCGAGATCGTTGTCGATGGTCTTGGGCACGCCCACGACTTTACCGCCGTGTTCGTGAAGTTTTTGCGCGACCGAAAGCGTATCGTCACCGCCGATCGCAATCAGCGCGTCCACTTTTTGTCTCTCAAGCGACGCGATACACCGGTCAATGCCATCCGGACGCTTCGAAGGGTTGGTTCGCGAGGTGCGCAAAATCGTGCCGCCGCGGGGAAGAATCCCGCCCACGGTCTCGAGATCAAGCGGCATCGTCTTTTCCTCGATGACGCCGCGCCAGCCTTCCATGAAGCCGACGAATTCATCTCGATAGGTGAAAATGCCTTTGCGCACGACCGCACGGATGACCGCGTTCAGCCCAGGACAGTCGCCTCCGCCGGTCAACATGCCAATTCTCATGATCTTCTCCGGTGAATGAACTCAGACGAACCTTCCTGGCATGCAGTCCAAGCTAGGGCTGGCATCAGGGGCAGCCCCGGTCGCGGGATCTGCAGTCGCCGGGAAGAACAAGATTATCATTAAACTTCGAGATTATCGTTAAAAGTCGTCCACGGACGGTGAGGCTGAACTTGCGTGAATAACGATTTTGCGCAGGTGGGAGTCGCGAGCCAAAATCTAGTTCACGCCGCATTCTTGCTTGCTGGATTTTTCTCTTCAACCTTAATGGTGCGGAAGCCAAGAGGCCGATAAGTGTCGTCCGGATTCCGAGCCGCTGGGGAGCAGAGCGATAAAACAGACCGCGGCGTGACAGGATAGATTTGAAATTGCCGCCAACTACATTGGCGTCAACTGCGCCGCGATCATCTGCCAGCTTTGGGTTCGTTTCTGGCAGACCAGGGTCACGTGAATCGGCTTCCCTTGCGGTTTGCCGGCGGTGTTGATCACTCCCATCAGCACCGCGGTATCGCCAAAAATTCGCACTTCTGTCTTCCCCAGCGTCGCCCCGGCAAAACCACCCGGGTCCGGACCCTCCGGAATGAGGTCGCTCTTGTTCAGCACGCCGCCATTAAAGCTGCTGCCGATGAAATTGTCGGCGATGATCCGGCGCAGGGAGGCGGCATCACCTCTGCCATCCGCGGCCAGCCAATCGCGCTCTAACTGCAGCACTTGATCTTCGGGTTTGTCCGAGGTTGCAGTGCCTTGCGGTTGCGAAAAACTCAAGGCAGCTACGGCGCACACAGCCAAAACCACGACGATGATCGAACGTGAGGAAGCCATGACATACCTCCGGGAGGGTCTTTTGCAGAGTAGACACCGCGACCGGTCTACAGGTTCCCGAAGAGAAGCCGCACGGTCGCTCAGAACTTTTTGCGCAGGGATTCAAAGACAAAGTAACCGACAATCGCCGCGATCGTTGCGATGGCAAAATTCATAGAGGTAAAGACGTCTCTCATCGCCCAGGCAATGCCGCGCTTCCGTCCCATGCCGGAGCGCTCAAATTCTCCCATCAGAAGATTCGCGTAAAAGAGGAAGATGATGAAACCGACCTCGATCAGCGCTCGCCAGACATCCTTCCTCATGCGGGGATCGGTTCCTCGTTCCCTTCGGGCGGAAGCGGCGGCCTCTTCTTAGCTCTTGAGCCCGATCGCAGCGCTCTCCATCTGCTCGTGCACCTGCTCCGCACGCCGCAGCGCCGATTGTACGTTATCGCAGATATTCTCGCGGCCCACCACCTCCTCGAACTCGGCCTGATGAATCAGGCTGGCGGGCTGCTCGCGCGCGCCACACAGAATTAAGGTTCGATTGCTGGCGTGCAATCGGCGTGCTACCTGCTCGATGGCAAACAATCCGGTGGCGTCGAGCGCGGTCATGTTGCGGAGGCGCAGAATTACGACAGGAGGCAGCGTGTGCAGATCCTGGGTGACAGCGTCAATTTTGTCGGTGGCGCCAAAGAGAAATGGCCCGTGGATGCGGAAGATCGTCGCGTAGTAGGGAATGTCCTTATCCTGCAGAATGTGCATGCGGCCATCCTCCACGTATTCCTCAGTGACTTGAGAAACCGTTGTCGTGGAGGCGACGCGGCTGATAAAGAGCAGCGCTGCAAGAATCATGCCAGCTTCCACCGCGACGGTGAGATCTGCAAAGACAGTCAGCGAAACCGTGACCAGCCAAACGCTGATATCGGTTTTCGTGAGCTTCAGCAGTTGCGGAATCTCGCGCCACTCTCCCATGTTGTAAGCCACCACCATGAGAATTCCGGCGAGCACAGCCAGCGGAACGTGGCGCACCAGCGGCGCGGCGAACAACAGGATGCAGAGCAGGGTAAGCGCATGAATCATGCCCGCCACCGGCGACACAGCGCCGGAGCGAATATTGGTGGCCGTGCGGGCGATGGCGCCAGTGGCCGGTAATCCACCGAACATGGGAGAAACAATATTGGCCACTCCCTGCCCAATCAGTTCCACGTTAGGATTATGCCGGTCGTTACTCATGCGATCAGAAACCACCGCCGACATCAGCGATTCAATGGCGCCGAGCATCGCCACGGTAAGCGCGGGGCCGAGCAATCCGTGAATCAGATCAGCGCGAAATCGCGGGATTACAAAATGCGGCAAGCCCGCCGGAATCCCGCCAAAGCGCGATCCGATCGTCTCCACAGGTAGTTTAAGTAAGACCACGGCCGCGGTTCCGAGCAGGAACGCGACAATCGCTCCGGGGATACGATGAAAAACGGCGCGGCACACAATCATTACCAGCACCGTGCCCGCGGCGAGCGCAGTCGCGGTGTAGGAGAGCGTGTGAAAACTCCCGGCCAGCGCTTGCATGCGCTGCCAGAAAACGCCTGGAACCCCCGCCAACTGCAGACCGAAGAAGTCTTTTACCTGTGTGCTGGCGATCAGAATCGCGATTCCGTTGGTGAATCCGATCACCACGGGCCGTGGAATGAACTTTACGGCCGTGCCCATGCTGGTGATGCCCATGATCACCAGTAAAATTCCAGCCATCGCCGTGCACATGAAAAGTCCATCAATACCGTGCACCGCAACGATGCCTGCGACCACTACTACGAAGGCGCCAGTCGGCCCTCCGATTTGTGTTTTGGAGCCGCCCAGCAGAGAGATCAGGAAACCGGTAACAATGGCGCAGTAAATGCCCGCCTGAGGCGTGAGCCCGCTCGCAATGGAAAAAGCCATCGCCAGCGGCAGTGCAACCAGCCCTACGGTGATGCCGGCGATCAGGTCGCGAACAAATTTGTTGGCGCTATAATCGCGCAAACAAAGCGCAGACTTCGGCAGCCAACGCTCATCAGGGAAAACAACCGCCATTTTCCTATTATGCGGCAAGCAGGCAAGAGCCTGAGAGAATTGCGCTGAGACGTACACACCGAAGAACATGGCCCCGCAGTTCGCAATAACGCCGAGCATTGCGCTCCGCGGCGACTTTCGGCACAATGCTGCTCGGAATGAATAAGACTCTTGCCCTTCTTATGTGGGGTGCGGTTGCGGTCTTTGGCGCCGTCGCTGTAGGGGCGGTCGCCCTGCATCGCGGCGAACCCATCAACGCCCTATGGTTGGTCGCTGCCGCGACCTGCTGCTACGCGCTAGCGTATCGCTTTTACAGTAAGTTCATCGCCGCAAAAATTCTCGTCCTGGATGGTTCCCGGGCGACTCCCGCCGAGCGCCTGGAGAATGGCCGCGACTTCCTCGTGACTAACAAATGGGTGGTGTTTGGCCATCATTTCGCGGCCATCGCCGGACCCGGTCCGCTGGTGGGGCCGGTGCTCGCGGCACAGTTCGGTTATCTCCCGGGAACCATGTGGGTGCTCGCCGGAGCAGTGTTCGCGGGCTGCGTGCAAGACTTCGTGATCCTCCTGTTCTCGGTGCGCCGCGATGGAAAATCGCTGACCGAAATGGCCAAGGACGAAATCGGCATCGTCGGAGGTTTTGTAGCTTACGCCGCGGTGATCGCGATTCTGGTTATTCTTCTGGGCGTGGCCGCTCTGATCGTGGTGAACGCACTCAAGAATAGTCCTTGGGGAACCTTCACCATCGCGATGACCATGCCGATCGCTCTATTGATGGGGGTCTATCTGCGGCGCATTCGTCCGGGAAAAGTGTTAGAGGTCTCCGGTCTTGGTTTCGTTCTGGTTCTGGCAGCGATCTGGGGCGGGCGGTATGTCTCACAGAACGCGGTGCTCGCTCCTATGTTTTCTTTCGGTGCGCCCACCCTGGCGATTCTTATCATCGTCTATGGCTTTGCCGCCTCGGCTTTGCCGGTATGGTTGTTGCTGGCCCCTCGCGATTATCTCAGCACCTTCGTGAAGTTGGGAACGATCGCCCTTCTCGGCCTGGGTATCGTGGCCCTTCACCCCACACTGCACATGCCTGCTCTCACCCGATTCGTCGATGGCAGCGGCCCGGTTTTTGCGGGGAAAATATTTCCCTTTGCTTTCATCACGATCGCCTGCGGAGCGATCAGCGGCTTTCATGCCCTGATTTCGAGCGGCACCACCCCCAAGCTCATAGCCCGCGAGACCGAGACTCGCATGGTAGGGTACGGCGCGATGATGTGCGAATCGGCGGTCGCCATCATGGCGATTGTCGCGGCCTGCGTGATGGAGCCGGGAGTTTATTTCGCCATCAATAGTCCGGCCGGCATCGTGGGGCAGGCGCCCGCGGCCGCGGCGGCAACCATTTCCGGTTGGGGATTTCCCGTCACCGCCGCCGAGATGCAGGCGCTGGCGCACGCCGTGGGCGAGCAAACCCTTTACAACCGCACCGGCGGCGCTCCCGCCTTCGCCGTCGGCATGGCCCACATCTTCTCTCGCAGCCTGGGGGGCGAGAGCGTGATGGCGCTGTGGTACCACTTCGCGCTCATGTTCGAAGCGCTCTTCATCCTGACCGTGCTGGACGCCGGCACGCGGGTGGCGCGCTTCATGGTGCAGGATGCGCTCGGGCACGTGTACCGGCCGCTGGGGCGCACGAGTTGGTATCCCTCGATTCTAGCTACGAGTGCCCTGATCGTAGCCTTGTGGGGATATTTTCTGTGGCAGGGCGTCAAAGATCCGCTGGGTGGAATTAATTCCCTGTGGCCGCTGTTCGGTATTTCGAATCAACTGCTCGCGACAGTAGCGCTGTGCGTGGCCACGACAATCATCATCAAAACGCATCGCGCGAAATATGCCGCGGTGACGCTGGCGCCGTTAGCTTGGCTGGTTGCGGTCACGTTCACGGCATCATGGCACAAAGTCTTCGACTCCAATCCCCGCGTAGGATTTCTAGCCCAGGCGCAGGCCCTGGCGGCGGCTCCGGCGACCAGTGCGACCGGGCGACTGATTTTCAACAACCGGCTGGATGCGGCGGTCACTGGGATACTGGTCGCGATGGTCACGCTGGTGTTGTTGGAATCGGCGCGGCAGTGGCTGGGAATTCTGCGCGGGACTCGAGAAGCGCGGGTACGGGAAGCGCCGTTTGTAAGAACGCGGTTGGTGGAGGAAGAGGGATGAAGCGAATCTTATCTGTCGCAGGCACTCTAATCGCGGCGCTGCAGGAGATTTTTGACGAGGCCGCGTATGCCAGGTTTCTGAGCAGATCGGGAGTCGCATCGTCCGGCAAGGCTTATGCGGCCTTCCGACGGGAATTTGAAGAAGCCAAGGTGCGTCGGCCGAAGTGCTGCTAGTTATTTCGGAGCCGCCGGCAAAGCGCTTCGCTCCGCTCGACTTGACAGCCGAGGCGCCTGCTACCACATGAGCACACATGGGACTTCAGCACGACTAGCGGTCGATTAGAACAATCCTAAGTTCTATGATCTCCCTCCATTCCGCGCTACACTGCACTCACATGCGAGTTCTGGGCATCGATTGCGGCGGAGCCTACACCGGCTACGGTGTAGTCGAGATGAATTCCGCCGGAGGGTTAGTGTGCCTGAGTTGCGGCGCCATCAAACTTTCGCCGCGCGACTCTCTGCCGCGGCGGCTCTCGCGCATCTTCGACGAACTCGGTGGACTCATCGCCGAACACCGTCCTGATGAGGTCGCGATCGAAGGCATCTTCTACGCACTGAACGTAAAGTCGGCGTTGCAACTCGGGCAGGTGCGCGGTGTCGCCATGCTGGCTGCGGCTGCGGCGGGACTGGAGGTCGCCGAGTATTCGCCGCTCACCATCAAGTCGTCCGTGGTGGGCTACGGCCGGGCGGAGAAGCGGCAGGTGCAGCACATGGTGACGCGGCTCTTACGCCTGGCTGAGCCTCCGCATCCCCTGGACGCCTCGGACGCGCTCGCCATCGCCATCTGCCACTTGCATACTGCGGGTACGCTCGAAAAACAGAGGGTTGCGGCGCGGTGAACACTCGAAGCCTCCTACTACGCGACGCTCAGTTTGGAATCGCACTCGCGTTCTTAGCGATGTCTGGCCTTCTGCAAGCGCAACAGCCGGTTCAGCAGAGTGCCGCCCCGGCTTCTGTGATTACCTTCACCCTTGATTTCCCCGAGTCCAACCCCAGTCATTATTCGATCTCAGTAGACTCCGCCGGCCATGCCACCTACGAGGGCCAGGTGAAGATTGAAGACAGTCCCGAAGAGCAGTCCTACAAGACTGAATTTGAAATGTCGGCGGGCAATCGGGATCGAGTCTTCGATTGGGCGAAGCAATCCCATTATTTCTCAGGCAAGATCGACTCCGGCAAAAATGTGGCCTTTACCGGCGATAAAACCTTGAGCTACCGCGACGGGCAGCTTTCCAATACGGCGCGCTACAACTATTCGACCGTTGTGCCGGTGCAGCGCTTGACCACTCTGTTTCAAAGCGCAGCTTCCACTCTAGAGTACGGACGCCGCCTGGCCTACTACCACCACTATCAGAAGCTCGCCCTCGACGAGGAGTTGAAGCGCATGCAAGAGCAGGCCCGGGACAACGAACTCAGCGAAATCCAGAGCGTCGCTCCCGTGCTGCGCCAGATCGTGGACGATACTTCGGTGATCAACATGGTCCGCGGACGAGCCAAAGAGCTGATCCAGATGGGCGAGATCGAGGCGGCCGGGAAATGATGAGCCGGAGAATTTGGATGTAATTCCGGGTCCCCCATGTTCTAATAGCCGCAGAACCGGGGGCTTCTATGTTCAAGCCACATCCGCAGTTGGTAGTCCTGGCTGCCTTCGCCTTCGCGCTCTGCGCGCGCCCCGCCGCGACTGAATCGCAGGTCCGGATCGTTCGCCTGAGCGATGTTCAGGGCGGGGTGCAGATCGACAAGCATGCGGGGTTGGGATACGAGAACGCCTTTGCCAATCTGCCCATCATCCAAGGCACTCGACTGCATACGAAGGAGAACGGTCGAGCTGAGGTTGAGTTCGAGGATGGCAGTACCCTCCGCCTTGCCCCCAACACCACCATTGAGTTCAGCAGACTCGGTTCGAACGAAGCGGGCCAGCGTGTCTCCGCCGCTGGTCTGGTAACAGGCAGGGCCTATGTCAACTGGCTGGGGAAAGCCGGCGACGAATTTACCTTGACTTTCTCCCGTCAGAAAATCGAAGTCGATCATGCGGCACACTTCCGCGTGGCCAATTCTTCAGGCTTGGCGCAGGTTGCCAGCTTTAAGAATGATCTCGAAGTCGTGGGAGCATCCGAAACCACGAAGGTGGAAAAGAAAAAGATGGTCACCTTCGATCTGAATGCCGACGACAAAGCCACGTCGGCGAAAAACTTCACTCCAGATACTTACGATGAGTGGGATCAGCAGGCGGTCGAATATCACGATCAGTACGCCAGGAACAACTCGATCCCGACCGGCTTCGGCGCCAGCGATCTCGGTTATTACGGCGCATACAGCGACCTGCCCGGCTACGGCACGGTCTGGCAGCCCTACTTCGCCAGCACGGGCTGGAATCCCTACATGGATGGCGCTTGGGCCTGGTCCCCGGGCCTGGGATACTCGTGGGCTTCGGCCTATCCCTGGGGCTGGATGCCTTACTACTACGGCGATTGGACCTATGTCCCTAATTACGGCTGGGGCTGGCTCCCGGGAAGCGGAACTGTATGGCGCCCCGGAGTTCATGTTCTGGGAACCGGAGCTCCAAACTTCCAACCGCCGGTAGTGCCGGCAAACGGTATGAGCACCGTGGTCGTCGGCAGGGGAGGACCAGTCGTCGCGAAAGCGCCGGAGTCGCGCACGTTCGTGAGCAGCGGCTCGGCCGGCCTGGGAGTTCCGCGAGGCGCCTACGGCAGTCTCCGTCACTTGAACAGTCAAGTGGCCAAGTCAAAGACCGGCTCGATCTATCTGCCGGTTGTCCCGCAATTTGCGGCAAGCGCGCCGCAACCGTTGAGCCTCGGGTCCGCGGCGGCGGCGGCGGGACCCTCCGTCCACCTGCCTTCCGCGCCGTCAGGCCACGCCCCCGCTGCATCGGGCGGACACAAGTAAAAGGCTCACCCGAAGGGTTCGGGAAGAGCAACGGCGTTGTTTTGAAAGGGCGGCGGCTTCCAGTCGAGCACTAAATCCCCTTGATCTGACGGCATCACCGAACAATCACTCCGGCATAGCCCACGACCATGTCGCGGTCGCCGGAGATGTCGCCCGAAGTCGCATACTTCACCAGTTCCGCCGACGTTGCTCCCAGCTTTCGGGCGGCGGTCAGCATTGCCACCGCCGGACCGAAGCCGCACATGCTGATGTGCTGCATCGTAATCACGTCGTAGAGAGCACGGGCGTCGAGGGCAAGAATCGCTTCGATCGCAATATGATCTTTCACCCGCGTAAGGGCATCGGATTCGTAATGATTCATGTCACTCGAGGCCAGGATCAGAACCGGAGCATTTTGCCCTGCAATGGCAACGGCAATCGCCTCCCCGAGTTGCTTAAGGATCTCGAAATGCCTTGTGCCGAGCGCGATCGGAACCAGCCGGAGCTTGGACTGTCGCTCCTGCAGAAAGGGCAACTCCACTTCGGCGGCGTGCTCCGATCGGTGAGCCGCGGAATCTTCCTCCAACACAGGGCAGAGTTGCTTGAGGGCAGCTGCGAAACCGCCGTCGATCGGCACTTCGCCCAGCGGCGTTTCCCACGAGCCTTCGCTCATGATCGCCAGCGGTCGTCCCATCCCGGTGTGGTTGGGACAAAGCACGAGACAGAGTTCCGGAATCTGCAATGCGGAAAAAACCGCCCCCGCCACGTGTCCCGAATAAACATAACCCGCGTGCGGTGCGATGCAGCCCAGCGCGCTGATTGGCGTCGTGGCTGGAGGGGAGAGGAAGCCTCGCACCTCCTGCCGCAGAGTTTCGGCATCGAGGGGATAAAATCGTCCGGCCACAGCGGGATGCCGAACAGCAGTTTCGGCCACAGATTTCCTCCCTCGCGGACAGGAAACAAAAAAAGTCGCGGAGGCGTAGCTTGTTACGTCTCTACAAATGCTGAATGCCTGCCAAAGCTACGAACCACCATGGTTCCCACGCAAGGCCCGGTAGAGTGCCGCGCTTTCCTCCAGGCTCAAAGTCTCAGCCCGCGCCGCTGGTTTTACTTTCGCGGCAGACAGGGCGGCGCGCAATCGTGCCTCATCATAATTTGATTTCAAATTGTTCCACAGCGTTTTGCGCTTCTGGCCAAACGAGAGCTTTAGAAACTCGATGAACCCGTCCTCGATATGGCTGTCGCCATCAAGTCCCAGTTCACGCTGTCGCGGGCTGATGGTCAAACGCAACACCGTCGAATGTACCTTGGGCGGCGGCGCGAAAGCTCCGGGTGGCAAAGTAAATAATTTCTCGACCGAGGCGTAGAGCTGCGCCGTTGCCGAGAGCAATCCGTAATCGCGGCTTCCGGGCTCGGCGGCAATTCGATCGGCCACTTCGCGCTGCACCAGAATCACGAGCGTCTCAAAATATTTCGCATAATCGAACAGCCGCAGCAAAATGTCGGAGGTGATGTAGTAGGGAAGATTGCCCACAACTTTCACCGGTTCCGGCCGGAACTCGATGCCGGGGCGCCGCAGGCCGGGCTTGGGGCCGAACAATGAATCGAAATCCACGGATAATATGTCCGCTTCGATGATCTCAACGTTGGGAAACATTCCGAAGCGCAGCCGAAGCTGCGCGGCCAGCACGCGATCCAGTTCCACCGCGATCAGGCGGCGGGCCCGCTTGGCCAGCGGGGAAGTCAGAACCCCGCGCCCGGGGCCGATTTCGAGCACGGTGTGCTCGGCCGTCTCCCCGAGGGCATCGACAATCTGCAAGGCGAAGCTATCGCTGGCCAGAAAGTGCTGTCCCAGCTTGGGCTTATGTTGGGGGCGGCGTGTGGAAACGACCTTCGGCACGTTGACCCTCTTTTCCTCGGGCATATAGACTGAAAAACGGCCCGCATGATTGCGCTCGGGAGCGATGCTCCCGCAACACGTATTCCATCATAACGCGCCCGCGAAAAACGGGTCTTGCCCGGAGGGTTTTGATGCATATCGCATTCGCGGCATCGGAAGGGGTTCCGTTTTCCAAGACCGGAGGCCTGGCCGACGTGGTCGGCGCTTTGCCCCGCGCCCTCGCATCCCTGGGGCATCAAGTGAGTGTTTATCTGCCGCGCTACCGGCAAACCAAGCTCGCGGACGCAGCCACCGTGGTTCGCAGCATCACGATTCCCTTCGACGACAAGTATCGCTTCGCTTCGGTGGTCACCGGCGGCACGCAATCCGGGGTGCGGTTTTATTTTGTCGAGTATCCCGAGTTTTTCGATCGCGACGCGCTCTATGGCACTCCCGCCGGCGATTATCCCGACAACGCCGAGCGTTTCGCTCTCTTCTCTCGCGCCGTGCTCGAAGCCGCCAAGATTCTTGGCGTTCCGCACATCTTCCACTGCCACGACTGGCAATCGGCTCTGATCCCCGTTCTGCTGGGCACAGTTTATGGCGAGGACCCGGCCTTCCGCGACGTCGCTACCGTCTTCACCATTCACAACATGGGCTACCAGGGCCTGTTTCCGCCGGAGGTCTTGCCCCTGCTCATGCTGCCCTGGGATTTGTTCACCATGTCGAAGATGGAATTCTTCGGGCAGGTTAATTTCCTGAAGGGCGCGCTTACCTATTCTGATTTCGTCACCACGGTCAGCCGGAAATACAGCCAGGAAATTCAAACCGCCGAATACGGCTTTGGACTCGAAGGCGTGCTGCGCGACCGCGCCGCCACGGTCACCGGAATTCTGAATGGCGTCGACTACGACGAATGGAGCCCGCAGGCCGACAAGTTCATTGTTGCGAAATATTCGCCACAGGATTTATCCAGCAAGGCGAAGTGCAAGCAGGATCTTCTCGCGGCCTTCGGCGTGGCGAATGCCGATCCCAAGCTGCCGGTTATTGGAATCGTCTCCCGCTTCGCCGCCCAGAAAGGCTTCGATCTGATCGCGCAGATCATGGACCGGTTGGCCCGTGAGGAGATGATCATGGTCGTCCTCGGCTCCGGCGACAAAGTTTACGAAGAAATGTTTGCTCGCCTCAACAAGCAGTTTCCCAACAAGATTGCCTTGAAGGTGGCGTACGACAACGCTATTGCGCACAAGATCGAAGCCGGCGCCGATATGTTTCTGATGCCGTCGCGATACGAGCCATGTGGCCTGAATCAGATTTACAGTTTGAAATACGGAACCGTGCCCATCGTTCGCGCCACAGGTGGCCTCGACGACACCATCGAGCCCTGGGACGCGCGCTCCGGTAAAGGCACGGGATTCAAGTTCACGGAGTACAACGGCGAAGCGCTCCTGCTATCCATCAAGCAGGCGCTACAGGCTTACCGCGACCAGACCTCGTGGCAAGTGCTGATGCGCAATGGTATGAACAAGGATTTCTCCTGGAGCGCCTCGGCGCGCGAGTATGGCAAGATTTATGAGCGCGTGAAGCAGGCGCGCAGCGCGACGCAAACCGCGGCGGAAAACGTCTTGGTATAGATTCCTTCCTGCAGCAACGGGAAGCACTCACAGGATCAATGAGTGTAATCGCGATTTTGCAACAGCCACTCTCTAGAGGCTAGAATCCCCGGCACGATGAAGAACTCCTGCTCGCCTCTTAGGTACGGTGCAACCGCCCTGCTGCTGGTCATTGCTATCGGATGCAGGCCTAAGAACCAGCACATGCTTGTGGCACACGTGCAGGGGGACGTGTTTCTGCCCCACTTGAGCGCTAGCATCTGGAATTTCGGCGAAGTAATTGAGTGCCAAATCGCGAGCCGTACATCCATTCCACCGGACGAACGCGGCGACTTGCTACTGTGCGGTGAGAAAACGCAGCTCGCGTGGTCACAGACTTGGCTGAGGCCTGACATCAAGACCCAAATCTACGCTGCAGCCGAGAGGCAAGCGGTTGAGTTCCGCAGCGTCGGGCATCCAGCACTCGGTAATAGATACTCGCCTCGCTTGTGGCACTGCAGGAAGACACCGGACCGCATAGTGTGTGATTAGAAAAGTGTGCGGTTAGTTTGCCTACCTGTTGCTAACTGGGGATAGCACTCATCGACCTCCCAAAGGTTCGGTCGTGCTAAGATCCCCCTAGCGCACAGGGCGCATCCGGTCCGCGGAAAGGACAGAAGTCCACCTGCTCGTTACAATTCAGTCTTACGAACTTACTTTCTGCCCGTAAATGCGGACCTCGGGCCTATGAAAGGAAGTTCTTCATGCCGGTAAGACGCCTCCCATCGCAGCCCAACCTCGATCATCTCAAGCATCAAGCCAAAGACTTGTTGAAGCAGCGTGCCGCCGGAGGTCCCGCAGCGGCGCAGCGTATCAGGGAATTTCATCCTCGTTTCACGCGCGCCACGGACGCCGAAATCTTCGCTGCGCCGCTCAAGCTCAGCGACGCGCAACTCACGATCGCGCGTGAGGCTGGTTTCCAAAGCTGGCCCAGGCTCAAAAGGCATATTGAAAAACCAACGCTGACCGATCAACTAGACCTGCCCCACCACGAACGAATTGAAGACGCCACCTTTCGCCGCGCAGTCGATCTCATTGACGCCGGTGACGTTGCGGGTTTGCGAGCCTATTTGAAGCAACATCCGAGGCTGGTGCATCACCGCGTCGTTTTTGAAGGCTGGAACTACTTTTACAAACCGACGTTGTTGCAGTTCGTGGCAGGAAATCCGGTCAGGCACGCCAAGCTGCCGAAGAACATTGTCGAGATCGCCAAGATCATTCTCGATGCCGGCCCGGAGAAATCTGCACTGAACGAGACTCTTATGTTGGTGGCGACCGGCAGTGTGCCCCGGGAATGCGGATTGCAGATCCCGTTGATCGATCTACTGTGCGATCACGAAGCCGATCCTGACAGCGCCACGCACGCAACGGCACTGCACGGTGAACGGGAAGCGCTGCACGCTTTGATCAGGCGCGGCGCGCGAGTCGATCTGCCGGTGGCGGCCGCTCTGGGTGGCGTTGAGAATTTCCGCCAACTACTTCCATCGGCTGGAGCTGACGACCGTCACTTAGCTTTGGCCCTGGCGGCGCAGTTTGGTCACATCGACATCGTTCGCATGCTGCTCGATGCTGGCGAAGATCCGAACCGCTATAACCCGGTTGGCGGTCACTCCCACGCGACGCCGCTGCATCAGGCTGCCGGGGCTGGATACGAGGATCTGGTGAAACTCTTAGTCGAGCGAGGCGCAAGGCTGGATTGGAAGGATGTTCTCTGGCACGGTACGCCCGGCGACTGGGCAAGGCACGAAGGCAAGTCGCAAGTCGAGGCATATCTTCGCGCCGCGGGAGATACGCGTGCTCGGGGGGTAAAGCCAGTTTCGTAAGGCCGTTGGAATTTATTCTGCGGCTGCTAGAATTCTAGTACTGTGGCCGCGCCGTCGAACATCCCGGCTCTCGCCCGCACCATCTTCCACGTCGATATGGATGCCTTCTTCGTGTCGGTGGAAGAGTTGTACGATCCTTCGCTGCGAGGCAAGCCAGTGGTCGTCGGCGGCCAACGCCACGAACGCGGCGTGGTCTCGGCGGCGTCATACGAGGCGCGCAAGTTCGGAGTGCACTCCGCCATGCCCTTGCGCACCGCGGCCAAGCTCTGTCCGCAGGCTATCTTTGTAGACGGACATCCCGGGCGCTATCGCGAGTGCTCCGAAAAAGTCTACAAAGTGCTCACCGCGTTTTCTCCCAAGGTTGAAATGGCTTCGATTGACGAAGCTTATCTCGACATGACCGGCACCGCGCGCTTACTCGGTCCACCGCTCGCGGCCGCGAACAAGTTGCATCGCAAAATGAAGGACGAAACGCAATTAAATTGTTCGATCGGCATCGGCTCCTCCCGTCTGATCGCGAAAGTCTCCTCCGCGCAAGCCAAGCCCAACGGCGTGCTCTGGATCGTCCGGGGGGAAGAGGCGAAATTCCTCGCGCCGCTCGACGTGCGCGACATTCCCGGCGTCGGCAAAGTGATGGAGAGCCAACTGCACGCTCTCGGCATCAAGAAAGTCGGAGACCTGGCGCGCCTCGAAGAATCCGAACTCGAAGACCGCTTCGGCAAGTGGGGCCTCGCGCTGGCAGGCAAAGCGCGCGGAGAAGATGCGGGCGGATGGTTCGACTCTGAGGTCGGCGCCGAGACTTCGGCGAAATCGATCAGCCACGAGCACACTTACAACGAAGACACCGCCGATGAGAATCAACTGGAAGCCACGCTGATGCGGCTTTCCGAGATGGTGGCGCGCCGCTTGCGCGAAGCGAACCTGCACGCGCGAACCCTGCAGCTAAAACTGCGCTACAAAGATTTCACCACCATCACCCGGGCACATACGCTGCCGATTCCAACCCAGCTCGACGGCGAAATCTTCGCGCAGATTCGCACGCTGTTCCGCAAGAACTGGAAGCAGGGACTACAGGTCCGGTTGCTGGGAGTACAGGCGTCCTCGTTCGAGTCGCCCGCCGATCAAATCAACCTACTCGAAGGAGGACGCCAGCAGCGCTGGAAAGACGCTCTGGCCGCCGCCGACCGCCTTCGCGATAAGTTTGGCGAAGCGAGTGTAAAGCTCGCCGCAGGCATGCAAGGCGCCTTCCGCGAACGTACCCACGAGAATCCAGCGGGCCTGCCGGGAAAGAGTAAACCGAAGCCAGAGTAGCGAGATCTGGCGCAGGCTAGCAGGTTGACCGATCTGGCAACGGCACACTAAGATTTCCAGTCATTTGCAAGCGTCTTCAGGAGATCACCATGTTGCCATCGCTTCGGCGGAGATCCCTCCGCGCTGCTTCGATCTGTCTCGTCCTGTTGGTTGCGATCCCGTTCTGTCCCCAGCACTCCGCGGCGCAGAGCGATCCGCCGCTGCTGCTGCGTTATCCCACCGTCAGCAAAACCCAAATTGTTTTCAATTACGCCGGCGATTTGTGGAGCGTGAGCCGCGATGGTGGCGAGGCACGCCGCCTCACCGCCGGCATGGGAGAAGAAACCAAGCCCAGCTTTTCGCCTGACGGTAGCATGATCGCCTTCACCGGAGAGTATGACGGGAACCGCGATGTCTACGTCGTAGTGGCTTCTGGAGGCGTTCCCCGCCGACTGACGTTCCATCCCGCAACCGAAGAAGTCCTGGGCTGGACACCCGACGGCAAGAATATTTTATTCGCGTCAGCGGGCGGCAGCTTTCGCCACTCCGAAGATCAACTCTACACCGTGCCAGTCGATGGCGGATTTCCCACTAAGCTTCCGCTTCCCATCGCAGAGGAGTCGTCGTTCTCATCTGATGGCACGCATCTCGCGTACGTGCCCCACCCGCAATGGCAACGGGCCTGGAAGCGCTATCACGGGGGCCAGACCACGCCCATCTGGATCGCCGATCTCAAGGACTCCAGCGTCATAAAAGTCCCACGCGAAAATTCCAACGATCACTATCCCATGTGGCTGGGAGACACGATTTATTTTCTCTCCGACCGCAATGGTCCCGTGAGTCTCTTCGCCTATGACATCAAGACCAGGCAAGTCACGGAGGCTCTGCACAGCGACGGCCTCGACTTTAAAACTGCCTCGGCCGGACCCGATGCCATCGTGATCGAGCAATTCGGCGCTATCAAGCTCTACGACCTGAAGACTCGGCAAGCGCAGAACATCTCCATCCACGTGCGCGGCGACCTCGAGGCCGTCCGTCCGCACTTCGCCAAGGTCGACCCCAAGCGAATTCAGAACTTCGGTATTTCACCCACCGGCGCGCGCGCCGTCTTTGAGGCCTGGGGAGAGATTTTCACGGTGCCCACCGATAAGGGCGACATTCGAAATCTGACACGCAGCCCCGCCGTCGCCGATCGCGACCCCGCCTGGTCTCCGGATGGAAAGTCGATCGCCTACTTCTCAGAGGAGCGCGGCGAGTACGAATTATGTATCCGCGACCAGAACGGTTTAGGAGAGGTCCGCCGCATCAACCTGGGTAATCCTCCATCTTTCTTCTACACTCCCACCTGGTCGCCCGACAGCAAGAAGATCGCCTACTCCGACAAGCGCTTGAATCTTTGGTATGTGGATCTCGATAATCCGAAGCCCAAGCTGATCGATACTGATTACTTCGGGGGCTTCGGTGCAACCCAACTCGGCCAGACCTGGGCTCCCGACAGCAAATGGATCGCCTACGCCCGGCAACTGCCGAGTGCACTTCACGCCGTATTCGTCTACTCCGTCGATCAAGGCAAGACTTCCCAGCTCACAGATGGCATGAGCGATGCGCAGTATCCCGCCTTCGACAAGAATGGAAAATATCTTTACTTCACGGCCTCGACCGACACTGCGCTGACTGCTGCCGGCTTAGACATGTCGAGCGATGATCACCGCATCTCACGGAGCGTCTACGTCGCGGTCTTGAGCAAAGACTTGCCGTCTCCCTTGGCCCCGGAAAGCGATGAAGAGAAATCCGGCGGCGACAAGGACAAAGCCTCCGATAAGGATAAAGAGAAAGATAAGGATAAAGGCAAAACCGCCGACAAGTCTTCATCCCACGATAAAGAAAGTAGCGCCGACAAAAGCAAAGACAAAGACAAAGACGAGAAAAGCAAGAAAGATGAGCCCGTCGTCGTCAAAGTCGATCTCGAAGGAATCAGCCAGCGCATTCTCGGCTTGCCTATTCCCGGCAAGAACTACACCAATCTGCTCGCCGGAAAATCGGGGATTCTTTTCCTGGCCGAAGCTCCGATGGTGATTACCGAAGGCGACCAGGAAAATCTGCCGCTCATCATCCAGAAGTTTGATCTGAGCAAGCGTAAGGTCGACAAGTGGATCGAGGAAGCGAACGACTACACCGTTTCTTTCGACGGCGAGAAAATTCTGTACCGCAAAGGTGAGGCGTGGACTACGGCATCAGCAGAAGACGCGCCCAGCATGGCCGCTCCGCCCAAACCCGGCCTCGGCCCGCTCAAGCTCGATGCCTGGGAAGTCTATGTCGAGCCGCGAGCCATGTGGAAGCAGATGTACAACGAGGCCTGGCGCATCGAACGCGACTTTTTCTATGACTCGCACTATCACGGCCTCGATCTCGACAAAGTAAAGAAAAAGTATGAGCCGTATCTCGAGGGTATCGCCTCGCGCGACGAACTCACCTATCTGTTTCAGGAGTGCCTCGGCGAAATGACGGTCGGACACATGTTCGTGGGCGGAGGCGAAAAGCCGGAGCCGAAGAAAGTGAAAGGCGGGCTCCTAGGCGCCGACTTCAGCCTGGAGAACGGCCGCTATCGAATCGCGAAGGTCTATGACGGAGAAAACTGGAATCCGGGCTTGGAGGCGCCGCTCACGCAGCCAGGCGTGAATGCGAAGGCGGGCGACTACGTTCTCGCGGTGAATGGCCGTGACCTGCACGCGCAGGATAGCATCTACAGCTTCTTCGAAGGAACCGCCGGCAAGCAAGTCGTGCTCAAGATCGGCGCAAACCCGGAGGGCAAGGATTCGCGTGACGTCACCGTAGTGCCGGTCGACAGTGAAGAGAGGTTGCGTTTTCTCGATTGGATTGAAAGCAATCGCCGTAATGTAGACAAGGCAACCGGCGGCCGCGTCGCCTATGTCTACGTGCCGAACACCGGCGGCGCAGGCTTCACCAGCTTCAACCGTTATTTCTTCTCGCAGGTGGGAAAAGAAGCGGTGATCGTTGACGAGCGCTTCAACGAAGGCGGTCAACTCGCCGACTACATCGTCGACTACTTGCGGCGGCCGATGATGAGCAAGGTCGTAGCCCGCGACGGCCACGACTGGTCGAGTCCGTCGGAGGCTATCTACGGGCCCAAGGTGATGATCATCAACGAAATGTCAGGTTCAGGCGGAGACGCGCTGCCCTGGTATTTCCGCAAAGCCGGGCTGGGGCCGCTTATCGGCAAAAGAACATGGGGTGGTCTGGTGGGAATTGGAGGCTATCCGGAGTTGATCGATGGCGGTTACGTCACTGCGCCGCGAGCCGCTCTCTACGGCCTCAAGGGCGAGTGGGAGGTCGAGAATCATGGAATCGCTCCTGATATTGAAGTTGACCTCGACCCAGCCGCCTATCGTCAGGGACACGATGCGCAACTCGATAAAGCGATCGAGGTCGTGATACAACAATTAAAAGAGCATCCGCTGCCGCAATATCAGCGCCCGGCATATCCGAATTATCACGAGAACGACGGCTTGGGCGCGAAGTAAGTTCGTTCGACTGCCTCGAGCCACTGGCCAGTAATGAACGAAGGCCGGGTATCCCGGAAGGTGATTCAGGATTCCCGGCCTGCGTCTTATTGCAACCTGAATTCGAGCTTACTCAGTTGCTTGGGGTTGAGTTCGCGGCAGCCGTAGCCGGCGCGGCGCTGAGAGTAGTCTGCGTTCCGAACCGCGCTAGCCGCGGATAGAACGGTGTAACTTCGAACGGCATCTTGTCGCGCGCCGAAGTAATTGCCACCGGCGCCGTCTTTACCATCTCGGCCCGATCGTCCCACGGATTAATCTTGATGCGCCCGCCCAGCGGCAGAGCCGCCACTTGATCGAGCTTGTTGTTATCAAGGGCCGGTCCTTGCGTGGAAAGCGCTGACAGGCGCGTGACTGCAGCACCCTCGGCCAGTGGATTGCCCAAATGCGTGGTCAGAAGCGCGTTGAGTTGCGGGGCGCGGGCTTGCAGCGCCTTCAGGAACAACCCCACGCTGTCGAGTTTCTGCGCGTATGGAGAGTTTTTCAACAACTCGACAGCTTTCTTATCGGCCGCGGTTTCTTCTTCCGGAATATGTTTGAATCCTAGATTGCTGTAAGTGGAGTCGTCGGAAAACAGCATGCGGTCGTTGAAGGCATACTTGCTGCCCAAATTATGCCCGAGCACAATGTGCGCCAGTTCATGCGAGAGCACAGCCGCCAGGCTGGCTTCGTCGGGGAGCACGTCGATCAAGCCCCGGCTGATCACAATAGTATTGCCCACACTGAAAGTTTCGAGCGGCGCGGTGAGCAGCACCCGAGTGCGCACCGGACGCGGCAGATCAATGTTGTTGGTAACTTCCAGATTGTTGACGACGGTCTGCAGAATATGGTCTACGTCGCCCTCCGGCGCAAGCAATCCTGCGCGGGTTAAGCGCTCCACCACGTTGTCTTCCGCCTGCTGTTGCCACTGCCGCTCGGCCTGCAGTGGAGACGCATCCTGCTGGGTCGGGGTTTCATCCTTCACGCTGTCCACTCGAATCTGCGTGAGTTCGTCGTCCTTGTCGTTTTTCTTCAGATCGTAGCCCCAGATTTTCGTCTGCGCCTTGAACGCGATCTTGTTTTTCACCCCAGCGCTGAAGTCGCCTTCTTCACTGTAGATATAGGCTGGCACCCAGTAACCCGGAATCAGGTTCAGCCGCCAGCTATCCATGTGAAAGAAGAACGAATTCTTCGGCGCAGGAACGTAAGTTCCGTTCAGCCGGACGATGTTGTAATCCTGATCTTCCACCCACACTCGGCCCATGAATCGTCCTTTACCGGCATTCTTCTTGGGAGTCACATCGAACATGAGGCAGCGAATATCGCCGAGAAATTCGCGGTGGATGTAATGAAAGTCATAGTGCTCGCGGTCAAAATCGGTGCGGTCGGCATAGACCATCCAGGAAAATCCCATGGGCTGGTACTGCACCTTGAAGAGTTTGTGGAAGCCGCCCATCAGGCGCGTCTCCATGCCCACGCTCTGCTCTTTCAAGTAGTCTTTGCGGTCGATGGTTTCGCCCATATCCATGCGGCCGAGAAAGTAATGATCTTCGCTCGGCACCGGCCCCAGTTGCGGATCTGCGCTCAAATTCTGCAGATAAGTTTCGACCACCGGGGTTCGCGTGGAGAGCGCCTTCATCAGCCCATGCTCGCGCTCGATAAAGCGATCCACCACCTGGTCCATGGTTGTAGGCTGAGGCAGCGCCGAAGGCGTCGGTGCCGGCGCCGTTCCCGCTGATGCCTCGGACGCCGCTGGAGGCTGCGCCGGCTGTGTGGCAGCAGCAGCGGCCGGTTGCGCGACAGGTTGCGAGGTCTGAGGCTGCGAAGTCTGGGACTGCGAAGTCTGGGACTGCGAATCGGAAGACTGCTGCGCGGCGGCGCTCAGTGAGACTAGCAGTGCGGCAGTGAACATCAATTTCCAAGTGCGCATGACTCTTCTCTCCAATTTCTTACGGCCCAAAATTTCAGTGCTTCTATTTCACTTCTATGCTTCTGTTGTTCCCGGCCTGATTCTTAAGTTTCCAAACTCCTAGTACGCCAGCTGAAACAGCACATGCACGACTGCCGTCGAATCCACTGGCTGCCCCAAGCGCAGCGCCGGTTTGAAGCGCATCTTGTTGGCGGCGGCCATCGCGGCCTCATCCAGCCCATGACCCAATCCTCGAACCACGCGGTTCACATGCAGTGTTCCGTTGGCGCTGAACATCACTTCCAGCAGAACCTCGCCTTCCAGCTTGAGACTGCGAGCCTCGTCGGTATAAACCGGCTGCGGCTTGAACGTGATCTCCACTGGTATGGTCGCCGGCCCCGACTCCTGCGCAATCTTCGGTCCGCCGTGGACCACTTGCTCCGATCCAAATCCTCCAGTTGAAACTCCGGCCCCGCGACCGTCGCCCTTGCTTCCGGTGGCGATGCCGTTGCCGAAGTCCGCGCTCGCTACCGTGCCCTTGATTCCTTTAGCGCCCCCCGACCCGTTGCCTTGCCCCGGGCCCACGGGCATATCGAATCCCCCGGCTTGCGCGGCATACAGCTTGGCGCCCTGCTTTCCGGTGCCCTTCAAACCGTTGGGATCACCGAAGCCTCCGGTCTGTACTTTCTCCACGGCCGCATTCACCGTCGGAGTCACAGAACTGCCCCCGAAGTCGCCGGTGTGTACCAATTGCGGACGCGCGGCGCTCGCCATCTTGATCTGCGGCGCGACGAACTGGTTCACGATCACCTTAGGTGCTTCCACCGGCTCGGGCGCAACTTTATGAACTTCGTGAGGTACTACTAATTTCGGACGCTCGAACACCGGTGCAGGCGGAAGCAATTTCACTTTCACCTTCAACGGTTTCACCTTGACCGGGGCGGGCTCCGGCTTCATGGCAGGAAGCGGAATCAATTCCGTGACGCGATACGCCTTGAGCTGAAGCCGATCCGGAAATAAGACTCCGAGGTTGATCAAAAGCAGCGTGACCAGAACCACGAAGCCGTAGCTAACGGCCAGGGCACGCCGGTCAATCTTCCGCTCCGGCAACAGTCCGAGCTGATAATTGCTTTGAAACGCAGCCATGTATGAACTCCAAGGGGACCCAGCCGAGGGAGCGGACCAGGATTGGAGTTTTCACATTAAGGGAGAAAGGACAGGGGGTAAACGTGCCCACGGCTCTTGACCGAAGGTAACCA
>Ga0074045_10000531_pt1 | contig 37083 bp, 30 predicted proteins | sample BogForMeECP23OM2_FD_94442 | JGI IMG/M metagenome (GOLD analysis project Ga0074045, IMG submission 94442) | Bog forest soil microbial communities from Calvert Island, British Columbia, Canada - Bog Forest MetaG ECP23OM2 | ecosystem: Environmental > Terrestrial > Soil > Wetlands ...
CTCGCCATCGCCCTCGGCCCGGACGTCGAGTACGCCGTGGCAGACGCCGGCCGGGAGCGGATCATCGTGGCCCTCGCCCTGCTTGGCGACGTCGCCAAGGCGGCGGGCATCGAACCCGCGCCGCAGGTGGTCAAGACGGTCCCGGGAAGGGCCCTCGAGCGCCTCGCCGCGCGCCATCCCTTCATCGACCGGGCCTCGCCGGTCGTCCTCGCGGACTACGTGACGACCGAGAGCGGCACGGGATGCGTCCACACGGCGCCCGGGCACGGAGCGGAGGACTACCAGACCGGCCTCAAGTACGGCCTCGAGATCTACTGCCCCGTGGGCGCCGACGGGAAATTCCTAGACGACGGCCGCGTCCCCGCGGACCTGGTCGGCGCCTCGACGCTCGAGAGCGTCGAGGACCTCGAGAAGAGGAGGACCTCGCCCGCGAACATCGCCGTCCTGAGGAAGCTCGACTCGACCGGGACCCTCCTGGCGAAGCACAAGTACACGCACAGCTACCCGCACTGCTGGCGCTCGAAGACCCCCGTCATCTTCCGCGCGGTCGACCAGTGGTTCGTCTCGCTCGACAAGGCGGGCACGAGGGCGGCCGCCCTGGCGGAGATATCCAAGATCGCCGCGGCCGCGGGATGGATCCCCGCCTGGGGGGAGGCCCGAATAAGGGGCGCGGTCGAGTCGCGCCCGGACTGGTGCATCAGCCGCCAGCGCTCCTGGGGAGTCCCGATCCCGGCATTCTACGACGCCGAGAAGCGCCCCTACCTCGACGCCGGCGTGATCCGCGCCGTGGCCGACAAGGTGGAGAAGCGGGGCACGGCCATCTGGTTCGGCGCGACGGCCCCAGAGATCCTCGAGGGCGTCGGCCTGCCCAAGGGCTGGCCCGAGGCCTCCCTGCTCACAAGCGGCCGGGACACGCTCGACGTCTGGCTAGACTCCGGATCGACCCACGCCGCCGTGCTGCGGCGCGGGCAGGGCGGCACGCAGTGGCCGGCCGACCTCTACCTCGAGGGAAGCGACCAGCACCGCGGCTGGTTCCAGTCCTCGCTCTGGACCTCGGTCGTCGCCTACGGCGCGGCGCCCTACAAGGGCGTCCTCACGCACGGGTTCATCGTGGACGAGGAGCAGAGGAAGATCTCCAAGAGCTCCGCCTACCAGAAGCCCCAGACGAGCGACGCCTACGTCGCCGAGTACGGCGCCGACGTCATCCGCCTCTGGATCGCCTCGCAGGACTTTAGGGACGACATCCCCATCTCCAAGGAGATCCTCTCCCATGTGGGCGAGACCTACAGGCTCCTGCGCAACACGTTCCGCTTCCAGCTGGCGAACCTGTTCGACTTCGACGCGCCCCGCGACTGCGTGCCCCCCGAGCGGATGGACGCGCTCGACCGCTGGGCCCTCCACCAGGCCGCGGAGCTCGCCGGCGCCTGCGCCGCCGCGTACGACGCCTACGAGTTCCACCGCGTCTACCAGCTCTGCAACCAGTTCTGCGCGGTCACGCTCTCGGCGACCTACCACGACATCCTCAAGGACAGGCTCTACACGCTCGGCACCGCGCACCCGCTGCGCCGCTCGTCGCAGACCGCGATCCACAGCGTCTTCCGGACGCTGGCGAGGGTCCTGGCCCCGGTGATCCCGTTCACCGCGGACGAGGCGTGGTCGTTCGCGGGCTCGGGAACGGAGTTCGGGTCCGGCTCGGTCCACCTGGAGGACTGGCCGGCGATACCCCCGGCGTGGTCGGCTCCGCAGGTCGACTCGGAGATGGCCTCGCTCCTCGGGGTGCGGGCGCGGGTGAACGAGGCGATCGAGCCCCTTCGCGCCGCGGGGCGCATCGGCAAGTCGCTCGACGCCGCGGTGACCCTCGGGGTGCCGGCGGCGGATCCGCTGCGCCAGGTCCTCGAGAAACACCGCGACTCGCTTGCGGAGATCTTCATCGTGTCCGACGCGCGCATCGACGTCCTGGCGCCGGCGGACGCCCCGTTCGGCGTCGACGTGCGCCCCTGCGCGGAGCTGGGGCTCATCCGCTGCCCGCGGTGCTGGCGCTGGGTGCCGTCCCACGTGCACACGGCGCTCGCCGACGTGTGCCCGCGGTGCGCAGAGGCCCTGGCATCCTGACTCCCCGACAACTTTGGCTATCCCAAGGCTCCCCATGGCAAAGACAAAAAAACCCAGTCCGTCCAAGAAGAAACTGCCCGTCAGCGGCGCGCAGAAGGCACCCGCCCCCAGGGCCCAGCCTCCCGCGGCGCCCGCCACCGGAAAACGCCCGACCATGGAAAAACCATCCAAGAAGTCCGCACTGCGCGACAGCATCCTTGCCCGGAAGGCCGCCACCAAGCCCATCGCGCTGAGCCTCGACGAGGTGCGCGCCATCGCGAAATCCGTCTCCGCGAAGATCGAGGCGGCCTCGAAGTCCATCAAGGCCGCCGCGAAGCCCGCGGCGGCCCACGCCGTCGCCCCCCTCGAGAAGCCGGCCAAGCCGAACCACATCAAGGCCGCGTCGCTCGCCGAAATACTCGGCTTCAACCCGAAGAGGACGAAGGCCGCCGAGGCGATCGAGGCGCGCGACGTACCCGAGAAGTTCAAGCGCTACCACAAGCTGCTTATCGACCTGCGCAACCACCTCACCGAGGGGATCGAGCGCCACTCGGAGGAGACCCTGAAGCGTTCCGTCAAGGACGACGCCGGGGACCTCTCGGCCTACGGCCAGCACATGGCGGACGCGGGCACCGACACGTTCGACCGCGACTTCGCGCTGAGCCTCGTCTCGAGCGAGCAGGAGGCCCTGTCCGAGATCGACGCGGCGATCAAGCGCATCCGCGACGGCACGTACGGCATCTGCGAGATCACCGCGAAGCCGATATCGAAGGACCGGCTCCTCGCCGTTCCCTTCACGCGCCATTCCGCCGAGGCCCAGAAGCAGATCGAGCGCAACCAGCACCATTCCCGCACGCAGGCGGGCCTCCTCGGCGATTCCGGCGAGGAGGGCAGCAAGGTCATTGATGACGACGGCGGCGAGGAATGAACGAGTCCTTGGACCCCGGGGTGTCGCTGGCCTGGCGCCTCCTCAAGTATAGGTGGCTCATCGCGATCGCCGCCTCGGTCCTGGCCGTTGACCAGGCGTCGAAGGCCTGGATCCGCGCGCGCCTGCCGTTCAACACCTACGGCGAGGGCTCGGGGGAGATCGTGGTCGTCCGGGGCTTCTTCAACATCGTGCACGTCGGCAACACGGGGGCCGCCTGGAGCATGCTCTCCGGCAGGAGCCTCCTGCTGGCCGCCCTGGCCGCGGCCACCCTGGTGGCAATCTTCCTCGGCAGGCGCGCGCTCGGGCTCGGCGTCACCTACGCGCAGGTCTGCTTCGGGCTCCTGTGCGGCGGCATCGCGGGCAACCTGGCGGACCGCCTCGCGCGCGGCCACGTGACCGACTTCCTCGACTTCCACTTCGGCTCATACGCGTACCCGACGTTCAACCTCGCCGACACGGCGATCTGCATAGGCGTCGTCCTGTACATCTACTCCTCCCTTAGGACGCCCAGGCTCGTCGCCTCCTAGGCGCCCGGCGTCATTCGACGTTCGCCATCTGCTCGCGGACGCGCTCGAGCTCGTTCTTGAGCTCGATCACGCTCCTGGCAATGGCCAGGTCGTTGGCCTTGCTGCCGATCGTGTTGGCCTCGCGGCCCATCTCCTGGAGGATGAAGTCGGCCTTGCGGCCCACCTCCTCGTCGGACCTCAGGAGCGCCGCCAGCTGGTCGATGTGGCTGCGCAGCCGCGTGGTCTCCTCGGTCACGTCGCAGCGGTCGGCGAAGAGCGCCACCTCGCGCAGCACCCGCTCGTCGCCCAGGTCGAGCTCCAGGCCGGCCTCGCGCAGGCGCTTGAGGAGCTGCGCGCGGTACGCAGGCGCGACTGCGGGGGCCTTCTCAATGACGGCGTCGACGTGCCTCCGGCAGACCCCGATCCTCTCAATGAAGTCGACGAGGAGGGCCTCCCCCTCCTTCGCCCGCATAGCCGCGAACTCGCGCAGCGCCCTGTCCAGGACCGCGAGCAGCTCGGGGCGCGCGCGGTCCGCCGGGGGCGTCTCGGCGGATGCCCTCTGGGAGCAGGCGATCTGCCAGAGCAGGTCGGCCGTGGGCTTGAAGGGGATCCGCCGCGCCTTGGCGAGGGCCTCCAGCCTCTCGAGCGCGCCGGCCACCGAGGAGTCGCTCCAGGTGATCTCGTCGCGCCCCTTCGGGGGCGTGAACTCGATGTCGACGTGGACCTTCCCGCGGGCCGCCACGCGCCGGACCCTCACCCCCACCTCGGCCTCGAGGCTCTCCCAGTCGCCGGGGATCTTGACCGAGAGGTCGAGGCTGCGCCGGTTCACGCTGCTCACCTGGACCGTGAGCGTCCCGCCGGCGAAGGACGCCGTTGCGCGGCCGTATCCGGTCATGCTCCTCATCGGTCCTTGCCGAGCAGCCTGGCGACCTCCTGGACGTCCTTGTCCCCCCGGCCGCTCACGTTGACGATCACGATCTTGTCCGCGGAGAGGGCCCGGGCGCGCTTGAGCGCGTGCACGAGCGCGTGGGCGCTCTCGAGCGCGGGGATGATCCCCTCCATGCGCGAGCAAAGCTGGAAGGCGTCGAGCACCTCGTCGTCCGTCGCGTGGGTGTACTCGATCCTGCCGAGGTCGCGGTAGAAGGCGTGCTCCGGGCCCACGGCCGCGTAGTCGAGCCCGGCGGACACGGAATGGGTGAGCTCGATCTGCCCGTTGGGATCCTGGAGGATGAACGTCTTGCACCCCTGCAGGACGCCCAGCTTGCCGCCCGCGAAGCGGGCCGCGTGCTCGCCCCTGCCCATGCCCCTGCCGCCGGCCTCGACCCCGGTCATCCGCACGGAAGGGTCCCCGAGGAACTCGAAGAAGAGCCCGATCGCGTTGCTGCCGCCCCCGACGCACGCGACGAGCTCGTCGGGGAGCCGTCCCTCGCGGGCGAGGATCTGCTCCCTCGCCTCGGCCCCGATGACGCGGTGGAAGTCCCGGACCATCTCCGGGTAGGGCCTCGCCCCGTAGACCGTGCCCAGGACGTAATGGGTCGTCCGGACGTTCGTCACCCAGTCGCGCATGGCCTCGTTGATCGCCTCCTTGAGCGTCCTCTGGCCGGCCTCGACGGCGCGAACCTCGGCCCCCATGAGGCGCATCCGGAACACGTTGAGGGCCTGGCGCGCCATGTCGACCGCGCCCATGTAGACGACGCACTGGAGGCCGAACTTGGCGCACACGGCGGCCGTGGCCACGCCGTGCTGGCCCGCACCGGTCTCCGCGATGATCCTCACCTTGCCCATCCGCCGCGCCAGGAGCGCCTGGCCGATCGCGTTGTTGATCTTGTGGGCGCCCGTGTGGAGCAGGTCCTCCCGCTTGAAGTAGATCCGGGCGCCGCCGCAGTGGCGCGTCAGCCGCTCGGCCAGGTAAAGGGGCGTCGGCCGCCCCGCGAACTCGGAAAGGTTCTGGCGGAGCTCGGCCTGGAACGCGGGGTCGAGCCTGGCCGCGGAATAGACGGCCTCAAGCTCCTCCAGGGCCGCCATCAGGGTCTCCGGGACGAAGATGCCGCCGTACGGGCCGAAATGCCCGGAGCTGTCCGGGATCGTCGGGCGGTCGAGCCGGGGCGCGTCGGTGGCTGGCATGGGGCCACCACCCTTGCCCCGGCGGGCCGGCGTGGCAAGACGCCTTGCGCGGGCTTCTTTCCTTGAACATTCCTGGGCTCGGCCCAGATTGGGTGGGATCCGCCGAATTGGAGGCGCCGTCGCGCCCGCGGAATCAGCAACAACCCCCATGACGATGAAATTAAGACTCGCCGCCGCATTGACCCTGGCGTCCGCCGCGCTTGCCGCCGATCCCAATCCACTGGGCCTCCAGCTCTGGAGCGTCCGGGCCCCGCTGACCGCAAGCCTGCCGTCGGGCATGGCCCAGGTTAAGGCGCTCGGGTTCACCATGGTCGAGTCGGCCGGGACCTATGCCCACACGGCCAAGGAGATGCGCGCGCTCGCCGACGCCAACGGCATCAGGATCGTCGGCTCGCACATCGGCTACGACACCCTCCTGTCGGACATGCCGGGCGCGATCGCCGAGGCGAAGACGCTCGGCTCCTCGTTCGTCGTCGTCGCGTGGATCCCCCACAAGACCCAGTTCGACGTCGCGCAGGCCAGGGTCGCCGCGAAGAACTTCAACGCCTTTGGTGCGGCGCTCAAGGCCCAGGGCATGCGGTTCGGCTACCACACGCACGGCTACGAGTTCCGCCCGCTGCCGGACGGCACCACGGCCTTCGACGTCCTCGTGAAGGAGACCGATCCCGACCTGGTGTTCTTCGAGATGGACGTCTTCTGGGTCGCCAACGCCGGAGTGGACCCGGTCAAGCTGCTTGAGCAGTATCCTGGGCGTTTCAAGGCATTCCACGTCAAGGACATGAGGAAGGGAGCCCCGACCGGCCTCTACGAGGGCTCGGCTCCCGCCTCCGACAATGTCGCCGTCGGACAGGGCAGCGTCGACTGGCCGACCCTGCTGGAGGCCGGCCGGAAGGCCGGCGTCGAGTACTCCTTCATCGAGGACGAGACGAGCAACCCGCTCGCCAACATCCCGCTGAGCATCAAGTATCTCGACACGCTCGGCCTCAAGCCCTGAGCTGGCGCAGGGCTGCACGCTTCGCGCATCCGGCGCCGCCCGGTCGGACGACTCGGACGGCGCGGGCTTCCCCGGTCACGCAGGCCCTTGCGGCGCTGCGGCGCCGGCCGGGCGCGGGGCCGAGCCGGGCAGCGGGACGACGGGCGACTGCAGCCCGGCCTTTGCGCACAGGAAGTAGGCGACGCCCCCGACGGCGAACGCCAGCACCGGGGCGGCGGGCACGTTCACGCCGAGGTTCGGCAGGATGCCGACCACGAAGCCGAGCGCCCAGGAGATCCAGCCCGCCGGGTTAAAGCCGGCGCGCGGGCCGCTCCACTGGCCCTTCGACAGGAGGTAGTCGGCCATCATGGCCCCGCAGATCGGTCCAAACGAGGCCCCGATGACCACGAAGACCGGGATGACCCTGCCGGCGTAGCCCGTGACCCCGAGAACGATGCTCACGGCCGCGCCGATGCCGACGGAGATGAACGGATTCACCTTGGGCAGCGTGGTCTTGAAGCTGTTGGCCGCGATGAACGAGGAGAAGCAGGCCGGGGGGAACGCCGCCACGGCGAGGAGGAACATGACCCACTTGGCGCTGGCCGCGCCAAGGACCACCGGGATCAGGTTGAAGGAGCCGAGTATGAAGTCCTTCTTCTCCGCTCCCAGGGACAGCGCCCTGGCGTTCATCTCCGGAGAGCCGTAGACGCCCGCGACGATGAGCATGGAAAGACCCGCCGTAACGATGATCGCAAGAGCGATGCCCACGAGGCCGCCCATGCTGACGTCGCGCTTGTCGCGGCTGTTCAGCCCGAAGTCCGTGCCCGCTGCCCCCGCGGTGGCGAAGAAGCCGACGACGTAGGTCAGGATCGCGGCGATCACCCCGGCGAAGCCCAGCGCGGCCGGGGCGTCCGGAGCCAGGTTGTGATGCGCTGCGACAAGCTTGGCCGGATCAAAGCCCCCGACGCTGCCCGCCGTCCTCATGAACAGCCAGATCAGCACGACAAGCGGGATGAGGGGGAGGTAGGTGGCGACCTTGGCGACGTACTGGATGCCCTTGAGCCCGACAAACGCCGCCAGCAGGCCCCATACGACCATGATGATCCGCGGATCCACGGGAATCACGGCGGCCAGCGCCAGGGACGAGAAATAGATGTTAACACCCAGCCAGCCGAACTGCAGGACGCCCATCAGGAAGCCGGGCATCAGGAATCCGCCCCTCGCGCCGAAGGTCGAGGTGCCCACGATGTAGAGCGGCAGGCCCGTCTTCATGCCCAAGAGCCCGGGCACCAGGTAGAACAGGTAGTGGCAGACCAGCGCCGAAATGACGAGGCCGAGCAGGGCCGCGCCGACGCCCTGCGCAAGCGTGCCGCCCAGGAAGCCCGCCTGGGTGGTGCTGGCGTCCTGCCAGAACACGAACCACAGGAAGATGCCCGCGTAGGTCGGCGCGATGTTCTTGTACCAGGGTGCGCGCCTCTCGAGGGGATTGGGCGTCGCGCTTGTGATGTAGAACGGGAGCTGGCCGGTCGGCTGACTAGTTTGGTTACTCATGGACGTTGGTCATTTGTATTCGCTGCCGCCCCACGGGGTTTAGGGATTTCGGGGCAAAAGGGAGGGTTCGTTTGAAGCCGAGTGACCTGCGGGAATGCCGGCGTGGACGGCCGGCATTCCGTTTGCAACGCAACCGCCGCCAACTTACGGCGGCTCGGCGGATATGCGAGCTTGTTCCAAGGTCCCCGCTCCTGAACGGCGTCGAGGGGCGGGCCGCGGAGCCTGTGCGGCGCCACCCCGGCGGGCCCGGCGAGGCGCATCAGGGCCGGGCCATGGCCCGGCCCGCCTGCCAGCCGGTCGTCCAGGCGGCCTGGAAATTGTAGCCCCCCGTGATGCCGTCGATGTCGAGCACCTCGCCGGCGAAGTGGAGCCCGGGGCAGATCCGGCTCTCCATGGTCGCCATGTCGACCTCGCCGAGGCGAACCCCGCCGCACGTCACGAACTCCTCCTTGTTCATGCTCTTGCCCTCCACCGAGAATTCGCCGGCCGCCGCCTGGGCGGCGAGCGCCCGCAGCGCCTCGCCCGGCGCCGTCGCCCACGTCGTCCCGGGCGCGATGCCCGCCGCGGCGACGAGCCGCTCCCAGAGGCGCGCGGGCAGCCCGAACGGGCCCGCGGAGGACACCCTGCGGCGCGGATGGGCGGCCCGGCACGACTCGAGGTCGGACCTCGCCTGCTCCCGCGTTCGCGGCTCCGCCCAGTTCACGCACAGGGAGAACCGGTACCCCGCGGCGTGGAGTTCCCTGGCTCCCCAGGCCGAGAGCCTGAGGATCGCCGGGCCGCTCAGCCCCGAATGCGTCACCAGGACCGGGCCCGACTCGCGCAGGCCCGTGCCGCGCACCGAGACGCCTGCTGAGGGGACGCAGACGCCCTCGAGGCCCTTTAGCCGCGCGTCGTCCACGTGGAACGTGAACAGGGACGGCACGGGGGGGGCGACGGAGTGGCCGAGGCCGGCCGCGACCGAGAGTCCCGCGGACCTCGCTCCGCCCCCTGTGGCGATCAGGAGCCGGTCGGCCCGCACCGCCTCGCCCGCCGAGAGCGTCACGAGGAAGCGGCCCCCGGCGCCGGCTGGCAGCCTGGACACCGCGCAGACGCCGCTTCCCGTGAGGAGGCGCGCGCCCGCCTCGCTTGCCGACCGCATCAGGCAGCCGATGACCGTCCCGGAGTCGTCCGTCACCGGGAACATCCTGCCGTCCTCCTCGGTCTTCAGCTCGACGCCGCGCTCCCCGAACCACGCGACCGTTTCTGCGGGCCCGAACCTGTGGAAGGGGCCGATCAGCTCCCTCGACCCGCGCGGGAAGCTCCTCGCGAACTCACCCGGGTCGGGGCACGCGTGGGTGATGTTGCACCGGCCGCCGCCCGAGATCCGCACCTTCGAGAGCGGGCGCGCCGTCGCCTCGTGGATGGTCACCTCGGCCCGGGGATCCGCCTCCTTGCATGCGATCGCCGCGAAGAAGCCGGCCGCGCCCCCTCCGGCGACCAGGATCCGCCTGCCCCCCGCCTGGGATGCTCCGGCCATAGGATCCTAGACGCGCTTGACCGTCACCAGCGCGAGGTCGTCGCGCTGCGGGGCCCCGCCGCAGAACCTGCGGACGCTCTCGAGGATCCCGTCGTTGATCTCGCGCGCCGGGCGCGAGTGCAGGGCGCGGACCACATCGGCCAGGCGCGCGCCGGAGAACTCCTTCTCCTCCAAGTTGGGCGCCTCGGTCACGCCGTCGGTGTAGAGGACGAGCGTGTCGCCCACCTCGAAGGGCTCGGCCTTGTCCTCGATGGCCGAGGCGAAGAGGTCCTCGGGGAAGAGCCCCAGCGGCATTCCCTCCGAGCGCACGAGGTGGGTGAGGTAGGCCCCGGTCGAGGGCTCCGCCCGCGCGAAGAGCGGCAGCTCGTGGCCCCCGCGGGCGAAGGTCACTCGGTTGGTCTCCACGTCGATGACGGCATAGAGCATCGTCACATAGAGATCGCCGTGGATGTCGGCCTCCATCGCCCGGTTCAGGTCCACGAGGACCTGCGACGGCGAGACGTGCCTGCGGGCGATCTGGCGAAGGTTGGTCCGGCACACGGCCATGTAGAGCGAGGCGGCGATCCCCTTGCCCGAGACGTCGGCCACGGCGACCCCGATGCGCCCCGGCGTGAGCGCCATGACGTCGAAGAGGTCCCCGCCCACCCTCTGCGCGGGGGCGTACCGGGCGTCGATGTCGAGCCCCGTGAAGGCGGTCGACCTTGCCGGAAGCAGCATCTGCTGGATCCCGCTCGCTATCGACAGGTCCAGATCGAGCTGCTTGCGCTCCATCTGCAGGCTCATGGACTCCAGGTTGTGAAGCGCGACAGCGGCCTGCTCGGCAAGCGACTGAAGGAGGGCGCACTCCGTCGCGGTGAACAGGCGGTTGTCCACGGGGTTCGCGACGGCGAGGACTCCGTAGGAGGTCTCGCGGAACTTCATGGGGACCGCGATCACCGACCGGACGGCGAGGTTCGGATCGTCGTGTTTCACGATCCGGGGATCGCGGGCCGCGTCCGCGATCAGCTCGCCGCGGCCCGTCTCGGCGACCCGGCCGGCGATTCCCTCGCCAACCGGGAATTCCTCGGTCCTGAGCACCTGCTCGATGAACTTGGCGCGCGTGGTCACCTTGCCCTTCATGTGCTCGGGGAGCGGCCTGTGGGGAGGGAAGAGCCCCTCCATGGCAACGCCGCGCATCGTGTTGGCGGCCGTCCGCTCGAAGATGCACGCGCTCAGCGCGCCGGTGCACAGGATCGACGCGTGGACGATGCGCTGGTGGAGCTCCTGGCGGGACAGGCCCTCCCCCTGCGCCTCGGCCATGAGGTGCATGAACTCGAGCGCGCGCTGGCGGTCGTGGGTGGCCTGCCTGCCAAGCTCGTCCCTCCTGTCGGACTCCAGGCCCTTGCGGTACAGGGCGAGGCACAGCGCCGCCACGGCGACGAGGAGTGAGGTGAGGACAAAATAGTTCATGGGCGGCCGGCGGGCGGCCGTGGGCTCCGCGGGGTACTTAGCCGGATCGCCTAACCCTGCTCAACCCGGTTCTTCATGAATACGAGGACGTCCTGGAACTTGCCCCGGTTGGACTCGTCGGCCGAGACCAGGTTCTCATGCGCCTCGAGCACGAGGCGCGCGTTCTCAAGCTCGCCCCGCTCGCCGCTCGACAGCGGCGTGTTGCACGCCTCGAGGTTCGCGCCGGCCACGTCCGCGTCCACGGTCAGGAGCTTGTGGAGCCCCAGGTTGCGCACGAGCTCGAGGTTGCGCTGGCCCATGCGCGTCAGCACGAGGCTGCCCTTCGGGTTGGACTTGCGCAGCTCGAAAGCCAGTCCCGCGAGCACGCCGAGGAACGTGCTGTCCATGCTGGTGCACCGCAGGAAGTCGATGACGAACCTGCTCTTGCCGGACCTGAGCATCTGCGTCACGAAGTCGCGCAGGCAGGCGCTGTTCAGGAAGCTGGCCCTGCCCTCGATCCGGATGACCACCGGATCGGAGTAGGCGTCGACCAGGTAAACGGGCTTTGCCGACTCGGAGATCACGTTTTCGCTAGGATTTGGCGCAGGACGTAGGGCAGGATTCCCCCGTGCTGGTAGTAGGCTACCTCGATGGGGGTGTCTATCCGGCACCGGACCGGCACGTCCAGCGCCTCCCCTCCCGCCCGCCTGACGCGCAGCGTCAGGTCCTGCTGCGGCTTGAGCGGGCCCCCGAGGCCCAGGACGTCGTAGGTCTCGGACCCGTCGAGGCCCAGGGACCTGGTCGTCGTCCCCTCCCTGAACTGGAGTGGGAGCACCCCCATGCCCACGAGGTTGTTCCTGTGGATCCTCTCGTAGCTCTGCGCGACGACGGCCCTGACGCCGAGGAGCTTCGTCCCCTTTGCGGCCCAGTCGCGGGACGAGCCGGCTCCGTAGTCCTGGCCCGCGAGGATCACCAGCGGGATCCCGCGCCTGCGGTACTCGACCGCGGCGTCGTAGATCGACAGCCGGGCGCCCTCCGGGCGCAGGAGCGTGTCGCCGCCCTCCTCGCCCCCGAGCATCAGGTTCTTTATCCTCACGTTGGCGAAGGTGCCGCGAGTCATCACGCGGTCGTTGCCGCGCCGCGAGCCGTAGCTGTTGAAGTCCTCGAAGGCGACGCCGCTCTCGGCGAGGAACCGCCCCGCGGGCGAAGCCCTCTTGATGGAGCCCGCCGGCGAGATGTGGTCGGTCGTGACGGAGTCTCCGAAGATCCCGAGCGCCCTGGCCCCCCGGAGCTCGGCCGGCGGGGCGGGCGTGACCGAGAAGTCGGCGAAGAACGGGGGCTCCTGGATGTACGTGGACTTGGGGTCGAACGCGTACGTGTCGCCCTTCGACGACGGGATCTCGTTCCATTTCGGGTTCTGGGAGGCGAAGTCGGCGTAGAGGCGCACGTAGACCTCGGGCCTGAGGGCCTGCCTCATCAGGTCCCTGACCTCGGAAAGCGTCGGCCAGACGTCCCTCAGGAAGACGTCCCTGCCGTCGCTGCCCCTGCCCAGGGGCTCCTGGGTCAGGTCGATGTCCACGCGCCCCGCAAGGGCGAACGCCACGACCAAGGGGGGCGACATGAGGAAGTTCGCCTTGATGCTCTGGTGCACCCTCGCCTCGAAGTTTCGGTTGCCGGACAGGACGGACGCCGCGACGAGGTCGTTCTTCGCTATCGCGTCCTCGATCGGGGCGGCCAGCGGGCCCGAGTTGCCGATGCACGTCGTGCAGCCGTAGCCCACCGTCTGGAAGCCTAGCTCGTCGAGGAAGGGCTGGAGCCGAGTCCGGGTCAGGTAGTCCGTCACGACGCGCGAGCCCGGCGCCAGGGACGTCTTCACCGCGGGCCCCACCCTGAGGCCGCGCTCGACGGCCTTCTTCGCAAGGAGCCCCGCCGCCAGCATGACCGAGGGGTTCGACGTGTTGGTGCAGCTCGTGATGGCGGCGATCAGGACGCTGCCGTGCCCCACGGTGGCCTTGGCCTTGCCGTTGAGCGAGACGGACGCCGCGGCGGCCTTCAGCTCCTCGGGCCTCCTGCCGAACCCGTTCTCGGAGACGGGCCGCGAGAACGCGCCCAGGAACTCCCTGCCGAGCCCCGGAAGGTCGATCCTGTCCTGCGGGCGCTTCGGGCCCGCGACGCTCGGTGCGACCGTGGAGAGGTCCAGCTCGATGTCCTGCGAGTAGTCGATCTGGCCCTTCTGCGGCATTCCCCAGAGGCCCTGGGCCTTGTAGTAGGCCTCGTGGAGGGCGACGTGGTCCGCGGGGCGCCCCGTGGCAAGGAGGTAGCTCGAGCACTCCGAGTCGATCGGGAAGAAACCCATGGTGGCGCCGTACTCCGGCGACATGTTGGCGATCGTCGCGCGGTCGACCACGGGCAGCGCGGCCGCGCCCGGCCCGTAGAACTCGACGAACTTGCCCACGACCTTCGCCTTCCTCAGGAGCTGCGTGACCGTGAGCGCCAGGTCGGTGGCCGTGGCGCCCTCGCTCAGCGCCCCGGTCATGTGGACGCCCACGACGTCGGGGGTCAGGAAATAGACCGGCTGGCCCAGCATCCCGGCCTCGGCCTCGATGCCGCCGACGCCCCACCCGACGACGCCGAGGCCGTTGATCATCGTGGTGTGCGAGTCGGTGCCTACAAGCGTGTCCGGGTAGCAGAGCCCGTCGGGGCCGCGCAGGACGCCCTTTGCCAGGAACTCCAGGTTGACCTGGTGGACGATGCCGATGCCCGGTGGGACCACCTTGAATGTCTCGAAGGCCTGCATGCCCCACTTGAGGAACTGGTAGCGCTCGCGGTTGCGCACGAACTCGATCTCGAGGTTCTGGGCCAGCGCCTGCGCGCTGCCAGAGAAGTCCACCTGGACGGAATGGTCGACGACGAGGTCCACGGGGACGAGGGGCTCGATGACCTTGGGGCTCCTCCCGAGCCTCGCCACGGCAGAGCGCATCGCGGCCAAGTCCACGAGGAGCGGGACACCCGTGAAGTCCTGGAGCACGATCCGCGCCACGACAAAGGGGACCTCCTCGGTGCGCGCCGCCTTGGCCTGCCACGAGGCCAGGGAGCGGACCGCGTGCTCCGTCACCCGCTCGCCGTCGCAGTTGCGAAGGAGCGACTCGAGGACCAGCCGTATGGAGACAGGGAGCCTGGAGATCCCACGGACCTCCCCCGAGAGCGCGGGAAGTGAGTGGAACCGGTGCCGGGCCCCGTTCGCCTCGAAGGCCTGCAGCGTCGCGAATGGATCCCTCGGCTGGCTCATCGAGGAGGCCGCGGCGTTATTTCGCGACGGCGGCCCTCACCGCCGCGAAATTGGGGAGGTCCTTGGGCGTCGGGGTCTGCTCGGCGTACTTGACGATCCCGTCGATCCCGACGACGAACGCCGCCCGGGCCGCGGTGTCCCCGATTCCGGCCAGCCCGGGGAACATGACCCCGTAGGCGGCGGCCGCCTTTTTGTTCAGGTCGCTCAGGAGCGTGACCGAGATCTTGCTCTGCTTCGCCCACGCGGCCTGCGCAAAGGGGCTGTCGACGCTGATGCCGTAGACCTCGGCGTTCAGCCCGGAGTAATCGCCGAGGCCCGCGCTCACGTCGCACATCTCCTGCGTGCAGACGCCCGTGAACGCCAGGGGGAAGAACAGGAGGACCGTCTTCTTCTTGCCGAAGTTGTCGCTCAGCTTGACGTCCTTCAGGCCGTCCGCGGTCGCAGTCTTGAGCGTGAAGTCAGGGGCCCTGGTTCCGATGGCTATTGGCATGGTGGTAGACGGGTTCGTGTGTGGACTTGGTCTGCGGCCGCTCCCGGCGGGTGCGGCCTTTTGAGGGGTCGGCAGCGTGGGCCAGGGTCACCCCGTTCGCAAATCGTTTTTTCTGCCGGCCGGCCTTGACACCGCCAAAATCCCTTGCCGCGGGAGCCCCATGGGGGCTTTTCTGTGTGTTCCCATGACGATCATCGACGAGCTGAACTGGCGCGGCCTCGTGGCGGCCTGCACCGATCTCGACGCGCTGGCCAAGCGCGCGGCCTCGGGCCCACTCACGCTTTACTGCGGGTTCGACCCGACGGGAGACTCCCTGCACGTCGGCAGCCTCATGGGCCAGCTCACGCTTCGCCGGTTCCAGCTCCTCGGCCACCACCCGATCGCCCTTGCGGGTGGAGCCACCGGCATGATCGGCGACCCGTCGGGAAAGTCCGCGGAGCGCAACCTCCTGTCGCGCGAGCAGCTCGAGGGGAACCTCTCAAGCATAAAGGCGCAGCTTTCGCGCATCCTGGACTTCGACTCCAAGACGAATCCGGCGCGCATGGTCGACAACGCCTCGTGGACGGCGGGCGTCGGCTACCTCGACTTCCTGCGCGACATCGGCAAGCACTTCTCCGTCAACGCCATGGTGGCCAAGGAGGGCGTCCGCTCCCGAATGGAGGGCGAAGGAGGGATAAGCTACACGGAATTCAGCTACATGGTGCTTCAGGCCAATGATTTCCTCCACCTTCGGAAGACCCTCGCCTGCGAGCTCCAGATCGGCGGTTCGGACCAGTGGGGCAACATCACCGCAGGAACCGACCTCATCCGCAGGAAGCTCGGCGTCCCGTCGTGGGGCCTCACCTTTCCCCTGATCACGAAGTCCGACGGCACAAAGTTCGGCAAGACGGAGAGCGGCGCGGTCTGGCTCGATCCCCGGAAGACGAGCCCCTACCGGTTCTACCAGTTCTTCGTCAACACGGAGGACAGCATGGTGGCCGACTACCTGAGGAAGTTCACCCTGATGCCCGCCGCCGAGATCGACGCCCTCGCGGCGCGCCACGCCGCGAACCCGGGGGCCCGCGAGGCCCACAAGGCGCTCGCCCGCGAGGTGACCACGATCGTACACGGCCGGGGCGCGTGCGACGACGCGATCCGGGCCAGCGAGATAATGTTCGGCGGCGGCCTCGAGGGCATCACCGAGGCCCTGTTCAGGGACGTCTCCGAGGAGATCCCGACGCACCGGATCGCCAGGTCCGGGCTCGATGGCCCCGGGCGCCCCCTTGCCGAGGTCCTCGTCGACGCTGGCCTTTGCCCCTCTAAGGGGCAGGCGCGCAAGGACATAGAGGGCGGCGGGATCTACGTGAACAACATCCGGGTGGCGGAGGCCTCGCGCGCCGTCGCCGCGGGCGACCTGCTCTTCGGCCGGTACATGCTCCTGCGCAAGGGACGGCGCAGCTACGTCCTCCTGAGGGCGGAGTAGCCGCCTAGAAGAACATCGCCTCGCTCAGGGCGTCCTCCTGCGAGAGGAAGGCGACCGTTGCGGGCACCGTCGTGCGGCCGGCGCCGAAATCGGCGTCGAGGACGGCGTGGGCCGAGCCGACGTCCGCGTTCCACCCGAAGAACCTCGTGTCGGCGTAGGCGAACTTCAGGGCAAACGCCCTGGGCGCCAGGTCTGCAGAGCGCCCGATACCGACCGACTCGCCGGCTGCCCCGCAGGCGCCCATCCGCTCCGTCACCCAGTTCAGAAGGACCCGGGCCTCGGCCTCGACCTCCGAGCCGTGCGCCATCTCGATTGACTTCAGGCCCCCGGCGAGGGTCGGCGCGGGGTAACGGCTGAGGAACTGGCCGATCATCTGGCGCGCCGGCAGCAGCCGGGAAAACGCGAGGTCGCGGACGGCCTCGGGCCGGGGCCAGGGGTACTTGACCGCGTCGGCAGGCGCCGTGGCGCTGTCGATGAGGACGCGCTTGGCCGTCGTGAGCAGGTACCGGTAGTCGGCCAGCCGCGAGGACTCGACAAATCGGTGGGCCCAGCAGTAGAGGGGCAGGTCCGTCGACAGGCAGATCGACACCTCGTTCTCGAGGTAGGGCCGCGCGCTGCGCGGGTAGCTCAGCATCACGAACTCGCAGCAGCGGGTGTCGTCCGGCGTCCTGCCGACGGAGCACTCCCCGTACACCTTGGCGCGGATCTCGGTCTCGCCGGAGTCGTCCCCGAGGGGGCAGAGGACGACCACCCGGCACGGGTAGCGCCGGGAGAAGCTGACCGCGGTCTCGAACTGTCGGACCGCGTCGCCGGCGTCCGTCCTGAGACCGAGGAGCAGCACAAAGTTGACCTGGATCGCCTTGGCGTCTTCGGACGGGGGGGCTGGCCGGCCGTCGGCGGCCGCGCCGCTCCACATCTGGTCCAGGCCGCCGGAGATGGAGCCAACGGGTACCTCGATTCCCGGCAGCGCCTCGAATATCCCGGACATCGGCGGTCAGGGCTGGCGCCAGGCGCCGCCGCGGGCGGCGAGCAGCCTCGCCGCGGCGTCGGGGCCCCAGGAGCCGGCCACGTATCCCTCCATCCCGGCGCGGCCGAGCGACCGCCAGTAATCCAGGACCGGGGTGTAGAGCCTCCAGGATGTCTCGGTCTCGTCGCCGCGGATGAAGAGCGTGCCGTCGCCGATCATGGCGTCCAGGACGAGGCGCTCGTACGCCTCGGGGGTGTTGGAGCCGAACGTGGTCGCGTAGCGGAAGCTCATCTTGACCGGCTGGGTCCGGGTTTCCAGGCCGGGTATCTTCGCGTTCAGGATGAGGCCGAGGCCCTCGTCCGGCTGTATCTGGAACGACAGGGTGTTCGCCGCCAGGTCAAAGCGGTCCTTCTGGCCGAAGATGGTCCCAGGCGGGGCCTTGAACTGGATCGCGATCTCCGAGACGCGCCTCGCCAGGCGCTTGCCCGAGCGCAGGTAGAACGGGACGCCGTACCAGCGCCAGTTGTTGATCGACAGCCGGATCGCCGCGTAGGTCTCGGTCGCGGAGTCGCGCGCGACGCCCGCCTCCTCGAGGTAGCCCGGGACGCCCTTGCCCCCGGCCATCCCGGCCAGGTACTGGGCGCGCGCGACGTCGCCCCCTTCCCCGAGTGCGATCGGCTGGATGGCCTTGAGGACCTTGACCTTCTCGTCCCGCACGGCCTCGGCCTCGAACGAGCCGGGCGCCTCCATCGCCGTGAGCGCGAGCAGCTGCATCGTGTGGTTCTGGATCATGTCGCGCAGGCACCCGCTCTGCTCGTAGTAGCCGGCGCGGGTGCCGACGCCCTGGTCCTCGGCGACGGTGATCTGCACGCTTTCTATGAAATTGCGGTTCCAAAGCGGCTCGAAGATCGAGTTGGCGAAGCGCTGCACGAGGAGGTCCTGCACGGTCTCCTTGCCCAGGTAGTGGTCGATCCGGTACACCTGCTCCTCCGCGAAGACCGACCTCAGGGCTGAGTTGAGGCGCTGCGCGGAGTCGAGGTCCCTCCCGAAGGGCTTCTCGATGATGACCTTCGAGTGGTGGGTCCGGCCGAGGTACCTGCCGCCCAGGCCGCTCAGGCCCAGGTTCTGGATGATCGGCTCGAACACCGACGGCGGGGTCGAGATGTAGAAGAGGGACTGCACCTCGCTTCCCACGCCCTTCTCGATCGCGAGGATGTGGGCGGCCAGCCGGTCGAAGCCCTCCTTTTCGTCGTATCCACCCGATACATACGTCGTGTGGGCGGCCACGCGACCCCAGACCTCGGCGTCGAGCTCCCTTCGGGAGAACTCCTTGACTGCGCCGGCGGCGATCCTGCGGAACTCGTCGTCCGGGATCGGCTTTCGGCCGTAGCCCACCAGGTGGAAGTCCGCCGGCAGGAGGTTGTCGAAGCCCAGGTTGTAGATCGCGGGGATGAGCTTGCGCGCAGTGAGGTCGCCTGAGGCGCCGAAGATGACGACGACCGTCGGGGGCGCCCCTCGGTGTTTGCTCAGGCCTTGGAGGAATGGGTGCCTTTCGGAGTCGGCCATGGGAATGCGAGATTTTTTTGACATGCGCGCCGTAGGCAAGGGAAATGGCTCCCCTGGCCTCCCCCCGGAGGCGGCCCCGGGTTCGCGGCCCCCCGGCGTCAGCGCGCGGGCGGGCGGCGCCCCGTTTCTCGTTGCGGCGCATACATTGCGCTGGCAATCCCGTCACACAGTCGAGTATGGCCGCCCCCTCCATAGTTAGCGCCCTCAGGCGCTGCCTGCTGATCAAGATCATCTCCAAGCCCGCGCTGAGCAGGGAGGACGTGGCGTCGGTGATCGAGCTCACGGCCTCAAAGGTCGTCGAGGCCCTGCAGGCGCAGTCGATGACGCTGTACATGCTCGAGGGCAACGACATCGTCTTCAAGCACGTCTACTACTCCCCCTCCCTCTGGGGCGACGACCCGCAGAAGGAGAGGAGGTTCAGGGAGATGGGCGCGAAGCTCCTCAACCTGAAGATCCCGGCCGGCACGGGGATCGTGGGCAAGGTGATCCAGACTGGGGAGCCGTCGTTCTTCAGGAGCGCGGACGGCCCGTCGCCGATCATGGCGTCGATGGCGAAGACGACCGGCTTCGAGGTGATGTCGATGCTAACGGTCCCCTTGAAGACAACGGTCACGCTCGGGGCCATCCAGACCCTCAACAAGGAGGTGGCCGCGGGCACGAAGGGGGAATTCACCGAGGCCGACCTCAAGCTGCTAGGCGAGGTCGCCGAGTACTCGTCGACGCTGCTCCACCGGATGATCGACCCCAAGTTCCAGGTCGGTCCGGACGACACCGCGCGGTTCGTGGCGAGGCTCACCGAGCTGCCGCTCGTGAACCGGGCCGACGAGCTTGAGATCGAGGACAAGCTCGTGGAGATGACCGGCGACGCGGTCATCCGCCGTGAGGGGGTGTTCCCGTTCAGGCGCCTGGGCCCCGGCTCCGTGGCGGCCGTCATGGTGAACCCCCTCGACTACGCCAAGCGCGAGGCCTTCACCCAGGCCACGGACCTGAGCATCGACGATGTCCGGGTCGTGTCGTCCACGCTCTTCGACGCCCTCCTTCGGAGGTTCTTCAAGGACTCCAGGTCGGCGTCCGGGGCGACAGACGAGGTCGACATCGGCTCCGTGGCCGAGGTGATCACGACGGCCTACGAGGCCGACGCCGAGGCCGGCGAGCACAGGGCGGCGGAGCTCGAGAGCGAGGACTCGGCCCCCATCATCCAGCTGGCGAACCGCGTGGTCGAGGACGCGTACATCTCGGGGGCCTCGGACATCCACATAGAGCCCATGGAGAAGGACCTGCTGATCCGCTACAGGATAGACGGCCTCTGCCAGGAGAAGCTGCGCCTGCCGAAGCAGGTCGCCAACGCGCTCGTCACCCGGCTCAAGATCATGTGCAACATGGACATCTCCGAGCGTCGCCTTCCGCAGGACGGGCGCATCGTGTTCAAGAAGTTCACTAAGAAGAACATCGACATAGACCTTCGCGTGGCGACCGGACCCATGAACTTCGGCGAGAAGGTCGTCCTGCGCATCCTGGACAAGCAGAAGTCGACGCTGCCCCTGACGGCCCTCGGTTTCTCGGAGGAGAACCTGGAGAGGTACCGCGAGTGCATCCGCCAGCCCTACGGAATGATCCTGCACTGCGGCCCGACCGGATCGGGAAAGTCGATGACCCTCTACTCGGCGCTGGCCGAGGTGAACACTCCGGACGTGAACATCCAGACGGCGGAGGATCCGATAGAGTACACGCTTGCCGGGCTCAACCAGATGCAGATGAACCGGCAAATCGGGCTCACGTTCGCCCGCGCGCTCCGCAGCTTCCTGAGGATGGACCCGGACGTGATCCTGGTGGGCGAGATCCGGGACGAGGAGACGGCCGCCATCGCCTGCGAGGCGGCGCTCACCGGGCACCTGCTAGTCTCGACGCTGCACACCAACGACGCCCCGTCCACGGTCACGCGGCTGGACGAGATGGGCATCGAGCCGTTCAACATCTCCGCGTCCCTCGTGTGCGTGTGCGCCCAGCGCCTGCTCCGCAGGGTCTGCAGGAACTGCAAGATACCCTATGAGCCCGAGGGCCGCGAGAGGATGCTCCTCGAGAAGGCGATCGGCTGGACCGGCCAGATCTTCAAGAGGAACCCCCAGGGCTGCCCCTTGTGCAACGGCGTCGGCTACAAGGGCCGGGTAGGCATCCACGAGCTCATGGTCAACTGCGAGGAGCTCACGGAGGCCATCAACAGGCAGGTCGAGGTCGCCCAGCTCAAGAGGGTCGCAATGAAGACGGGGATGAAGACCCTTCACCAGGACTCGATGCTCAAGGTGAAGACGGGGCTGTCGACGATGGAGGAGGCCCTCGCCAACGTGCCCCCGGACCTGATCTCGTGACCGGGCGCCGCTCCCCCTCAACCCAGGCCGGGAGGGTCGCTCTTCGATGGGTTCAATTGGGTCCACCCCGCGTGGGCGTCGACGTCGGCGAGCTGCCATGCGAACAGCCCCGGGACATACATCACCAGGTCCCGGACACGGCGCGCCCCCGCAAGGGCCAGGCTGGTCGGCGGGTCGAGGCCGAGCGCGCCGCCTATCAGGACGAAGCCCCCCTCCTGCACGCCCAGACCACCCGGCACGAAGAAGGCCGCGCTGCTGATCGCCTGAATCAGCGATTCGATCACCACCGCCTTAGTAAGGCCCACGTGCGCGCCCAGGAAATAGAGCGCCACCCAGATCTCGAGCGAGGCCCCGAGAAACTGTAGCGGCTGCCAGAGGAAAAGGTACCTGAGCACGGTCCCGCGCCGGCGCCAGACCAGCTTGATGCGCTGGTCGACCTTCGCCGACGGGCCGACTAGCGCCGCAAGCTGGCCGCTCATCGCGCGGTTGAGCAGGCGAGCGGCCCGCTCGAAAGGGCTGGCGTGTTGGACGAGCGCAAAGAGCACAAGCAGGGGCGCGAACAGCGCCATGCCCCACGCGAGGTCGCCGGCAAGGCGAAGGGCGTTCGACGCGGCATGCGCGAGCAGGTAGCCGACGCCGAACATCGCAAACAGCAACTGGCTGATGAGCGTCAGCTGAAGGTCGGCGACCAGGCTGGCCGCCGCGGTCGACGCGGCCACGCCCCAGCGCCGCATGAGCCGGAACGACACTATCTCGCCGCCGATCCGCGCAACGGGCAGCATGCAGTTCACCGATTCGCGGATCCAGACCAGCCGCAGCATTGCCGCCAGGCCGGGCCGGTTGGCGCCGCGGATCAGCGTCTGCCAGTCCCGCGCGTTGGCGAGCATGGTCAGCACGTGCACCAACGCCGCCAGCACGAGGCCCGATCCCGCGGTCCGCATCAGCGCGAGCACGGCTCCCGGATTGCCGCGCCAGACAAGCCAGAGGGCCAGGATAAGTCCTGCGAGCGCCGCGATGCGGCTCAGGTGCTTCATGACCATGGAACGGTCTCAGGCACCTGCATCGTCACGCAAGCTTGGAGGCCGCCGCCCGCGCCCACCGCCGATTCAGGTCCGCCCGCACGCCCCTCAACCATGGGCCCGCATTGCCCGTCACTCATCCCGGACCGGTGACAGGAGGCCGTTGCCGTCCACGTTGAAGCTGAACCCGCGCCACGTCACGCGCGTCGCGAAGAAGCTCGCCACGAAGATGGGGAGCGAGACCAGGTCCCAGAGCGGCAGCAGCCACTGGTCGCGGTGGGGCTGGCGCAGCGCGCGGTCCGACCGCAGCTTCAACGCGAGCCGGACGACCAGCGCCGCGGCGGCAAGCGGCCAAGCCCAGGGGGCGCCGCCGGAAAGCACGAGGGCCAGCAGCGCGAACGCGAGCGGGTGGGTAAGGGCCGAGCCCAGGTGGCCCACGGGATGGATGGTGCGGATCGTGCGGCTCCAGCGCAACTCGTGCGCGAACAGCGTGTTGAAACTTGTCTCGGCGCAAGCATGCGAGATGGTGAACGGGGGCACGGCCACCTGCGCGCCGACCTGGCGCACCGCCTCGCCGAGGGCATTGTCCTCGTCCAGTTGGTGGGCGAACTGCGCCAGCCCGCCTATCTCCTCGAGGGTTTCGCGGCGCATCGCGATGGTCTGCCCGAAGCACGGGCGCGCCAGGCCCAGCGCGAGGCCCGTCACAACGCTCGGAAGGAATTGGCAGTTCGTGGCCATCGCCGAGACGCGCGGCCAGAAGCCGGGATCGGGTTGGCCGCGGTAGAGGCACGTCACCAGCCCGACGCCGGGCCTCTGCAGCTCGCCGACCACGCTGCGCAGGTAGCTCGGGTCGACGCCGACATCGCTATCGGCAAAGACCAGCACGTCATGCCTCGCAAGCGGAAGCATGTTGAGGATGTTGCTGACCTTCCGGTTGGGCCCGTGCAGACGCGTGTCGCTAACCACGGTGATATCCGCCTTTGGATGCAGACGGCGCAGTTCGACAACGGTGTCCAGCGCGGGGTCCGAGGGGTCCTTCGCGCCGAAGACGAACTGCACGGGCCCGGGATAGTCCTGTTCGCAGAAGCTCGCCAGGTTGCGCAGCAACGCCCACTCGCTCCCCTGCAGCGGCTTGATGATCGTGACCGGCGGGAAGCTCGCGGGCTCCGTTGTCGAGCGCGCAAAGAAGCGCCCGATAAGCGCGCAGGCCACCAGCGTATAGCAGATGCCGAGGACGGCAGCCGCGCCGCTGAAGAAGACCGACGCGGCAAGCAGCAGGCGGGCCGCGTGCACTGGACCCTCAAGCGCGACCAGCCCGCCCACGAGCAGCAGCCCGGTGGTCCATGCAAGCCACGCAAGGCGCCTCATTCCCGGCCCCCTCCGAGCCGTGCGCCGCGTGTGATGCGCGTCGGTCACGCCTCGTGTGCGCGCAGAAAGCGGAAGAACTCGACGCCCTCACGCAGGCGGCGCTTCGTCATTTCCCAGCTCACCATCATTTCGCGCACGATCTCCCAGATCTTCGACGGCCGGAAATAGAAGCGCTTGTAGAACCTCTCGAGCTGATGGTAGATCTCGCCGCGCGACAGGTGCGGGTAGCCGATCGCGGCGAGCTGCACGCCCTCCGCGCTCACCAAGTTTACTCCCCTGTTCTCCTCGAGCCAGCCGTTCTCGACGGCCTGCCTGTAGAGCTCCGTTCCCGGATACGGCGCCGCGAGCGACACCTGGATCGTGTGCGGATTCACCTCCTTCGCGTACTCGATCGTCCTCTCGATCGTTTCGTGGGTTTCGCCCGGAAGGCCAAGAATGAAAGTGCCGTGAATCTTTATGCCGAGCTTGCGGCAGTCGTCGCTGAAGCGCCGCGCGGTGTCCGTGCGCAGGCCCTTCTTGATGTTCAGCAGGATCCGGTCGTCGCCGGATTCGTACCCGACCAGCAGCAGGTGCAGGCCGTTCTCCTTCATGATCTTCAACGTCGAATACGGCACGTTCGCCTTCGCGTTGCACGACCATGTCACGCCTAGCCTGCCGAGGCCGCGAGCGATCTCCTCGACGCGCGGCTTGAACTCGGTGAACGTGTCGTCGTCGAACATGATCTCCTTAACCTCGGGCATGTTGTCGCGGATCCACTTTACCTCCTCCAGAACGTTCTCGACGGTGCGGGTGCGGTAGTTGTGGCCGCCCACCGTCTGCGGCCACAGGCAGAACGTGCAGCGCGACCGGCAGCCGCGCCCCGTGTAGATCGACACGTACGGATGCTTCAGGTAGCCGATGAAGTAGTTGTCGATCTTCAGGTCGCGCTTGTAGATCGGCGCCACGAACGGAAGCTCGTCCATGTTCTCCAGGGTCGGCCGCGGCTCGTTGTGCTTGATGGAGCCGTCCGTTGCGCGGTAGCTCACCCCCTGGACCTGCGCCAGAGGCTTGCCCTCGGCGACATCCTTGCAGGTGAAGTCGAATTCCTCGCGGCACACGAAGTCGATCGCCGCTGTGGCGGCCAGGGAGTCATGGGGATCGACCGCGACCTTCGCGCCGACCATGCCGATCAACGCCGACGGTTTTCGCTCCTTGAGGTGCTGCGCAAACAGCGCATCGGTCGGGAACGACGGCGTGCTCGTGTGGATGATGACGAGATCGTATTGTTGTGCGACGGCGAGCGACGCCTCGACCGACAGCCCTTCGGCCGGCGCGTCGAGCAGGCGGCTGCCGGGCACCAGCGCCGCGGGCTGCGCGAGCCACGTCGGATACCAGAATGAGCGGACCTCGCGCTTCGCCTGGTAGCGCGACCCGGCGCCACCGTCGAAGCCGTCGTACGACGGGGCCTGCATGAACAGCGTCTTCATGAATGTGCCGGCGGTCCGCATCGGGACCGATGCCTGGATCCCCGCCGCGTCCTCGCTTGACTTCGCTCCAGAGAACAATGCCACGGTCAGGGGTCCGTGCGCCAATCACCGAGTCTCGACCAAGGAAGGCTCCCGGCCGCGAGAGGCCGGGTTTCCCGCCGGGACTTCGCCGCAAATCGGCGTCTCGAAGAGCGGTTGAACCTCGGTCGTCCTCATTTATCCCACATGACAGATTCAATTATTGAAGAGTGTCAAACATCTGAGAGAGAAACTTTTTCGGGGGCGGGCCCCAATCAGTCTTGGAGGAGGGTTCTTCCCGATGCCGCGGGTCGGGGTTAGGCGGACCGCGGAAACAGATTCCCCTCCCCGCCCAGCCCGACTACCATCGAGGGAACCGCCCCCCTTTGACGGATGAACGCACGCTTGCCGCTCCCAGAGCCGGTTTCATCGGCCGCGCCGGCGGAAAGAGGAGCGGGACCTATCGCGTGGTTGGCCCTTGCGCCGATCGTCTTGCTTGGGGTCGCGGGTTGCGCGGCGGTGGGCGACTGGCCGAAGGATCCAGTGCCGGTGTCCGTTTCTGCGGCCAATTATTCCCAGCTATCGGACGAGGAGCCCTACGCGCGCCTGCACGACCCCACCAACGCCCCCGCCAAGCTCCCGGCGGTCCCCGAATCGCCAAAGCCCTTCTTCAACCTGGCGTTGGCCGGCGAGGTGTACCCATGCGACGTGCAGCTGGAGACCGTTTACCGCGAGCTGGAGGTCGTGCTCGAGCCCAGGGGCTATTTCAACGCCGACTACCAGGCAAAGGCGGGCCACACGCCTCCCAGAGTCGACTACCTTCTGCGCATCCATTGCGGCGAGCGGCTGTGGCTGAATCCGATAGTGAGGCGGTCCCATCCGTCTACCCATTCGACGGGCGGTTAGCGTAGTCCAAGAAATAGATCGGCAAAGTAGGGGAATCAAACGAACCGCTCCTTATTCTTCAGTAGGAGATCGCGATGGGTGGAGGGCATAATATGAGGGCGCTCGATCTAACCCATTATCCGCACTGTTCGAAAAAGGGTGGATTTTCAAACGGCGGGCTCCGGAAATAGACATGCTCGTGAGCTTTCTCGCTTCGACCGGGAACCTCCACGCTGCCGATGCTATTTTTGAAGTGCGCTGCCAGTCGGGCATCTTCGACGATCTTGACATGCGCCTGATTAAAATACACCTTTTTATGATGAAGGATACATACAGCATCAAGGACCTCCAGCGGGAGACGGCAGCAGCCATCCACGCCGCTGAAAGCGGCACGCTTGTCACCGTCACCCGCCACGATCGTCCCGTTGTGCATGTCATCTCTGCTGCCCGCCTGGGCGGCATTCTGGAAACCATGGAGTTGCTTGCCGACGCGGATTTCTCGCGCCAGTTCAGGCTCCTTCGCGCCGGCAAGCTCAAGTTCCATCCCGCCTCCTCTCTTGCTGACTAGAGTCACCGTCGCGGACCAGGTGCGCGAATACCAGAGGGCCCTTTCGCCGGAGACCCGCAGGCGAATGAAGGCCGCCATTCTTGGTTTGGCCGATGGACGCGGCGACACGAAGCCTCTTCAGGGCAGCCTTGAAGGCCTGTCGCGGTTGCGCGTGGGTGAGCATCGCATAGTTTTTCGCCACAACGCGGGCCGGATAGAGGTCTTCTATGCAGCGCCCCGCAGCGTTGTCTACGAGTTTCTCGCTGCCCACTTGCACGAATTACTGGGTTAGCGCGAAAAGGTCGCTTACAACATTGCGACGGCAAGAATGGGTGGTCGGGAATGCCTCGATTTGGTGCACAGATGGTCCAATCTCGCTGCTGGAAAGTGCAGTGCTTACGCCGTCCAAGTCCCTCAGGGTGTCAGTTTTTCGCCGGTGGAGGGATCACGTCGAGTCTGGGCGCGGATCATCAGGACATTGCAACGATTCGGCGGGCGTTTGGAAAAGGCTCCCATATCTGGCAGCTTGCCAGAAAATGTCCGCTTTGGGAAACGTGCGCCTTATTTCTGCGAAGCCTCGACTTCTCCCAGGGACTTCGGTTCGCCCACCTTGACTTGCCCCTCAGGGACCTTCGTCCGCAACAACCCGTGACTGTCCTGGCCGAAGTATCTTGAGGCATATTGCGCGATCACGGGCAGGGCCTTGGTGAAGTCGTTGCGAGGTTCGTTGATGCTGAAGCGGGTTTCCCAAAGCAACTTGTGTCTATTCTCCTTGCGAAACACCTGGAAATCATACGCCAGCAACACGACAAAATATCGGGTCTCCTCGATTTCAGAGAGCAAATCGTCCCCCTTGTTGCCAGACACGCCGGTGTGTCCGCTCCACTTTCCCTTATCGGTTCCGATCGTCCCCTCCGAGTCATAGCCTAGAAGTAGGGCGTTTTTAAAATCGATCTGCTCACGTTGCATGTTCTCCATGGATAGCTGCTCGTTCGCCGATCGCAGCGCAGCATCTATCGCCATCTGCGCATTTCTCTGTGCGGCCCCAGCCGCACCAGTTGCAGCCGAATTTAGTTCGTTGTAGGTGTTCTGAGCATTCTGATAGTTCAGGTTCCCGGCTGTTGTGGAAAACGATTCAGGTACGGGTGTCGGTTTTTGCTGGTAGAGGAACCACATCGATACTGGGCGCGGATCATCAGGACGTTGCAATGATCCGGCGGGTGTTTGAAAAGGAGTGGGTTTACGAACAGCTGCCGCCGCGGTTAGATTGCCAGCCTGAAAGTCTAGGCTCCACCACTGCCTTATTCATCCTCATGAATGTCCGTATTGGGAGTGATCGTTAACAGTGTCGTGACGGCGCCATCGCGTGCAATTATCCGCACGCGCGGCAGCCAACCCTCTTTCTTGGATTCGGTCGCGTTGGTGTATTCGAGGACGTAAACATCCCCATCGTGCACCGCGACTCCGGTGGGCGACCAAGGACGCTCTGCCTTCAAGATGGGTTCAGTTTTCCCGTCAGGAGTGACCTTCACTACGCAATGGCAGGCTGTCCCTGCTGCGAAAACTGTTCCCTGCTTATCGGCCGTCAAGGCGCGCAGAAAAGGAAGGAGGTTGTTGGGGTTGTTGTCGGGGTAATCCACGTCACAGCCCTCCAGGTGGATCGGGTCGACTAGCGTGGAAAAAGTTCCGTCTCTCCGGACCTTGAAAACAGCATTTGGACAGGCAACGTAGAGATTTCCGTCCAAGCCCGCAGCCAAACCGGTGATGCCCCGGCTCTCGGTCATCTGCCTAAGGCCGGGCGCGAATACTGATATTTCGCCTTGCGGCGAGTTGCGCGCCAGCTGCAAACCCCCCGGGGTCATTTCCTCCATACCGCTCACGTAATACAGATTTCCATCCGGCAGAACGGCAATTGGGGAGCCGCCGTCCGCGAAGATTAGCGCCGGCTTGGCGCCGTCCGGTGAGATCCTCTCGAAATACTTGGGCTGAGCGTGTGAAAAGCCGCCTTCCGGATCGAAGCACATCCAATGTCCGCCTCGAGTGCGGTGGATGTAGCTAAGCCTGCCTTGAGCGTCGATCTTGCAGACACCGTGTCCACTATAGATGAAGAGAACTTGGCCCAGTTTGTCGACCACGATACCGGACGCCGGGTGAGCGAAGGTGGTGAGCCCGGCCGAACTGAGCAGGGCTAGCACAACTACGAGACTGGGGAGTCTTTTCATTCCGCACCGTCCTCCACTTCAAGTAATGACCCAGCGGCGAATTGCAATTCCTCGGGAGCCGGAGAATTGGCCCACCTCTTAATTCCCAAGTTCGGCGTTTTCCCCGCGTTGTTTCAAAACCGATCCAAAATTGGACGACCAATTAGCCTCATTGTTCAAAACGATAGAGTCGAATCGGTAGGACTGTCTTGTATCTCAGGAAGTCTTTGTCGTCCGTGAAAACCTCAAGCTCGTGCCGTATTGCGACCGCGCAAATGACGAAATCGGTGAAGGATCCCTGGATCCCCTTGGACCGACAACGATTATAATACACGGCAGCCTCCTCGTAATCGTCAGTCCCAATTTCAAGATCGGGAAACGCACGCAAGCGATCTCTCACAACATCGAATTTCGACCGCTCCCGAATTCCAGACAATATCTCTTGGCGAATCGGGCCAATGATCTCCACCAGCCCTTGATTCACCAACTTCAGCATCTCGTCCCGATAGGAACCTACAACGTTTTCCCCTCTCCTGAACGCAGCCGACCAAATTGGCGTGTCAGGTAAGACCCTCACCGATTGGCCCTCAGCTTCTTGTGATCGAAGTCAGGCAAAAAATCTACCGTGCCAAATAGGTCTCCGATTTCACGCTGCCGTCGACGTTGGAGAAATTCGGTGAGGGCATGGTTTACCGTCTCCTTCTTGGTTCGAAAGCCACCGATTTTTCGGGCCTTGTTGAGCAGGCGGTCGTCGATTTGGAGATTTGTGGGCATATCTACACAATGTGCCACACATTGTGTGTGTCAATATGGATTGAGGCGGCGCCCCAATCCGAGAACTAGTAGACTGATCATTGGTCACGGCCATTGATTTCCTCGACTTGCTCAAAATCCTCGTAGTCGCATGGTTTGCCATGGTAGTCCCTTCTCACACGATGCCTACCCACAAGGGCTTACCCTACAGGATCGCCGTCCTCGTCTTCCTCGAAAACGCCGCCCGCGAGCACCTGCTCATGCTAAGGGCGAAACCGCCGAACCTCGGTGTTTGGAGCCCGATCGGGGGCAAGCTTGAGATGGCGACCGGCGAGTCACCGTTCGAATGCGCGGTGCGCGAGACGCGCGAGGAGACCGGCTTCGCGGTCGGAACCAGGGACCTGCACCTATTCGCGACCATCGCGGAGAAGTCCTACGAGGGGCATGCCCACTGGCTCATGTTCCTGTTTCGCTGCCTAAAGCCCCTTCCCGGGATCCCCCCCGACATCTCCGAGGGCCGTTTCGGGTTCTTCGCGCGGCAGGCCGTCGACGCGCTGCCGCTGCCGGAGACCGACCGGGTGGCGCTGTGGCCGATCTACGACGCCCACCGCGAGCGATTCGTCTGCCTCAGGGCCGACTGCGAGCCCGGGCGGCCCGTGCGAATCGCTGTGGAGGAGATAACGCCCAGCCAGCCCGGACAAAACCGCGCTTGATTTCCTGAGCATCCGCCGGGATCTTGTGCCCCCAATCCATTGTGACCAAGAAGTCTAGCGCCACCGCCGAAGGCCAGGGCGAACCCGGGACCGGCAAGCCGGATTTCGCGGGCGCGCCGGTGAATGCGGCACTTTCTGCCGACCGGCGAATTCTTCTCTACCGCACGATGGTGCGCATCAGGAGGTTCGAGGAGCGCAGCCTTCGGGCCTACCAGGCGAAGAAGATAGGCGGGTTTCTCCACCTCTACATAGGCCAGGAGGCCGTCGCCGTCGGTTGCTGCTCGCTGATGGGCAAGGACGACCACGTGATCACCGCCTACCGCGACCACGGACACGCCATCGCCGTCGGCATGGAAATGAACCCTCTCATGGCCGAGCTGTACGGGAAGGCGACCGGCTGCTCCAAGGGCAAGGGAGGCTCGATGCACTTCTTCGACCCGGCGCGCAACTTCTGGGGCGGCCACGGGGTCGTCGGCGGGCAGGTGCCCCTCGGCATCGGCCTGGCATACGCGCTCAAGTACAAGGGCCTTGCCGGGTCCTGCATGACGTTCATGGGCGACGGCGCGGTCAACCAGGGGGCGGTGCACGAGGCGTACAACCTCGCCGCGCTCTGGGACCTTCCGGCGGTGTTCATCATCGAGAACAACGGCTACTCGATGGGCACGAGCCAGGCGCGCTCGAGCGCGGGCGAGCTTGGCCGACGCGCCGAGGCGTACGGGATGGCCTGGGGCGTCTGCGACGGGCACGACCTTTACGAGGTCCGCGCGTTCATGGAGCGATTCCTCGAGATGGCCCGCACGAAGTCCAAGCCGTCCCTCGTGGAGCTGCGCACCTACCGGTACCGGGGACACTCGGTCGCCGATCCCGACAAGACCTACCGCGACAAGGCCGAGGTCGAGGAGTACCGCAGGACGAAGGACCCGATCCAGGTCTTCCAGAACGCGCTCATCGCCGAGAAGGTCATGGACGCAGCCCTTGCCGAGAAGATCGACGCGGAGGCCCGCTCCGAGGCCGACCTGTCGGCCGAGTTCGCGGAGGCGAGCCCGTTCCCGGACGTCTCCGACATCCAGAACGACGTGTATTGGGAGGCCGATAATCCGTCGCAGCGCAAGTCCGGCGGCCGGCTCTTCTTCAACTGAGCGATGCCCGTTCTCCAATACCGCGAAGCCGTCCGCCAGGCCCTGTCCGAGGAGCTCGCCCGCGACCCGAACGTCGTCGTCATGGGCGAGGAGGTCGGCCAGTTCAACGGCGCCTACAAGGTCACCGAGGGCCTGCTCGAGAAGTTCGGCCCGAAGCGCATTGTCGACACGCCGATTAGCGAGGCCGGCTTTGTCGGGCTCGGCATAGGGGCGTCGATGCTTGGGTTGCGGCCGGTCGTCGAGCTGATGTTCTGGTCGTTCTACTCGGTGTGCTTCGACCAGATCCTCAACAACGCGGCGAACCTTCGCTACATGTCGGGCGGCCAGATCGCGTGCCCGATCGTCATCCGTGGGCCGGCGAACGGCGGCACCAACGTGGGCGCCACGCACTCGCACACCCCTGAGAACATACTCGCGAGCCACCCCGGCGTGAAGGTGGTCGTGCCCGCCACGCCCTACGACGCCAAGGGGCTCCTCAAGTCCGCCATACGCGACAACGACCCGGTCATGTTCCTCGAGAACACGATCCTCTATGGGGACAAGGGCGAGGTTCCCGCGGGCGAATACCTCATCCCTCTCGGCAGGGCGGACATAAAGCGCGAGGGGACGGACCTGTCGATCGTCAGCTACGGACGGGCGGTCATCCAGTCGCTCGCGGCGGCGCACCTTCTCCAGGAGGAGCACAACATCTCGGCCGAGGTCGTTGACCTTCGCTCAATCCAGCCCCTGGACATGGACACCGTGCTCGCGTCCGTAAGAAGGACCCACCGCGCCCTCATCGTGGAGGAACAGAAGCCCTTCTGCGGCGTAGGGGCCCAGCTCGCCTTCATGATCCAGTCCGAGGCGTTCGATGAGCTCGACGCGCCGGTCGCGCGTCTCTCGACGGTCGACGGGCCGTCGATCTACAGCCCTCCCGTCGAGAGCGAGCAGTTGCCCAACCCCCAGAGGATCCTCAGGGCGGCGGTCGAGATGCTCGACTGAACGCGGGCCCACTCCCATGGCGAACATAGTCGAGATGCCCAAGCTTAGCGACACCATGACCGTCGGCACCCTCGTCAGGTGGCTGAAGAGGGAGGGCGACCAGGTCAAGACCGGCGACGTCCTGGCGGAAGTCGAGACCGACAAGGCCACGATGGAGCTCGAGAGCTTCTTCGACGGAGCGCTGCTCGCCGTGTTCGTGCGCGAGGGCTCCCAGGTGGCGATAGGAGAGGCGCTGTGCGCCATCGGCAGTCCTGGCGAGAAGGTCGCGGCCCCCGCGCCCAAGGCGCCGGCCCAGACCGCCGCCGCCACGGCATCGCCCCAGGCCCCCGCGCAGCCCAGGGCCGCACCGCCCCCCCCGGCCGCGGCGCCATCCCCTGCCCCCCCCCCGATGCAGAGTGCGCCGATGCCGGCCCAGGCGACCGTGGCGGGGCGCGTCCGGATCTCTCCCCTCGCCCGAAAACTCGCCGCCGAGAAGGGCGTCGACCCGGCTGGAATCGCGGGAAGCGGCCCCGGGGGCCGCATCGTCAGGGCGGACGTCGTCGCGGCGTCCGCCGGCCGCGGCATCCGCGGCGCGGCGGCGGCCGGCGCGGCCTTGTTCTCCAAGGGCCTCCTGCAGGAGGACAGGTTGGTCCCGGTCTCCAACGTCCGGGCCACGATCGCGCGGCGCCTGGTCGAGGCCAAGACCCAAATCCCGCATTACTACCTCGACATCGAGATCGACGCGGGCCCGATCCTCGAGCTGCGCGAGCAGCTGAACGCGGCGCTCGAGCAGGAGGGGGTGAAGCTCTCCGTCAACGACTTCGTCCTGAAGGGCGCGGCCGAGGCGCTGCGCCGCGTCCCCGCCGTGAACTGCTCCTGGGAGGGAGGTGCGATCCGGTACCACTCCGCGGCCCACGTTGCGTTCGCCGTGGCCATAGACGACGGCCTGATCACGCCGGTGATCCGCGACGCGCACCTGAAAACCCTCTTCGCCATAAGCTCCGAGGCGAAGGCGCTCGGCAAGAAGGCGAAGGACAAGAAGCTCGCCCTTGAGGAATTCACGGGCGGCACGTTTTGCGTCACCAACCTCGGCATGATGGGGATCGACCGCTTCTGCGCGATTATCAATCCGCCGAACGCGGCCATCCTGGCGGTCGGCACCGCCACCCGAAAGCCCGTGGTGAGAGGCGACGCCATCGTGGTCGGCCAGCGCATGACTCTCACCCTCTCCGGAGACCACCGCGCGGTCGACGGGGCCCTCGGGGCAGCCTACCTCGCCGCGCTCAGGAACCTGCTCGAGCAGCCGGCCCTGCTCCTAATCTGAGGCGGCCCGCGCCGGGGCCCGCTCTAGACCGCCTCCCATGACCTAGCCGACAGGGGGTCGCGCCCCTCGTCAAAGTCGATGAAGTCGAAGTAGGTCTCGATCTTCTTTCCGACGAGGCCCCCCTCCTTAATGCGCCGGCGAAGGCGCTGCGTGATCGCGGCGCCGTCGCGCCAGCCGCGCTTCATCATGAAGCCGTTCCAAACCGCGCATTCCTCGTCCGTGCGCCGGCCGCCGCGCCGCTCGGCCCACTCGAGCACGGCCTCGTCGGTCCCTCCCCTGAGCGTGCGCCGCCTGAGGTCGTCGTATGGAATCCTCAGGAAGGCGCAGCAGCGGGTGTCAAACATGCCAGGCGTCTTGTCCCCGAGATTCTCGACGTAGTCCGCCGGAAGCCTGCCCCGGGAATGAAGCCGGATCTTGTCAAGCATCCGCCCGAAGTAGACGAGGCGGCCAACCTTGGCATAGGGGCTGCGCAGATTGGGGACGTGGGGCATCTTGGTCGGGAGTTGCCCGAGCAGAAGATGAATCGGGTCCGGATGGCAAGGCTTAGGCTCGCCTGTCGGGAGGCGGGATCCGGTCGGCCGCCGTCAATATCATTGCGGCCCCGCGTTCGCGGATCATGGATGGAGCCCCGCGAATCCTCACGATGGCCGCCGAAGAAGCCGCACCCCAGCCTCTCGCATCGGAGGCCTCCTTTCCGGTCAAGTACCAGAACTTCGCGGGGAGCGAATACAACAGGGACCTCAAGGGAAGCGGCATGTTCAGCGCCGTGGGAGGCCGCACGGTGTTCCGATTCACGGGACGGGGACGGAACCCGTTCGCACGCGGGCCTCGCGAGCTGGATTTCGCGGCGAGCGACATCAAGAATGTCGTCGCGACCGGCCGGGTCGTGCGCTTTTCCACGACCTTGGGCCGCTCCGGAGAGCTGAAGAAGCCGTTCATCTTCTTCTGCCGCGATGCGGATGACTCGAATGCGATCGTGGGGCTGCTGCCCAAGGACCAGGACGAGGATTTCGTCGCAAGCCGGGAGTTCTACGGGAACCTGCAGAGCCTGGCGGGAACCGATCATCCATGGCTCTCCTCGACCAATATCCTGATCGCCGCAAATGTCGCCGCATTCCTGGTGATGGCCGGGTTTCTCGGCTGCGGATGGTTCGAGGTGACCGACCTGAGGCCGTACATCCGCTGCGGCGCGAGCAACGCGGCCGCCACTGGCGACGGGGAGTGGTGGCGCCTGGTCACCAGCATGTTCATACACTATGGGGTACTCCATCTCGTCCTGAACATGTGGGCCTTGTTCCAGGCGGGCCCGCTGGTGGAAAGGCTCCTTGGGAAGTTCCCCTATGTACTCACGTACCTCGGTGCCGGGATTGTCGGGGGGCTGCTTAGCCTCGTCTGGAACGGCGACAAGATATGGAGCGCGGGTGCGTCCGGCGCGATATTTGGGATATACGGCGCGCTGCTGGGCTACATGCTCCGCGAGAAGAAGGCCCTGCCGCGCGCCATTCTTCAGCCCCTGACGAAAAGCACCCTGGTCTTTGTCGGATACAACCTGCTAAACGGGTTCACCCATGCCGGGATCGACAACGCGGCCCATATAGGCGGCCTCGTTTCCGGAACGATACTCGGCTGGATCCTCGCAATGCCGCTCAACCGGAGGTCCCGTGCGCAATTGATGGGCGAGCGGCTCCTCTGGGCCTCCATGGCCCTCGCCGCCATGGTGGGTATTGGGGCCCACGAAGCGCCCCGATACCCGTATGTCGTCAAAGACGAGCTGGCCTGGAACGATGCAGCGAAGGATTTCGTTGAGAAGGAGCCGAAGCTTCTGCTGCAGGAAAGGACGGAGCTTCAGCGCTGGGAGCAAAAGGGCGACAACGCCGCGAGCCTTGCACCCTGGATAGAGAAGGAGCTTGCGCCTTTGTATGCAGACTTCGCAGGCAAGATAAGCGCGCTTTCACTGACACCCGACCGCCTCACGGACCAGCGAAGGAACAAGCTGGTCGTGTACCTAAGGATCAAGGCGGAGGCGTTCAGGCACCTGGACCGGGCGGTGCGAGGACATGACTACGCGGAATACGACAGGTACTTGAAGTTGGAGTCGGAAGCCACGGAGGTTATTAAGTCACTGAATGCCCTGAAGCGTTGACGCCGTCCGACTTCCAGTTGGAAGGACCGCGCGCCATTGTTGAATCCTCGGTGCCCGGCGCCTGGCACGACGCACTGCCAAGCGGCGCCGGGTTCCAACTGCGCACATACCGGCGGCCGAGCGCGGCTGCGTCGGCGCTTGGTCCCCGGAGGGCGCCCGGAAGGGGCATCAGCCTACCTCGGCGGGCTCTTTTCGTAGGTCGCCCAGCCGCGCGTGATCTCGTGGACCACTCGGCTGCCCACCTGGTAGGCCGCCTCGAGCGACGGTAAGTACGCCGAGTAGCCCTTGTCGAGGCTCTCGCCGGAGAGGCTCTGCGCGGCGCTCGCCCCCGGCCACTGCATGACGAAGTTTGAAGCTGTCCTGAGGACGAGTGCGCGCCGGACGTCAACGCGCCCTGCCCTGGAGAGCCAAGTAAGCGCCTGCATCGTCCCCGTGTCCTCCATGGCGCTCGTGGCAAAGGACCCCTTTCCCCCGGTGAAGTAGGCCACCCAGGCCTCGGCCCACTCGTTCATCAGCCTGCCGTGCCAATAATTCATCGAGGCCAGGTTGTCGCCCTTCTGGACGCATGGCGGCCTGAGCGCGCAGGGGTATCCCACGTAGAGCGCGCGGTGCCTCCGCAACGCCTCGCTGTCCGCCAGGGGCGTGTCCTTGGTCAGGCGGTAGGCCCAGTCGACCAGCGCAGGGTTGAGATGGAACACCTGCCCCTCGGAGAGCACCAGCGGCTGCTCGTACGGGGCCTTCTTCCGCAGGGGGATGTGTCCCGTTGGCCAGCCGGCGGGCGCTTCCCGCGGGTCAATCTCGTGCCCCAGGTCCCCGTCGACCACCCACTCCGCCCAGGCTGCCGAGCCGAGAGACATGGCGTCGGGATTGGCCCCGGCTATCCCCGCCACAACCCAATAGGCCTCGGTCAGGTCGAAGCGCGGATCGAGCCCGAGCGCCATGATGGACGCCGAGCTGTGGATCGTACCGGTGCCAGTCACGACGCCGAGCACGCTCCCGTCCTTCGTGGAGCGAAGCTTGCGTTCGCCCTGGGGAAAGTCCCAGACGCGTTCGAGCCTCTCGCGCTCGACCCAATATTGAAACTCGCCGGGGATGTCACCCGTATCCTCGCCGACCTCGAACATCGCCACCACAACCGCCTTGACCTTGACCGGGACGGCGGCGGCCGGCCCGGCGGCGGCGCAGGCAGTGAGAAGCAGGAAAAGGGCGATTCTTCGACTCATTCAAGAAGACTAGCAGTTTCCGCACCGGTTCGCAGCCCGCACTATCACAAGGCACAAAGGCCGCCTA
>Ga0074045_10000533_pt1 | contig 37052 bp, 25 predicted proteins | sample BogForMeECP23OM2_FD_94442 | JGI IMG/M metagenome (GOLD analysis project Ga0074045, IMG submission 94442) | Bog forest soil microbial communities from Calvert Island, British Columbia, Canada - Bog Forest MetaG ECP23OM2 | ecosystem: Environmental > Terrestrial > Soil > Wetlands ...
TAAGAAGCGGCGGCGCGCAGTGTTATGGCGAAGATGGCGCCTTCGGCCGCGCCGTTTGGTCTTTGTATGAGGACAGCTCTGGCAATCTCTGGGCCGCTGCACAATCCGGGCTTTGGCGAATGAAGCCCGGTCCTCCCAGGCGATATCGAACACCGACGGAGCTCATTGCTCTAAGTCAGGCCGACAATGGACGGCTGTTAGTCGCGATCCACGCCGCAGGACTCCTGCAGCTCGTCGGTGACAACCTCGAACCATATCCCATTCGAAGGCCAATCAATTCGAACCGACTGCTCCCGGACCGCGATATCGATTCGAATAGACTCCTCCGGGACCGCGATGGAGGTCTCTGGATCGGAACCGTAGAGCGGGGGCTCATCCATGTACATGACGGCCGGACAGATATATTTTCGCGAGCCAATGGCCTCTCAGGCGATGTCGTCCTCAGCCTTTTTGAGGATCGTGAAGGCAATGTATGGGTTGCCACCACCGGAGGACTCGACCGGTTTCGAGAGCTCGCAGTCGCTACTCTGTCTGTGAAACAAGGTTTATCTAGCGATGCTACTCAATCCGTGCTCGGTGCCACAGATGGGAGCATTTGGGTTGGCGCTCACGAGGGTTTGACCAGGTGGAAGAATGGACAAACGACAATCTTCGGCAAGGCAAGCGGACTGCCGGATGATGCACCGCAGTCGCTGTTTCAGGATGATCGTGGGCGAATCTGGGTGTCCACGGATCACGGACTTGCTTATTTCAAGGACGGCAGGTTTGTTGCCACAAATGCCTTACGTGACGGACGGGTACATTTCATCACGGGGGACAAGGCTGGCAACATGTGGCTTTCAGAGGAAAACAGTCTATTGCACTTGCTGGAGGGACGCTTGGTTGAGCAGATCCCATGGTCGGAGCTGGGACGTTCCCAACGTGCCGAGGTTCTACTCTCAGGCCGTGAGCCAGGCGGACTGTGGCTTGCATTCTGGCAAGGCGGGGGACTGTTGTATTTCAAGGACCATCAGATCCGCGCGTCGTTCACAGCCGCTGATGGTCTCGGCGAGGGAGGTGTCGCCGACCTTCAACTCGATCGGGATGGCGCCCTATGGGCCGCAACCCACGCTGGCGTTAGCAGGCTTAAAGATGGTCGCATCGCGAACCTCACCAGCAGGAAAGGTTTGCCCTGCGACACGATTCACTGGACGATGGACGATGACGATCGTTCCTTCTGGTTGTATACCGCCTGCGGCCTCGTGCGCATCGTGCGGTCCGAAATGGACGCGTGGATCGCCGACCCGAAGCATAGAGTTGAAACCACGGTTTGGGCTGCGGCGGACGGTGTCAGGCTCCGTTCGACTGCGTCCAGCGAATTCGGCCCTCGCGTCGCGAAGTCCACCGATGGCAAACTCTGGTTCGTAACGGGAGAAGGCGTCCAAATCGTCGATCCGCGTCATCTTGCTGTCAACCAAGTTCCGCCGCCGGTCCACATCGAGCAAATCGTAGCCAACCACAAGACGTATTGGCAGAACTTACCGGGCGCGGCGGTTGCCGACGTGCGACTGCCGGCGCTGATTCGGGATCTGCAGATCGACTACACCGCCCTCAGCCTCGTCGCGCCGGAGAAGGTTCATTTCAAGTACAAGCTGGAGGGCCAGGATAGCGACTGGAGAGAAGTGGTCAACGAGCGGCAGGTGCAGTATTCAAACCTTGCTCCGGGCGCCTACCGGTTTCGCGTGATCGCCAGCAACAACAGCGGCGTGTGGAACGAGCAGGGCGATACGCAGGATTTCTCGATCGCCCCGGCCTATTACCAGACGAACTGGTTCCGCGCGCTCTGCGCAGCCGCACTCTTGGCGTTGCTTTGGGCGGCTTATCGAGTGCGTGTTCGGCAACTGCGGCGTCAGGAAGGGAAGCTTCGGGATGTGATAGAAACCATCCCGACATCTGCCTGGACCGCTCTGCCCGATGGCTCCAGGGACTTCGCCAATCGCCATTGGGAGGAATTTACAGGTATGTCCAGCGAGAAGACGGTAGGCTCAGGCTGGGAATCCGCCGTTCACCCCGAAGACTTAAAGCGATATGTGGAGAAGTGGCGCGCCTCGGTGGCGACCGGCGAGCCCTTCGAACAGGAGGTGCGCTTCCGGCGGGCGGGGGATGGGCAGTATCGTTGGTTCTTGACTCGCGCCGTGCCGCTGCGGAATACACACGGCAAAATCGTCAAGTGGTACGGTACCTCGACCGACATTGAAGACCGCAAGCGCGCCGAACAGCTACAGGCAGACCTTGCTCATATCAATCGCGTGAGCATGATGGGTGAATTGGCGGCCTCGCTCTCTCACGAGCTAAAGCAGCCAATCGCCGCGGCAATTACAAACGCGAGCACCTGCATGCGCTGGCTTAAGCGCGACCAGCCAGATTTGGAAGAGGCGTGCGAGGCGACAACAAGAATCCTGGAGGACGGAAAGCGTGCCGGTGACATCATCGACCGTTTGCGATCGTTGTACAAGAAGTCTCCTCCAAAACGTGAGTTGGTCGACGTGAACGAGATTGTTCACGAAATGGTCGTGCTAATGCGCGGCGAGGCCAACCAGTATGCAGTTTCCATACGCATGGATCTTGCCGGCGACCTTCCCAAAATCACTGCGGACCGGGTGCAACTGCAGCAGGTGCTCATGAACCTCATGCTCAACGCCATCGAGGCGATGAAGGAGACAGGCGGAGTACTTACAGTTAAGTCGCAGCTGGAAGAAGATGGCCGAGTGATGATCTCGGTGAGTGACACTGGCGTGGGGCTGCCGGCCGAAAAGTCTCACCAGATCTTCAATGCCTTCTTTACCACCAAACCGCAGGGCTCTGGCATGGGGCTGGCAATCAGTCGCTCCATCATCGAGTCGCATGGCGGCCGGCTATGGGCAACCGCCAACTCCGGTCGGGGCGCTACGTTTCATTTCACCTTGCCAACCGCAGCCGAGGAAATGAAAGCGCCCGCACTGGAAACATGATTCCGGGAATCGACCCGTCTGGTGGTGGGCAACCCTACATTTGCTTCTGTTTGGCAGATGTAGGGTTGCGAGTTGCGAGGTGCGTCCAACTCTCGCCCCAGTTCCGAACAACAGCTTTGTTCACCCGTCACGCTGATCTGTGACTAACTCGCTGGATGTTTCGCTCCCCTTGCTCGTACACTTGCTGCGGAAGGATCAGGGAGAGTTGTCGTCCCACGAGTCGGCAGCCAGACTATGCCCCCATCCCCACTAGGCGGTTCGACCTGTGACTGGTTCCATTCACTGTTGCGTTTTTGCCCTTCCCGCCGCCAACACCCCCGTCCAGCCCCAAATAATTCCACCTAACTCCTTTGTTAAGACGAATTTGCCTCTAACTCCCACGCGCGCAGGAATTTGCGCGCAAAATCCCCGTAACGCCATGAAAACGAGGAACTTTGGGGGGGAGGGGGGTACCCTATCCTTTATTCTTACAACGCGCTGTAAGCAGGCGTCCGCTGCGTTTTCAGCACTCGTTCATGCTGTTCGTCCTCACCCACGTTGGGAGCGACGCCATCTCTTTGTGCCTGGATTATCAGGGCCCTTGGATTATAGCTCTCTCCGCGCGTGCCCGGTCTCGCGGAGAAACACACTCAGCAGGATGGCGAGGATTATGCTGGCCATCCAAAACAGCCCGCTCTCGCGAAAGTGGGCGACATGGTTTGGCGTATTTGCGATACCTCTGCCGACCAAGTCGGCGAAGACCGGTCCAACGAGCGAGGTAACTCCGAAGGTGAGAAAGTTAATCGCACCTGTAGCGCTACCCTTAACCTCGTCTGGATTGACCTCTTTGACGATGGTGTACGGAATCATCGCCGCTCCTGAGGCTATTCCAAAAATCAAGCAGCCTATTACGGCGGCGTTGTGGCTGGTGCTGAAAGCAATGCCGCCGGCAGATAACAGCATGACGGCCGCACCTCCGATAAGAACCGGCTTGCGGCGGCCAATTCGATCTGCGAGCCAGCCGAGCAGGGGGCAACCAATCACCCATCCCAGTGGAACAAGGGAACCTGTAACCACGGCATCGTGAAAGCTGAACATCCTGTCGCGCTGAAAGAAGGCGACCCCCCAGGTCATGTCGCCGATGGTCGTAGGCACAAACAGGAGTCCTGCCACTGCTCCGCACAGATACGACTGCGGATTTCGAAATACGACCTTGTAAGGAGCCAGCACGGATGCCCAGCCGGAACTCGCGCTTTGCGGTCGGCTTTCGGCAGGAGCAATAACGAACAGCAATACCCCAACTGCGAGACTCGCCGCGCCGAGCCAATGCCAAACCGTTTGCCATGCGACTCCACGTTCGAGCAAAGGTCCCACCACGAACTGACCCGCCGATCCTCCCAGCATCCCGAGACACTGGGTGACGCCTATGGCGGTGGCCAGCCAGCGTGCCGAAAAACCGTGCGTCGCAAGATAGACGCCGCCGGTAAAAGCAAAGGCGGAACCTGCGCCTTGTAGCAGCCTCCCGGCGTATCCAGCGGTTGCGCTCGACAAGCCAAAGAGCAAACAGCCCACCGCCAGAATGAAAATGCCTATCGGAATGGCTTTTTTCGCACCGACTCGATCTAGCGCTGCACCAGCGATAAGGCTGGTGATCGAATAGGTGTAATAGTAGGTCCCGAGAATCGCACTGACGCCGACCGCGGTTGTGCCGAAGGCCAGCGACAAGTTCGGGATCATGACCGCCGGGGCAGATCTTGCCGCATATTCGAGAAAGTAAAAACACAAAGCGAGCCCCCAAGCGACTTGGAAGGCTCGCGTTCGCGACGCGCTGATTATTTCGGACGTAGGGGGGGCCGTAATTGCGTATGTTGTCATGTGCTACCTCAAGTTTCCGGGCTTAGCGCAACAGGTTGACCTTCGCGAGATCGATGACTTCGTCGGCGCGTCCGTTGAGCACCGCTTTGGCCATGAACAGACTGAAACCCTTGGCGTCCTCGACCGTAATCGTTGGTAGCAATCAGAGTTCCTGGCGGGCCACCGTTACCCAGACTAACGCTGGGCCGCTATAGCCCAGAGCTGATGCAAGCATCGGTTCTACCTGGTCCGGAGTCTCCGCCCCCTCGGCGATTTTCGTGAAGACTGGGTTATGCAGATCGGCGGAGAAATCCAGTATTCCCGACGCTCTCATTTCCAGTTCAACCTTCCACCAACACATCTACGAGCGGGTCAGCCACTCTCTTTGCCATGTGCTACTTTCCGCGAGCCGCATTTGAATTTTGGCATCTCGCCGAGGGAAGTGGAGCAAATGCGTTTCCAAATGTTCTGTTCGTCTGATCGGCCTATCTGCAAGGATTTAGCAGGGATGCTTCGATGGCACTGTAGAAATCGCAGCGGACTTGTGTCCTGATTTCGACAGACTGTCGATGTCGTGACGCCCGGCGGTTTGACTCAACCACTGAAGACGAAACTTTGCCTCGGAGCTGACACAGGTCTTCGACACGAACGTCGGAGGAATGACATCGAGGCCTTTGACCTTTCATCTGCTTCTTTCCCGTAAGCCACTCATGGCTCGTAGTTTCCTCTCCGTGGTTGCCCCTCATTTTGTTTGGCATGGTACGTGCCTTCTGTCGAGGTGAAAGGTAAACCACAGTGTTCCGGATAACGAAACGACGCGGCATCACTTTTAGAAACGATGGAGCAACCATCACCCGTCACGGCTCGGGGTTGACCGCGTTGCGTCAATTAGCTATTGCGTTGACTTTGTTTTGTTGGATGACTCAAGGCGGATACGGACAGGATGTTCCAAGTGTAACTTCCAGCCTGAAGGGGATCGTATTTGTCGGAGACCCAGGTAGTGAGGCCTACATACCGCAGGCCGAGGTGTTGGTTAGCGGGCCAGTGACGGCTATAACAGGAACGGATGAGGAGGGCAAGTACGCCTTCGACAACCTTCCGCCGGGAACGTATGCAGTTGAGGCAAGCTTCGAGACTCTAAAGGCAGAGATGAAAATCAGAGTCGGCCCTAATCAGGTAGTTTTGCTTCCCATACAGCTGACGCTATCTGAAGTTAAGACCTCTGTCACTGTAACCGCTACTGATTCGACGTCCGCGTCTCCGGCGCCGGCCGAAACGATCAACGAAAAAACAGTAATCAACGCTCCCAACGCCAACGAGCAATTTCAAGGCTTACTACCTCTCGTTCCCGGGGTCGTTCGCGGCCCCGACGGGCTGGTGAACTTGAAGGGCACGCGGAACACGCAGAGCGGAGCGCTCGTGAACAGCGCCAACGTTACCGATCCAGCCACCGGCAGCCCGGCCATCAGTCTGCCAATCGACGTCGTTTCGTCGGTAAAAGTCATTTCCGATCCCTACGACCCTGAGTACGGGAAGCTGACAGGGGCCGTTTCGAACGTCGAGACAAAGACCGGGGACTTTGAGGGGTACCACTTTTCCATCCAGAACATCCTACCGCGACCGCGCGTGCGCGATGGCAGCTTTGTCGGCATAGAGTCGGCCACACCCCGGATGACCTTTACTGGTCCTCTCGTCAAAGACCGGGTCGCGTTTACGCAGTCGTTTGAGTACCGATTTGTCCGCACCCCAGTGAACAGCCTGCCTCCGCTACAACGGGACATGAAGCTGGAGGGTTTCAATTCATACAGCCAATACGACCTGACGATCAGTCCGAAGCAGACGGCGACCGTATCCGTCGCAGTCTACCCGCAGAAACTGGACTACCTTGGGCTGAATACATTTACGCCGCAGCCCTCTACCGGAGACCTCCACCAGCGGGGATATCAGATCTACGGGCAGGATCGGTATTTACTTGGATCCGACAGCGTCCTCACATCTCAGCTCAGCTTTAAACGATACGACGTGGATGTCACGGCCCAAAACAACGATCCCTTCCAACTCCTGGTTGACACGACACAGGGCGGGTTCTTCAACCGTCAGTCGCGACGAGCCAATCGATTCGACTGGCAAGAGATCTATCAAATGGCTCCCAAGCACTTCCTTGGTTCTCATCAAGTGAAGCTTGGGCTGGAATACGCCCACTCGAGCTATAGCGGACGTGAAACGTTCCTGCCAGTCGAGCTTATAGGAGCCGACAACTTACCGATAGAGCGATTGACATTTACCCCGCCCACTTCCTTTGGCACCAATCAGAATGAGGCGACGTGGTTCGTCGGAGATCAGTGGTCACTCTCGCACCGGTTGACACTTGACCTTGGGCTTCGATTCGATAGCGACACGGTAACCAGCTCGACTCATGTCGCCCCGCGCCTGGGCTTTTTGCTGGCCTTGACCAATGATGGCAAGACACTGCTTAAGGGTGGCATAGGCATTTTCTATGATCGCGTACCACTTATTTACCCGGTCTTTGACGAAATGCCGGACCGGACTGTGACTCTGCTGGGTCCAAACGGCCGGGCCCTCGGCTCAACCGCTTATACAAATCGCATTGGGGGAGAACTCCAGAACCCGCGCAGCACAGCGTGGAATGTCGCGCTTGAAAGACAGGTTTCGGAACACTTCACTCTACGGGTCGCCTATGAGCAACGCAACACAGCGAGAGACTTCGTGGTTTCTCCCAGTTCCGCCTACGGCACAGGCTTTATCACCCTTTCCAATGCGGGAAGCGATTCTTACCGCGAGTTTCAGATAACCGGCAGATACCGGCTACCTCGCATGACGCTGGATGCCTCCTACGTTCACTCACGTGCCTACGGCGACCTGAACGATCCGCAGTTGTTCTTCGGCAACTACCCGCAGGCGGTGATTCAACCGGACGCCCTCGGGAGGTTGCCTTTCGACGCGCCAAATCGTGTCTTGCTCCACGCTGACATCGAAGGGCCGTGGAAGCTGAATATTGTCCCTGTTTTCGACATACATACCGGGTTTCCGTATTCCGTGGAGAACGAATATCGCGAGTACATCGGCGCGAGAAACGTCGACAGGTTCCCGCGGTTTTCGTCTCTGGATCTCCAAATAACGCGCCCGATTTCACTGCCCTTCGGCGAGCGGCATATCAAAGCACGGATCGGTGGCGGCATCTTCAATCTCTTCGGTCGTTTCAATCCCCGCGACGTGCAAAACGACATAGCCAGCACCAATTTCGGCCAATTTTATAACAGTCCCGCGCTCTTATTCCGAGGGAAGCTCGTTTTTCAGTTCTAGCTATGAAAACTCAAATCATCTTCGCAGCTCTACTCGTAGCCTCGACGGGAATTTCGTTGAGGGCCGCCGACAACGATCCTCTCCCTGACGCGAACACCGTGGTAGCGACGATGCTCCAGCACGACGCACAACGGCGCACATTGGCTGACGGATATCGCGGAATGCGCCAGTATGTGCTTGAGAACGACCGCATGCACAAGCAGGCGAAGCTGGTCGCGCGCGTGGAAGCCGAAGGCAATGGGGCGAAACACTTCGAGATCATCGAAGAAGACGGCTGGAAGGCCGCCGGCAAGCATGTATTTCGCAAGATGCTGGCTTCCGAGGAAGAGGCATCGAGCCCGCAAGAGCGCCCGAAAACTCAGGTGGCACCACAGAACTACGACTTTCGAATGGTTGGCGCCGAAACGATCGGCGGCCGCTCAACCTACGCCATCGACGTCACGCCCAAGCGAAACGAGGAGCGGCTATTTGCCGGACGTATCTGGATCGACGCGCAAGACTACGCCCTCGTACGAGTAGAGGGTAAGCCAGCCAAGAATCCTTCGTTCTGGATCAAGAACGTCCATTTTGTGCATACCTATGAAAAGAGTGGTCCGCTCTGGTACCCCAGCTCCACCGAGAGCGTAACTGATGTGCGTGTTTTTGGAACGACAAAAGTAACCATCAACTACTTCGATTACGCGCCCAGGACGTCCGGGATATCCGAAACCGCGAGCGCTAAGAAGTTACAACAGCCTCTGAACAAGTAGCAGCCTGATTGAGCAAAGGAAGACACCTCGATGCCGAATGTTAACCAATGCATTATCCTGGCCGCTGGTAATGGCAGCCGCCTCGTCCAGCGTTCAAGCGCTATACCCAAACCGCTCGTCGAACTACAGGGCCGGCCGTTGTTGGAGCACGTCATAGGACGAGCACAACAGGCAGGTATCACGAATTTCGTGGTTGTAGTTGGCTATCGTGGCCATGCCATTCGGCAGTGGGTTGCTGAGCAGGACTTCGCCGGTATTACGGTGTCATGCATCGAAAATCCCGACTACCACAAAGACAACGGCGTTTCCGTTCTTACGGCCCGCGCCGGAGTCTCCGGAGCGTTTCTATTGCTAATGTCCGATCACATCTTCGACGCCGCAACAGCCACCGCCCTCGTTCGGCAGCCGCTGAAGCGGGATGAAGTTATCCTGGCCGTTGATTCGAATCTCGATCGCGTTTTTGACCTGGACGACGCAACCAAGGTCAGGCGAGATGGCGACCGGATCATCGCAATCGGCAAGGACCTCGTTGACTACGATGGATTCGATACGGGTATGTTCCTTTGCGGCCCGGGGCTGTTTGATGCCCTCGAATCGGCGAAGAAAGGCGGCAACTGCTCTCTGTCCGACGGAATGAGAAAACTGGGTGAAGCTGGAAAATTCCACTCCTTCGATATTGGCGATGCATCATGGCAAGACGTCGATACGCCAGAAGCCCTGGCTTATGCCGAAGGCATTTTTGGCCAGTTCTTCTGCATCGCGCCCGCACGAGAGGAGTTTTCCCGTGCTTAAGCTCACTCCAACTAAAAGACGGATCCTTCGCTTGCTGACCGCTACGTTCGGGTGTGTCCTGCTCGCATACCTGGTCGACAAGATCGGGCTTCCGAAGCTGATGCAAGATGTCGAAAAGCTCGGTTGGGGAATTGCTGCGGTCATCGCGTTGGGTGGAGTCGGCCACGTGGCGAAGGCGTGGGCATGGCGCTTAGCGCTCCCCGGCGAGGGGAATAAGGTTTCTTTCCTGCAGTTCTTCAAACTCCGGCTGGCGTCAGAAGCTGTAGGACAGCTAGGCATTCTCGGCCAAGCCTTCGGCGAAGGATTGCGAGTGTCGGCCCTCGGTTCGGAGCTTCCGATTGCGTCGAGGGTGTCTTCAGTAACGATGGATCGCGGGCTGTTCGTGGTCACTGGGGCGCTGGTTGCCCTGGTCGGGATCGTCGCGGCTGCCTTCAGCATGAATCTCGCGCATCGCTGGGTATCGTATGCCGCGATTTTTGCTGTCGCATTGATAGCCCTCGTACTCGCGTTGGCCCTAGCTGTTCAGAAGCAATGGCCGATTTTGTCTGGTCCGGCACGTTTTGCGAAAAAGCTGCGTTACTGCAGAGCCTGGCTGGAAAAACGTGAGCATCTGATTTTCGCCATCGAAGACAAGCTATTTAGTTTTCGGCGAGATGCCCCAAAAGCATTCTGGATGAGTTTCGGCCTCAACCTTGTTACGCACGTCGCGGCGCTGTCGGAAATCTACGTGGTTCTGCGGCTCATGGGCTTTAACATCGGTATAGTTGGAGCGCTGATATTCGAAGCCCTGACCAAACTCGTCAACGTGGTTGGACTGCTCAATCCCGGCAATGTGGGAACTTACGAAGGCGGCAACGTTCTCATAGCAAGACTGTTCGGCCTCGGAGCCGATACTGGGATGGTGGTCGCTGTGGCTAGGCGCATTAGGGCTATTTTCTGGGCCAGTATAGGAGCAGTATGCCTCGTTATCCTCACGAAGCACAAGAAACGCAGCCAGGACAATGCGGAACCTTGCGGCAATGCTGAACTGCAGTCTTCGCCGCCATGCCTCCCAGCCTCGCAGCCTGCCGCCCTGGCTCATGTAGCTATCATTATTCCTGCTGCTCCGCAGGGAGTGTACGACACTCGATTGCCGCTCATGAAGATCGGCACCATGCCGGTTATTCTTCGCACCATCCTCGGACTTCAGAAGGCCGGAGTGACTCGAATCATTGTCTCCTCCGACCCACAGAATTCACTAGCGCTGCGGTCTGAACTTGAGGCCACAGGACGACTGCCCGCATCCGTGGAGTGGCTCGAGGTCATTCCAAGTACGCGTAACCTCGGTTTTATTCTGAGCCATCTCGCCCTTGAAGCTGAACAGGGTCCGCTAGTGGTCGTTGCCGACGATACAGCATACTACCCGGCATTGCTGCGAGAGGCAGTCGCGTGGAAGGGAACCACCGACGCACTGGCGTTCGTATCGGGCGACAAGCCTATTGGTATCTGGTCATTGCCCTTAGCTGTAGCGACCAGGATCGCCGGGAGGTCCGGGGCCAGCGACACTAAACTGTACTCACTGCTGACGGGAAGTGCCGACGAGCATAGAGATGTTCCTACGGACCGGTGGCAGCAGGTGCTTACTGAGGCAGACGGTGTTGCCGCCGAGGAAAAACTGAATCGTTGGCTGGTGAAGCCTACTGACGGAATATTCGCACAATTCAATCGCAGGATCTCGGTCCCCATCAGCCGGCAGCTCATCAAATGGCCGATCACGCCAAACATGGTCAGCCTTTTTACTCTTGTGGTGGGCTTTGTTTCTGGTCTCTTCTTCGCCTGCGGGGGATATTGGAATACGGTGTTTGCCGCGGTGTTGTCGGTCTGGGCCAGCATTCTCGATGGATGCGACGGGGAGGTTGCCCGTCTGAAACTGCAAGAGTCCGCCTTCGGCTGCTGGTTGGAAACAATCTGCGACTATCTTTACTATTTGTTCATTTTTTCCGGTATGGCGATCGGCTTGGTAAGGAGATCGGGATCGACCTACGTAGTCTGGACCGAACTGCTTCTCGCCGGGGCAGTTTTAAGCTTCCTTGTCGCCGGGATGGGCCGGCGTCGGATTGCTGGAGCACGTCCCGAGCAATATCTCGGGATCTGGCAGGCGCAAGCCGAGAGTCGACGATCGAACCCGATCATGTACGTCGGTCGGCATTGCGAGTTCCTCATCCGGCGCTGCTTCTTGCCGTATGCTCTATTGGCCTTTGCTCTACTTAACATAACCAAGGTCGCCTTTGTCCTGTCGGCGATAGGCGCGAACGTGGTCTGGTTCATATCCCTTTACTCGTATTGCGCGTTCGCTGCGGCCCCGGCATCTCCAGCAACAGACTCTTTGGGTCCCGCCTAGGCTGAAGACCTGTGTGCCACGCAGACAGTCTCTTGTATCCTCGTCTAGTGGTGGCAGTGCCAAGTGTGGCTCCAGGTCGAGAGGCACGATGGATGTAACCTCCAAGCAGGCGATCGAAACTGGCGACTTCGCTCCGTGGAGTCTGACGCTTTGGCCGCCCAATTCCATACGTGTTGTCGACTGGAACATCGATCGCGGACTGCAGTTGGGCGGCGTGATCGAGTTTCTGGCGGCCGCCAAAGCTGACCTCCTGATTCTGCAGGAGGTCGACATGAACGCCAGGCGCACACACCGCCTGAATGTAGCCAGAGAGATCGCTCAGAGGCTGAAGATGAACTACGTTTGGGGATGTGAGTTCCAGGAGTTGACTCAGGGCACGCGCAGCTCCCCTGCCTTCCATGGTCAGGCGACGCTCTCTCCCTGGCCCCTATCGAACGCCCGTGTCCTGAGGTTCCAACGGCAATCAAATTTCTGGCGTCCGCGTTGGTATCTTCCCGACATCGAGCCGCTCCAGGAGAGAATCGGCGGACGAATGGCCCTGGTCGTCGATGTCAACCTGGGAGGACGGTCCCTGGTCAGTTATAACCTTCACCTCGAGAGTCGTGGGGATGCAAGTCTGCGGCAAACTCAACTGCGTGAGTGCCTAATTGATTCAAAGAAATACAAACCCAATACTCCCATAGTGCTTGCGGGCGATATGAACTTCGACGTTGCTCGGATCAATGCCAGTTCAGAACTTAAGCGCGAAGACTTCGATAGTCCCTTTACCGAACAGCAGATCCGAACGACACCAGCCAAATCCTTGTTTGACCGTGGAAGCATCATCGATTGGATATTCACACGCGGTCCAAGAGCCACCCGGCCCCAAGTTCATACCTCTGTTTCAGCCTCAGATCACTTTCCGCTCTCACTTAACCTGTCTTTCGTCTAGCTCTACTTCAGGCCGGCCGGCTATACCGCCCGTCAACTCCCTGCGGCCTTCAGCGATGCCCGACGCTTGACGAGGTGTCAAATTCTCGACAGTGACCTTTAGAACGAGGTCTCGACCAGTCGTCTTGGAGCAGAACGCTTCTTGAAACTTGTTGAGTCGCGACGGTCAGCATTGCTAACGTCCCACCGCGACAATGGCTGTTCAATTGCACTAGTAAGGAGCGTAACGATTCCGGGTTGGCCAATGGAGAATCTTATGGGCCACCGGTAGGAGGAGAGTCATGTGGACCAGATCATGTGCAATCTGTAAGGCAATCTTAAGAAAGCTTCACTTGAGTGATTCCGTGCGCTGTACGTGCGGCTGGGAGTGGTAAGCGAGAAGAGTCTGACCATCGGATAACCGACTGTGCAAGGCAGGAATACTAGTGAAGGTAGCGAGAAACGTTTATGGCGACGATCATTGAGTTTTACACACCGAGAAACTTCCGAGGTCACCCGGTATGGGTTTCGTCGCAGCGATGCGGAAAAGTGCTTCCGTTTCGCGTCAGCCCCACCGAGAACACACTAACGCCAGATCCGCCGGTACCAGTGTTACGGATCATGTTCGCAAGCGAGACAGAACAGACAAGACGTCCCGGAGGACATCATTTCCGACAATCAGATATTTCAAATTGCAACCCGTGAGGGCGAAAGAGAGTAGAACCATGCCAGTCCCAGAACAGAACGTTTCGTACCACGCCAACCAATACAGCGCGGATTCAGCCTGTGCCCACTGCAGCGGCGTCGCCGGCCATGAACAGTGGTGCAGCACACAAAACACGAGCGTTCGTTACGCTTTCCAAGCGGTCTTATGTCCCGATTGTTTGACAATTCAAGACGGTCTGATTCTGCACGCTCTAGGTGTCGCGTGGGAAGGCAAGAACCGCTAGACGACCGGCGCCGAGGTTTCACGTTCCCGTCGTTTGCGACTGCTACAAGACGCGGGGACATTGTCCTCCCGAGAGCCTGACGCACCCTGGGTCCAGTAGAGAGCATTATTGACATGTTGATTTGCGATATGTCCGTGAGCGGCCTGTTCGCCATCCTGCACTCACAAGGTCGCAACTGAGGACAGTCCTCAGCGAAGGCCAGAACGCCACTCCTCTCAATCGCAGTTCACAAGTTGGGTATGTCCGGGCGGAACTGCTGCCCGAAGACGGGCAGTGACATTGAAACCATTTGACCCACTGAAGAATGCACCAGCTATAGCCGATATTCGAGATTTTGAACGAGAATCCCAGTTACTACCGCAGCATCAACCCCAGCCTTGACCATCTATCCCGTAGGTCGCTTTTGTTTCAACTGCTTATATGTCGTACCGAGGCAGTGCTCGACAGCTCATGTTTTGACCGGGATCGCCGGCTTGGATCTTCACGGCCTCGCGCCATCGGAGAAATCCAGCTTCAGTCAATTTCCTCCCATCGGCATGGCGTCTGCCAGAATGTTGACAGTATCCCTCTGCAATGCAAACCTGCCCGGCGGGCGGCCATCCCAGAGATAGTGCCTATTTCTAATGCTTCTTACGAGATAAGAATTCGATGAGCCCAGCCAGCGAGTTTGGCACTTCGAGTGCTACTAAAACAGCAGCAATGGCGTTCGATCCGGCATTCGGAACGACGAAGGAATCAAGGATTGATTAAGGGTAAACCAGCCCTTACAGCAAATGCTAAGGAGTGTTACATGCAAACCCGCAGGCAAAAACACTCGACCATGAATCCTCGTAACAGGCGCTGCAATACACTCCCGTCCCTTTTCCCTCCCCCCAGGCAGGGGGTTCGCTGATTGTTGGCGACCCCTGCCTCCTGTCTCATTCGTCGAACTGGGCTTTCGAGTCCTCGCAACTAGAATAAGACGCCCCGCTTCTCAGACCAACTCGCCCGAGACGCAGGTCGCCTGGGTTCTCCCCTCGCTAATCCGTCAATTCCATACGCAATCGAGGTCAATACCGATGAGGTGGAGCTCCCGCAACCAACGGTCGGAAGTCAGCCCGCCTCCATCTTCATGCGGTTCGCCGTGGGTCTTCGAAGAGACGTGCCGTTGCAGCACCAAAGAGGAAGCCGCCGATGTGCGCCAAATAGGCCACTCCTCCCGACTGCACCTGTGCCACCGAACCGGCACTGAAGAGTTGCGTGAGGAACCAAAAGCCAATCAACAGTGCGGCCGGGATGAACTTGATCCTCACAAACACAAAGATGACGAGAATCGTGCGAATCCGATCGCGAGGATAGGTCACCAGAAACGCGCCCATTACCGCGGCAATTGCCCCACTGGCGCCCAAGTTGGGAACGGTTGAATGAGGATTGGCTACGACTTGTGCAACCATAGCCACCATCCCGCCCACAATGTAAAAAACGAAATAACGCCACGGCCCCATCGCGTCTTCGATTTCTGGACCAAAGGCCCACAAGAAGATCATGTTGCCGATGATGTGCGACCAACTGCCGTGCAGAAACATCGCCGTTATGATCGTGATCCAGTGATGGCCGGAAACAATTTGGGCGGGTATCGCCGACCAGTTGGTGACAAACGCATCCCCACCGACAAGCTCCAGCGCAAATACGCAGGCGTTCGTAAGGATAATGACAATTGTTATGACGGGGATGTCCACGGGGCGTCGAGAGGCATCTCCAAGGGGGATCATCGTTCCCATTCCGTCTTCCTTCCTCCATCCATCCGGGCAAGAAGTGCCACTCGCCCTATCGCTTCAAGCCTTGAAACAGCACAGTTTTCATTTCATCGTACATTGTGTCAACGATTCGCCGTGAATATTTCGACTTTCCGAATCTCCAGCAGAGCGTTATTGCCCTTCACAAGGTCTGTCGGGAATTCTCGCGCGTTGGCACACTTGAGGCTTGTTAGGGCGACTGCCCGCCGTTTTCAGGGACCTCAAGAACCAGCCCCGGGTTATTGCGCGGACGCAATACCACTGCGTGCCCTGGGCATTGCTGACAAAGTGCCCTTCAATCGACAGGTTGACAGTCCGAGGCTGACACGGTTCGATCCTCCCTGCTTCCGCGCATTCACCTAAGTACCAAATTTGCAGTGGAATGCGTCTAGATGGGTCAGGCGCAAGCTTTGGCACTCTAGTTGCTGTTCTCTATGGCGGGGGGGCTCTGGCGACTAGGCTAGGGACTCTGCTTTTAGATGCTTATTGTCCGAGCAACCCCTTTGTCATAGTTATTACTAATGGAGGATTCAATGAAGTTAGGCAGTGGAAGACGTATTCGCTTCGCAATCTTATCTGCGGTTTGCCTGTATCTGCTTGCGGCAATGGCGCCGATTGCAGTGGCAGGCACAAACCACATTGGAAAGGCGCGAAAGGCGAAAATCACCGGCACGATCACGTCCCGCGACGGTAACACGGTTAACGTTCTCGATAAGAAGGATGGCTCAACAAAGATCATCAACATTACTGGCAGCACTCAGATCCATCGCGACGGATTCTGGAGTGACAAAACCATGAATGCCACGGCACTGGTTCCGGGCTTAACCATCAACGCAAAAGGCGTCATGAACGAGCAAGGCCAGATTGACGCCAAGAATGTCAGCTTCCGTCCCGATGCCTTTGCGGTCACAGTAGCTCAAGAACAACAGATTATGACCAACAAGGCTGGGGTCAGCCACGCCCAGACTACTGCCGATCAGGGAGTAGCGAATGCGGCTACAGCTCAGTCTTCTGCCAGCCAGGCTCAGTCTACGGCAGACCAGGGAGTAACGTCAGCACAGGTGGCGAATACTGCGGCAGCAGCGAATGCTGTTGCGGTGAAGGCGGTAGATAAGCGAGTGTCGGATCTGGGCGAATATACGACCGTGGCCTCAGCAGGAGTCTACTTTGCGAACAACAGCTATAAGTTGAACGACAACGGCAAGTCCGCTCTTGACGAGCTTATTTCGTCCAATTCCAACGTCAATGGATACAGAGTCGAGATTGCAGGCTACACCTCTAATACCGGCGGTGCGAAATACAATCAAAGGCTCAGCGAACAGCGGGCTGCGGCCGTCGCCCAATACCTGCGCGAAACCGCCGGTGTTCCGATGTGGCGAATCGTCGTACCTGCGGGCTATGGAGAGACAAATCCTGTGGCCAGCAACGACGACTCCAAGGACCGCGCCTTGAATCGTCGAGTAGAGGTCAGGATCATGGTCAGCAAGGGCCTGCAGCAAGATTCACAGGTCGCGAGTGTTCGGCCGTGATCCAGATACTGCCCAAGGCCCGTGATTCATCATTTTTATGGAGCACGGACAGCGGGCAGTTTCGCCCGGTTCATCCCACGCACTCCTGGGCGCCGGGATTCATAAGCGTGGTCTTTCGTACTAAGGCGCCCAGTTGCCAATACCCCCGTGGCACCTTGGCAGCCCGAACGATGGCGGGCGTTCGGGGAGAACTTGTTTCGGTCACTTGGGACGGTTCTCCCCTTAATTGCAAGTGAGACCCTTTTTAGCAAAATGGAGGGCCAATGTAAGGCAAGGCGAAGCAAGACGTTGTAGGTGCGTCGCTAGATCAGAACGATTGGCCGTCAACGTCCGCGAATTCCCGGCGGTTGTTGGTGCCGATCATAGCTGGTTGTGTGCTGCTTCACCGCAGCTTGGCATTAGAAAGGTCGCCTCGGTCGCACCCCGGATCTGAGATTGATGGAGTTGATTGATACAGAACACTGCGAGTACGAGCCGATCAGGCCGCGCAGATAGCCGGTCGTATTACAGGTTTAGGAGGACTTTTAGTCGTGAAACTTGAACGGGCAATATTTCTGCCTCTTTTGTTTTTCCTCGGGACCGTTGTTTCGCTGGGCCAAACCCAACCGGCGCCGGCCGAAACGGAGGCGGTGCAAGTCACCGGCCTGACTGGGGTCAAACAAAACACCAAAGGAAGCCTGAAGGTGGAGAACGGATCCCTCAGCTTCGCTTATTCCCAGGGCAGCTGCGATGTGCCCGCAGCTTCCATACAGGACGTAGTGACCGGAAGCGATAGTCAGCGTGTCATTGGGGGAACTGTGGGCACGATCTCGAGGCTTGCGCCCTACGGGGGTGGGACGGCATTGAGCCTCCTCCGCACTAAGCTCGACATCATCACGATTCAATACCGGGATCCAAACGGCGGTCTTCACGGGGCCATTTTTACCATGCCGGTCGGCAAGGCTGAACTGATCAAAGAGGCGCTCCTCGCGAAGGGCGCGCATACCAGCATTTCATCGAAAGAAGACTCGACTGCGGATCCGACTCAGCAATCTGAGGCGAAGGAGCAACTACGTTGAAACCCATCAAGACTGCAACTATTCTTTGGACACTAGTGGCCGCACTGAGTGCAGCGCCGCTGCTGTGCGCGCAAGAGCATCCGCTTGCGAAGGTAAACGCAACGGCAAAAGCATCGGCAATACAGATCGAGATGATCCAAGCCCGAGACGTTAGCCTGCCTGCTGAATTCCAGGTGGCACTGTACGAGAACCTCATCCAGGAGATGCAGAAGGAGGGTGGGTTCCCCGAGGTCTATCGTGACGGCGACCGCAACGCCGCCGGCGCTCCGGAACTGGTTATTCTTCACACCACGGTTACAGGATTCAAGCAAGGCAGTGAACTAAAGCGTGACGTCACCACCGTGGGCGGAGCGACCTCAATTACCGTTCTTTGTCAGTTCACCGATAAAGAGGGCAAAGTGTTGCTTGAGCGTAGCATCGACGGCAAAGTGCGGCTGATCGGCGATAACCTGAAAGCAACCGATGACTTCGCCAAAAAGACCGCGAAGCTTACCGCCGAACGCTTTACTCCTGATCGTAATGACTCCGATAGCGACAGCGCAATCCTGAGGTAAACAGAAGGAAAACCTATGAGACGTCTTACAGCGGATCTGGCAAAACTTGGATTCATAGGCTTGGGTAACATGGGGAGACGGATCGCACACCGGCTGCTCGATCACGGATACCAGCTCACCGTGTACGACCTGGACCCTGCGAAGGGGCAAGCCATTGTTGCGAAGGGCGGTATCGTTGCGAAGAGCATTCTTGAACTGGCACAGACCTGCGATGTGCTTCTCTCCTGCCTGACCGACGATGAAGCAGTTCAGGGAGTTTATATGGGATCTGAGGGGGTTTTCGCCGTGGCGCGGCCAGGAACGGTGGTGTTCGAGATGAGCACGATCTCTCCAGACGGCTCACGGGAGCTGCACAAACTCGGCGCCAGAGTTGGCATCGAAGTAATGGATGTTGCCATCTCCGGTAGCACTCCTGCCGCTGAGGAAGGCACCCTGACGCTGCTGGCGGGCGGCAATCGGGAACTCTTCCGAGCTGCTAAGCCCATGTTCCAGGCGATTGCAAAGCAATCTCATCTTATGGGCGGTTCCGGCTCTGGAACAACCATGAAGTTGGTCGTCAATACGCTGCTGGGTGTTGGCATGCAGGCGATCGCCGAGGCAGTGGTCTTAGGGGAGAAAGCTGGCCTTGACCGCGAGCGGTTGCTTGAAGTGTTGGCAAAGACAGCAGTGATCGCTCCGGCTCATGGAGGAAAGCTGGCGAGAGTGGCCACTAACGACTACAGTCCACAGTTTCCATTGCGACTGATGCACAAAGACTTTCAGCTTATTCTAAGTACAGCGGCGCAAGAGGAGCTCATCATGCCTGCGACAGAAGCAGCGTTTCGCGTCAATTCGGTTGAGTTGGCGCACAGTGGGGAAGAGGACTTCTCGGCTGTACTGCGGCGAATGGAAGAGGTTACGGGCGTAGCGGATGTCGACTTCGCGAAGAAGCCTGGCAAGCTTACTCAGGAAGCCCCTGCTTCTGATTCCATTTCCTCCGGCTCTAGGGAGTCTGGTTACGAGAACGTAATCTAGTGCAACGGCATTCAAGACGACAGCCGCGAAGATCTTCAAGACCGTCAGCTAATGAATGACTAACGGCAATCCGATGCTATCGTTGAAGCACATCCTCGTCGCCACCGATCTCTGCCCCATCTCCCTCCTTGCTCTTCAACACGCTCTGGGCATTGCACGTCGTTACCATTCGAGCGTGTCAGTGCTTCATGTCATTGATCCCTCCATTTACGGTTTGGCGGGCCCGGACGGGATATCGGCCGATACAGATGCGGCGCTGCGGCAGGCCGAAGACATCGAGGCTAGTCTGAGAAGTGAAGGTTGCCTCGAAGGCCTACGCTATGAATCAATCGTAGCGGTAGGGCCTGTGTGGAAGACCGTCGCAGATACAGTTGAGGAGAAGCGCACCGCCTTGCTCGTACTTGGGACTCACGGCCGAACTGGGTTTCTCAAGTTCGCAATGGGCTCGGTGGCGGAGAGTGCTTTCAGGGATGCGCGCTGCCCCGTGCTCACCGTCGGACCTCGGGTTTTGCAAGCGAAAAGTTCCGGGGCTGAGGCCAGACATTTTCTCGTCCCCACTGATCTTTCTGTGGAATCCCAGAGCGCCCTCCCTTATGGCATCTCGCTGGCAGAGGCTACCTCTGGGGACGTGACCCTTCTCCACGTTCGAGATGCCCGGCTGGCCTCTAACGACGCTGATGCGGCCGAGTTAGTCGCTGCAGCGAAAGCCGGCCTTCGAGAATTTCTCCAACTACATCCGGTAGCGCAGACCATCACTCCAATCATCGTGCAAGCCGGTCGGCCTGCTGACGCTATCGTTGCGTATGCCGAAGAGCGCCGCATGGACTTAATTGTGATGGGACGACGCGCGTGGTCGCCCGATAGCCAACCCATGTGGCGAACAGCGTACGCCGTGGTCACCCGGGCTTGCTGTCCGGTTTTGTCAATACAGACGCCGCTACCTTCGACTACTCCTGCAATGTGAGATTCCGGCTACTCACGGTGTATGTCAGCGTCCGTCATCGCGTGTCAGCGGGTTGACACCGGCTTGGGAAGTCCAGCAGGGGCCGCAACCATCGCATCTCCCTCCATCGTGCATATGGCTCCAAGTGAGGTACTTACGTGCTGGCCACTTTCATCCTTGATGTGGCATGCCGCTTGCAAAACACAAAGCGTACGAGGAACTTGTCTACACGGAGTCGCTGTGCAGAAGCTAACTAGCCATGACCCGCGGTCTGAGCGAGAGCAAGTGCGTCTCCTGGCGAACTCGGGCTATGTAGCCAGTTTATTCCCGGTAGCGGACAGTGACCTGTCGGCGACATTGCGTTGCTCGTGTGGTTCGCCTGCCGTCATGTGGGAGTGCGAATACTTCTGCAGTACGACGGGCGACCTTTGTAGCAAGTGTTCCCGCGCCGTAGCGTAAGCAGCATTGGCCTTGTCAAGTCGTCACCAGGACAACGGAGCGGAGAGGTTAGAAATCACCAAGCATTGCACTAGCGTCTTAGTTTTCATCGATCTATTGAAAGGCGAGATCACCTCGCAACCAGAACGACTCGGCCACTTACTTTTTGGAATCGGTGTACCAGACACCATAGGAGCCTGATATGTCCGCCTCTCCTGTACCCGCGCCAACTCGAGTCCCGACCCCCGTACCTGCGCAGCCTGCGGAGGCACCGAAAGACAATGGGAACGCTGCTGAGAAGACTACGCCCAAGTGGCAGAGATACTTAACTCCAATTCTGGTAGTGCTTCTCGCTCTCGCCGTCTTGATTACCATTACCCGGAACTGGAATTCCTGGGAGGGCGGCAAGGCGGAACAGGTTACCGACGACGCTTATGTTCGCGGCGACCTCACCCCGCTTAGTACCAAAGTTGCGGGCATTGTTAGCGCGGTACACATCTCTGACTATCAGCAGGTGCACAAAGGGGACCTACTGGTCGAACTGCAAGACAGTGATTTTCAGGCGCAAGCTGACCAAGCCAAAGCGGCGGTCGAGGGTGCCAACGCCGCCATCGAAAACAATCTTCGCCAGCGCGAACTTCAGGATGCTCGCATTCAGAGGGCAATGGCAGGAATCGACCAGGCCAAAGCCCAGATTGCTGCAGCACAGGCAGGCAAGGAAGCTACACAAGCCGACTTAGTTCGTACTCGTTCCGAACGCAAGCGCCAGGAGGGACTGTACCAGACTCATTCAACCACCCAGCAGAAAGTTGAGGTTGCGGTTGCTGACGAGGAGCGGTTCGCTGCGCAGTATGCCAGTCGCGATGCCGACTTGGAACAGGCCAAAACCATGTTGCGCAGCAATGAACTGGCAGTCGAAGCCGAACGGCGGATGAAGACTGTTCTGGAGTCTCAGGAACTGCAACTTGTCGCTGACCTGCGCGCCAGAGAAGCATCCCTGGCTGTCGCGGAAGTGAATCTTGGATACACGAAGATCTACGCCCCCGGAGACGGCAATGTCGGGGAACGGCAGGTTCGCCCTGGACAGCTGGTCTCTCCCGGAACGCAGGTGATTGCTTTCGTTGACCAGACGAAATGGATACAGGCGAATTACCGCGAGACCCAGTTGACCCATGTCAAAGTTGGCGATCCCGCAGAGCTTCGCATCGACGAATACCCCGGGCAGGTCATCCATGGCAAGGTCATTGAGATTGCGCCCGCCAGCGGATCGCAGTTTGCCTTGTTGCCGCCGGACAATGCCACCGGCAACTATACCAAGGTTGTACAACGAATCCCGGTCAAGATTGCACTTGATGATGCCGACCTGGCCAACAAGTTGCGGCCAGGGCTTTCCGTTACCGCTACGGTCCGCACGAGAGGATAACCGGGTATATCATGGCTGCTTCCATCGCTATAAACCGTCCTCCCACCGCAGCAGAGATCGCTCGTGCCACGGCTGTGGCGATTCCCTCTGAGATTTCCACTCGGCCCGCGTTGGGAATACTCGGCGTCCTCATCGGGGCCCACCTCGTCACCCTCACCGCTCGCATGCTTTCGCTGGGGATGGCTGATCTGAGGGGTCACGTCGGCATCAGCTACGACCAGGGTGCATGGCTCGACAGCGCTTATAACGCGGCCCTCATGTTTATCGGGCCCTTTACGGTCTACCTCGGAGGTTTGCTTGGACCACGGCGCATCCTACTGTTTGCGGCAGGAGTATTCACCGTGACCTGCGCCTTCCTGCCGCTCATACACAGTTACAGTCTGCTGGTTGCGGCATTGATTGTCGCCGGGCTGACGTCAGGCACCTTCTATCCCCTGACCCTGACTTTTGCCCTTCGCATTAGTCCCCTTCGATTTCTACCCATCACGATGGCGTTCTATGCCACCTGTATAGACGGGGCAGTCAATGTAGCACCGTCACTCTATGGCTGGTATCGCGAACATCTTTCCTGGCATTGGATGTTCTGGAATTCGGTCATGATTGCGCCGCTAATGATGGTCTGTATCTATTTCGGAATACCGGCAGCCCCTCCCCGAAAGAAAGACGGCCCGGCGCCGCCCAGCTTCGTCGGATTCCTGTATCTCAGTGCCGGGTTGGCCCTGATCTTTATTGCCCTCCAGCAAGGCCAGAGGCTTGACTGGTGGCGCTCCGGCGTATTCAACGCGTTGTTTTGGTCCGGCGCGTTCTTCACGCTCTGCGCGCTTATACGACGAATGCGCGGCCCCAACTGGTTGGTGGCGCTTCCTTATCTCTGGAAGTGGAACACGGTTCTATTGGGAAGCCTGCTTTTCTGGTTTCGATTTACTCTCACCTTAACCATCATCCTGATTCCCGAGTCGCTGGCCATCCATGGTTTTGAAGCTAATCAGATTGGGCCGGCCATAATCTGGAGCGCCATTCCGCTCCTGCCGGTCGCGCTTACTGCGGGGCTTTCAATGCTTCGTGGGCTGGATCCTCGGCTTCTCCTCGCTGCCGGGCTGACATGCACCGCCATCGCGGCTGTCTTGAGCGCTCAATATACGAGTGCGTGGGCGGCAGAAAACTACTATCGCACCGAGCTGCTCATAGGAGTGGGACAATCGTTTTCGCTCATAGGGCTGGTGGGATGCATCATCCTCCAGGGAATCTTTACAGGGGGGTTGGCGAAACCTCAGTGGATCCTGACCTTTTCTGCGTTCTTTCATACCATTCGTTTATTTGGTGGAACCGCAGGCGCCATATACATGGGCCACTTTCTCGCCGAGCGCGAGAAACTGCACTCGAACCTTTTGGGTCTACACGTAAGCAGTGGAAGCTGGATTACAGACGCAAATCTTCGCGCCTTGGCTGCGGGCGTTTACGCCAAATCATCCGGCCCGGCTGCGGCGGGCGCCCGCGCCGTCGATCTCATCGCGGCCCGGCTGCGCCTTCAGGCGTATTCGTTGAGCCTCATTGATGGGTTCCTGTTGGTCGCATGGACGTGCGCCATTGCACTTCTTCTCGTTGCTCTGCTCCGACAGTCGCCCTTGAACTACCGCGACCTGAGCGCCCTTCAAAACATTCCGGTCCCCACGAAGGAGTCAAAAGGATGACCGCAAGAACCAAAAATCTGCTGATCGTGCTGGGCCTGTCCAGCTCGCTTGCCCTTGCCGCAGAGCCGGGAGATCGTGCTTCTGCGCGCCACATTACCTTGCAGCAGGCGGTACAGCTTGCGCTTCAGCACAACCACGTCGTCCGCATCGCTGAATACAAAGTCGAAGAGAAGCAGCACGCCAAAGAAGTCGCGAAGAGCACATATTTTCCCACCATACGAAATGACAGCAGCTTCGTACATCTGACCGACACGCAACTGATAGAGCTTTATGCGGGTAGTCTCGGCACGGTCGCGGGTAGTCCTGTTCCCACCTCAAATTCAATCATTAACCAAGGTGGGCGCGACTTGGCGACCAGTGGAACCCAGATCACACAGCCTTTGACCACACTGCTAAAAATCCGTCCCGTAAATGACATGGCACAAGCGGAGTGGAAGGCCTCACAACAGAAGGCGCAGCAAACGCAGAACGATGTCGCTCTCCGAGTTCACCAGCTCTATTACAAGGTTTTGATCGCGGAAGTCCACCGTGACGCCACCGAAGCCAGAATCAAAGCATCGCAAGATCTGCAAAGTGAACGCGTCCAGCAGGTGAAATACGGCAGCACATTGGAAGAGAACCTGATCGAAAGCCGCGCGCAACTCCTGCAGGCAAAACAGGAGCTGCTGACCACCGACCTACAGCTCTCCGACCTCAAGCTGCAGCTCAACGATGCTATGGGACTGCCACTCACAACCGCGCTGGATCTCGATCCCAACACGGCCGAAGTGCAGCCGGCCTGCGCGCGAGAAGCATGTGTGACTGAGGCGCTCGCAGCCCATCCCGAGATCATCGCAGCGCGCAACGAAGTGGAAAAGGCGAATGCCGCAGTTCGTCTGGCAAGAACGGACATCTATGTGCCGGATGTGGACGCCTTCGCCCGCTACAGCTACCAAAACAATGTTCCATTTTTAGCGCGTAACTTCGGCAGTTTTGGTGTTCACTTCGGCTACGACCTCTTCGACTCGGGGCGCAAGCGTGCGCTCCTCCGCGAACGCCAGGCCCAGCTGTCGCAGGCGAGAGAAAATCTTGCCCGGCTTACCGATGAAGTCGAACTGGAAGTGCAGACCGCATACAACAAGCTGGAAAGAACCCAGCAAATGCGGAGGGTATCCGAGGAACTGCTGGCCTTGCGCACCGAATCCAATCGCGTTCTGCATGACGAACTGGTGCGGGGAGAGGCTCTCAGCTCCCAGGCTGACCTGGGAACAGCCCAGGAACTCGACGCCCAGACGTTGCTTCTGCAGTCCCAGCTGGATTACACCCAGGCCAACGACGAGATCATCCACGCCATGGGACAGACGCCTGAATAGTTTGAGCACGAACGGACTCTGAGCGGGCCAGGATCACAGTGTTAGATCGCGCCAGCCGGAGAGTCTCAGGAAGCCAAATGCCCATCCATTGTGCATATCCGCGCTTCCTGGTTGGCGCAGCTGCTCCTACTCGTCCCTTACCGGGTTGCTCCGGCACAATGAGCTGCCACGTCAACCCCGAATCTTCCCCGGCCGCAGGAAGGTGACTACATCGCTCGCGACTTTCGCTTCAAGTCCGGCGAAACGTTGTCCGAATTGCGCCTGCATTACGAGTCTTACTAAACGGCCGCACGGGTTGATTGCCGAAATCAGCGTTCCGCCACCTGAGGATTTGCTGTTGAAGTGGCGAAATCACGCTGGCTGCGGATTCAATCTGTCAACCGGGTGCCGACAGTCACGATGAAGGTGCTGTTCGTGTTAGTGATATTGAAACCTGTTTGCAGGCGAAGGCGAATCGTAAGCGACGGGCGTGTTGGTCACGCCCGTCCCGCCTTTCAGTCAAGCTTATTACGACTCGTGGCTTCGAAAGTTGCAACCCAGCGATCAAGCCACGCGGATCAGCTTCTTGTTGACGAACTCACTGATGCCCAGATCGGAGAGCTCCCGGCCATAGCCGGAGTTCTTCACGCCGCCGAACGGAAGGTCGGGTGCGGTCCAGGTCGACTGGTTGATGAAGACCATTCCGGTCTCGATCTGGCGGGCAATGCGCTTGCCCCGCTCGACATCTTTGGTGATCACCGATCCACCCAGCCCATACGGAGAGTCGTTAGCAAGCGCGATCGCTTCTTTTTCATTCTTCACGCGGAAGATCAGGGCAACCGGGGCGAAGAACTCCACATGGAACGCCGGGTTCTCGGGAGTAATGTCAGTGAGGATTGTGGGCGCTAGAAAGTAGCCTCGGCGGTCGAGCCGCTTGCCGCCGATAAGTACCTTCGCGCCGCCATCCACCGCCATCTTGATCTGGTGCTCGACCAACTCCAGCGCACCTTTCGTGCACAGCGGGCCCAGCGTGGTTTTCGGGTCCATCGGATCACCCGGGACCAGCGCCTGGAGTGCTTTTTTAAAGCGCTCCAGGAACGTGTCGGCGATGGTTTCGTGGAGGACAAACCTCTTTGCGGCGACGCAGCACTCACCGGTGTTATTCATTCGCCCCCAGACACCCCACTTGACGGCGGTGTCCATGTCGGCATCGTCGAGGACAATGAACACGTCGCTGCCGCCGAGCTCCATCGTTGTCTTCTTCAGGGCCTGCCCGGCTTCCGAGGCAACCGCCGAACCCGCCCTCTCGCTGCCCGTCAGTGCGACACCTTTGATCCGCGGGTCCGCAACCGCCTTCGCGGCTTGCTCATTCGAAAGGAAGACGTTGGTGTAAACGCCTTCCGGAGCGCCGGCATCCAGAAACAGTTTTTCGAAAGCCAGCGCGCACTGCGGCACATTGGGCGCATGCTTGACGATCAGAACATTGCCCGTCATCAGGTCCGGGCCGGCGACGCGTGCCAATTGATAATAGGGAAAATTCCAAGGTTCCACGCAGAACAGCACGCCCAGCGGCTCGGTTTCAATGACAGCCTCCCCTTCCGCTACCTGGAGCTTGCGGGGCGCTAGAAACTTCCCGGCGTTATCGGCATAGTACTCCAGTATGTCCGCGCTCAACGTAACCTCTCCCTGCGCCTCGCTGAACAGTTTGCCCATCTCGAGTGTGATGGGCTTGGCGAATTCATCGACGTTGTCACGGAGAATCGCTGCGGCTTTCTTGACGATCTTCTTGCGTTCTGCAAGCGACCTTTGACTCCAGTCGCTCTTATACACGGATTCGGCTTTGGCAATGATTTTCTCCAATTGCTCGTCCGTGTGCATTGGAAAGGTTTTGATTAGTTCCTCTGTGAAAGGATTGATCGTTTGATACTCCATCGAATTGCTCCTCTTTTTCCTTGTCGAATGTCGTCTGCTCCTGCGAGTGAGCCGACGCAGTTATAGGTCCGATCCTTATGGACCGTCGCAGCCCTTGTCTATACCCCGTTGTCCAACGATTTCGCGGACACACACTAATTGAGCCCACTTATCGTTGCCCGGATAAGATTGAGCAATGGCGCGGGGTACACGCCAAACTATATGAGCAGAACCGCGAGTCCACCGAGGACAAAAGCGCTGCTCCACCCGAGTCCTTGTAGCGAAGACGGGCGCTCCGGCACTGCTGAGAAGAGCGCAACCACGACGCGCAGGTAATAGAACAGGCCGATGACGCTGGTGAGAGCGAGGACAATAATTAGCGGCCAGGCCGAGGCATCCGCACCGGAGGCGAGGACATAGAACTTGCCGACGAAACCCATGGTGGCAGGGATTCCGGCGAGCGAGAGCAGCGCGGCGGTGAAGACACTGGCGAGCACCGGCCTTTGCCAGAAGAGACCGCGGTAATCTTCGAGATCGTCGGCATCGGCCTCTGAAGTCGAGAGGACCGTGATGACGCCGAAAGCCGTGAGGATGGTCACTGTATACGCCACGAGATAGAAGGCCACGGCGCCAGCCGCCATCGCTGTGGCGGCCAGAAACGCCACCAGGATGTATCCGAAGTGCGCAATCGACGAGTAGGCCAGAATGCGCTTTACATTGTTCTGTCGCAGCGCAAGGAGATTGCCCGCAAACATTGAGGCGACCGCAATGATCGAGAACAGCAAGAACACCGCCGGAGACTGCTGAGTCTCGGCCGCCAGATAGCGCAGCAGCAGCGCCACAACCGCAGTCTTGGATGTCGTCGCTACGAAAGCCGATACCGGCGCCGGGGCCCCCTGATATACATCCGGTGTCCACAGATGGAAGGGCACCACGCCGAGCTTGAATCCAATGCCGGTAATGCTGAGTGCGATACCCGGCAGCAGAAGCGCGAGGCTGGACGAACCCAGGGAAAGATCCCGGAGGCTCGAGAGCGCCATTGTGCCGGTACCGGCATAGATGAGCGCCAAACCGAATAGAAGGAACGCCGCCGAGGCCGAGGCGAGAATCAGGTACTTGATACCGGCTTCGAGTGCCTGACCACGGCCCGTGAAATACGCAACCATTCCGTACAGGGAAACGCTCAGAACCTCGAGACCGAGAAGAAACGATGCAAAATGGACGCTTGTCACCAGGACCCCGCATCCCAGCGTCGCCAAAACCAGCAGCAGATAGAGTTCTTCGCGTTGGCCGTCGTGTTTCGCGAAATATTGGTAGGACAGCACTGCCACGGCTGCGGCCGAAGCAATGATCAGCCCCAGGTAGAACAGAGCATACCTGTCGATCAGCAAGAGCGAGGTCACTTGCCGCGGAGCCAGCGGAGCGACCGCGCAGACCGAGAGGAAAGAAGCGGCGAGGCCGGTAAGCGTCAGCCCAGCCGTTAGCTCGTGACTCCGCTTCACCGCGATGCCCAGCATGACCGCAACCGCCGTCCCTGCGAGCAAAAGCAGTGGAAGGAGGGCGAGTGTATCGGTGGCGGTCATGGCTGTGTCCTCAGGGCGGCGGCCGGCATCTGAACCTCACGCTGTAAGTTGTCCATCGCCGGCGCGAAAGTATTGAGGACCGGTTGCGGGTAGAGTCCCAGCCAGAGCAGGCCCAGGATCATCACGGTCATCATGAGTCCCTCGCGAGGTGTGAGATCGGGCAGCCGCCACGAATTTGTGCTCGGGCCGAAAAAGGCACGCTGCATCATCCGCAACGCGTAGAAGGTGGACGCGAGAATACCTAGACTTGCGACCACCGTGATGGGGACGCTAATTTTGTAAGAGCCCAGCAACACGAGAAACTCGCCAACGAAATCACCCATCCCCGGCAGGCCGAGTGAGGCCATACTGAAGAAGAGCGCCGCTCCGCTGAGGCGTGGCGCCACGGCCCAGAGACCACCCATCTTTCCAAGATCACGAGTGTGCATACGTTCCTGTAAACCGCCCACCAGAATGAAAAGTGCACCCGTGCTTAGCCCGTGACAGATCATGGTCAGAACCGCGCCCTGGAGCGCAAGCGGGTTCCAGGAGAAAATTCCGAGGAGGACAAACCCCAGGTGACTCACGCTTGTATAGGCCACCAGGCGTTTGAGATCAGTCTGCGAGAAAGCCATCACGGCGCCGTAAACGATCCCGACCGCCGCCAGCACCAGAGCTATTGGGGTGAACTGATGAGCCGCCTGGGGAAACAGGGGGATAACGAAACGCAGCAGGCCATAGCCTCCGGTCTTCAACAGCAATCCGGCCAAAATGACACTTCCGGCCGTCGGAGCCTCGGTGTGAGCATCCGGCAACCAGGTATGCAGTGGCACGACCGGCAACTTCACCGCGAAAGCAACGAAGAAACCAAGCATGATCCACAGCTCGGTGCCGGGACTCAGCTGCGTGCCTAGCAGTTGCGAATATTCGAAGGTGTAAGCGCCGGTCGTCTGATGGTGAATAAAGTAGAGTGCGAGGATGGCGATCAGCATCAACAGTCCGCTGCACTGGGTGAACAGGAAAAACTTCACGGCCGCGTAGACGCGTCGCTCATGGCCCCAGATGACGATAAGAAAATACATCGGGACCAGCATCAGTTCCCAGGCGAAATAGAACAGGAACAAGTCGACCGCCAGGAACACACCGACGATTCCCGCTAGAACCCACATCAGGTTGAAGTGGAAAAAGCCGATTTTCTCGCGAATTTCCGTCCACGAGGCCAGCACAGCCATGATGCCCAGGAAGAATGTGAGCATCAACATCAGCAGGCTGAGACCGTCGATTGCAAGGTGGAAGTGGATGCCGAAGCTCGGCACCCAATTCCAGTCCACCTCGTCGAGCCACTGGTTTGTGGCGCCTGAGGCTCTTCCGGCCCAGATGTGCGCGGTCAGCACAAGATCCAACCCGATCGCGACGAGCGAGATCCATCGCGGCAATTGCGCGCTCCAGCGCGCCGTCAGCCAGGCGAGAATCCCCGCCACCAGCAGAACGACCATCAGCCAGATCAGTACCATAACAACACCATCGCTATGAACAGCACTGACCCTGCGGCCATGGCTGCGGTATACCAGCGGACGCGGCCCGTCTCGGTGCGGCTCAAGCCGCGATAAAACAGTTCGATCATCCGCGCAACACCGGTATAAAAAGAATCGACGAAATCACTCTTGTTAATTTGGGCCACCCAGATGAAGGGTTGCACCAAGGCTTTTTCGTATATCCAGTCAAAGCCCCAATCGGCAAACCACCATTGGTGCAGAGTGCGTCCCACGGGATTCGCAACCAGGACGTCCGCCATGCTTCGCTTCTGGAGGTGGAACAGATAGGCAAAATAGAGCCCGCCCAGAAACGAAAGTGCGGCGATGGTTTCCGAGCGAATCTCTGTCAGACCGCCGGTGTGAACTTCTATCGTCTCCGGCAACACCGAACCCAGGAAACCAAGTAATGGGTGTTTCAGATAGCCGCCTACGACCGAAAGTAAAGCCAGTACCATGAGAGGGATCTTCATGGCGTAGCCTGGCCGCTTGGTCGCCGGTTTGCCGAGCGGACCGAAGAAGACTCGGAAGATTAGCCGGAATGTGTACAGGGAAGTCAGCAACGCGCCGACCATTGCTGCAATCCAAAATCCGGGGTGTCCCTGTCCCGCCGACCACGTCTCCCAGATGATCAGGTCTTTACTGAAGAAGCCGGCGGTGAGGAAGGGCAGGCCAGCCAGGGAGCAACCAGCGATGAGGAATGTCCAGAAAGCGACGGGCAGCTCCGTGCGCAACCCACCCATCCGGAAGATGCTGTGTTCGTCATCCAGCGCATTGATAATCACTCCGGCACCGAGAAAAAGGAGGGCCTTGAAGAAGGCATGCGTCATGAAGTGGAAGATGGCCGCTTGCCACGCGCCCACGCCTAGTGCGAGAAACATGTAGCCGATCTGGCTTAGCGTGGAGTAGGCGAGCACGCGCTTGATGTCATACTGCGTAAGCGCACTCAACCCGGCGAGCAGCATCGTGCCAGCACCCACCATTGCCACCGCAAATTGAGCCGACGGCGCCAATGAAAATAGGACGTGCGTACGCGCGATTAGATAAACACCTGCGGTAACCATCGTGGCTGCATGGATGAGAGCGCTCGTCGGGGTAGGACCGGCCATCGCGTCTGGCAGCCAAACCTGCAGCGGAAGCTGTGCCGATTTGCCCATCGCGCCCCCCAAGAGAAGAAGAGCCGCGACCACCGCATACGTGGATCCCGAAGCCCAATGTTCGGCAGCACGCCGCATTAGATCCTGAATCTGCAGCGTGCCCAGGCGGGTAAATAGCAGAAACAAGCCGAGCATCAGGGCCGTATCGCCCACCCGGGTTACGATGAACGCCTTTCGCGCCGCCCGGCCGTTCGCTGGATCGCGGTACCAGAAGCCGATCAGCAAATAGCTGCACAACCCCACACCTTCCCAACCAAGCATGAGGAGCAAGAGATTATTGGCCAGCAGCAGCGTGATCATCGACGCGACGAACAAGTTCATGTAGGCGAAGAAGCGGCCGTAGCCCTCGTCCCCAATCATGAATTCGGCCGAGTAAATGTGAATCAGGAAGCCAACGAAAGTGACTACTAGCACCATCACCAGCGACAGCGCATCAAGATAGAAGCCGATCTGCGGTTCAAGGCCCGCTACATTGATCCAGGTCCAAAGAACCTGTGTGTAAGAGTTGCCGGCGGGAGGCGCAGTAAGAAAGCTGACCGCTACCAGAATGGTGGTGAGAGCGGAGAGCCCGATCGATCCCGCCCCCAGCATTGCTTTCGCTTTACACGAAAAACGCGAACCGAACAACACGAGCACAAGTGCGCTGGCAAGAGGAAATGCTGGAATTAGCCACAACAAGCCAATCACGTTATCCCCTCATCTCGCTGAGCGCGTCCACGTCCAGGGATCTGAACCGGTGATAGATCTGCAGGACCAGCGCCAGTCCTACGGCCACTTCTGCAGCTGCCATGGCCAGAATGAACACAAACATTACCTGACCGTCTGCCTGATGCCATCGAGACCCGCCAACCACGAATGCCAGCCCCGCCGCATTGAGCATGACCTCGAGGGACATCAGAACGAAAATCAAATTACGTCGCACGAGCAGACTGGTCAGTCCCAGCGAAAACAAGATCCCCGCCAGTATCAGCCCGTCCCTCATGGGTACCTGTGTCATGTTGAATCTCCGGTTTTTCGGTTTTGCGGAAGCCCAGGTGATATGCACCCACCAGCCCCGCCAGCAAGAGCATGGAGGCCAGCTCCACACCGATTATGTAAGGACCAAACAGGGCGATCCCCACTTCCTTCGGTCCAGTGGCGCCCGTGCCCAGATCTGCGGATGCGACCCGTGCCAAATAGACGACTTCGACAATGAGGGTGCTGGCCAGAATCACAGGGCCAGTCCAGATCCCCGGTGTCAGCCACTGTCGCTCCATTTCCGCGGCGTGTCTTCCGATGTTGAGCATCATCACCACGAAAAGGAAGAGCACCATGATGGCGCCGGCATAGACGATGGCTTCGAGCGCCGCGGCAAACGGCGCGCCTAGCACGAAGAAATCTACCGCCACGGCGAGCAACGACACGATCAGGTGGAGAAGCGCGTGAACAAGGTTCAAACGCGTCAGCATCACGATCGTCGAAACAATGGCGACCCCACCCGCGATGTAAAAAGTTGGTTCCATATCGACCTCACGGCAACAGTGAATGCACGTCGACGGGCGGTGATTCATGCGTCGCCTCGCCCTTGTCCTTTCCGCCGATCGCGACTCCGGCTGTGCGCCAGAAGTTATAGCCCGGATACTTGCCCGGCCCGTCGATCAGCAGGTCGTGCTTTTCGTAAACCAGGTTCTGCCGGTGAAACTCGCCCATCTCAAAGTCCGGCGTCAACTGGATGGCATACGTCGGGCAGGCTTCCTCGCAATAGCCGCAAAAGATGCAGCGCGAGAAGTTGATACGGAAGAATTCCGGATACCGCCGCCCGTTTTCGTCCTCGGTCGGCTGCAACGCGATACAGCCGACCGGACAGGCAACTGCGCACAGGTTGCACGCCACACAGCGCTCCTCGCCATCCGGATCGCGGGACAACACGATCCTGCCGCGGTAGCGAGGCGCGAGATACGGCTTCTCCTCCGGGTATTGAACCGTGACCCTCTTTTGGAAGGCGTGGAGGAACACGTACCAGATCGATCGAAGCATGCTAAACATTCACTAACCCCACAATAGGACCGCCGCGCCGGCCAGCAGCACGTTCACTAGAGCCAGGGGCAACATCACTTTCCAGCCCCAGGACATGAGTTGATCGAATCGCGGGCGAGGCAAAGCGGCCCGCACAAGAACAAAGAACGAAATGAAGAAGAAGGTCTTGATCAAAAACCAGACCACTCCGGGCAGAGCCGGGCCCAGCCAGCCCCCGAAAAAGAGAACCGAGATCATCGCCGAAATCAAGGTGATTCCCATGTACTCACCGACAAAAAACATGCCAAACTTCATTCCCGAGTATTCGGAGTGATAGCCTGCCACGAGCTCGCTTTCGGCTTCCGACAGATCGAAGGGAATGCGGCGCGTTTCGGCGAAACCGGCGATCAAAAACAAGACGAAGCCGGGAAATTGCGGAATCACGAACCAGATTTTCCTTTGCGCTTCGACAATGGCCGGCAAACTGAACGACCCGGCCAGGATCACTACTCCCATGAGTGAAAGACCCATGAAGACTTCATAGCTCAGCATCTGGGCTGCGGCCCGCATCCCGCCAAGGAGGGCGTACTTGTTGTCGGAGGACCATCCGGCGAGGACGACGCTGTAAACTCCCAGTGACGACATGGCGAGAAAGAACAGCAGACCGATGTTCAGATCGGAAACGATGATCCCCGGCGCTACCGGAATCACCGCGAAAGACATGAGCACAGTCACAAAGATGACGGCCGGGGCGAGAATGAAAACAGGTTTGTCGACGAACGGGGGGACCCAGTCCTCCTTCATGAAGATCTTGATGGCGTCGGCGACAACCTGCAGGAGGCCGAAAGGCCCGGTCCGGTTCGGGCCATAACGGTCTTGCCACAGGGCAAGCAACCGGCGCTCTACATAGATGAGAGAGGCCGCGATGGTCAGCGCCACAATCACGATGCCGAGGATCGAAAGAAGCGGGTAAGGACTTGTCATTTCGGCCGCTCGATCTTGCCCCACGCGGGCATGGTGACTCCGGTCAGCGGTGCGATTCCGGCAGACAAGCACGCAACGCCCCGCGGAAGATCATGCCGGAGACGCACTGGAACGCGGAAGGTACCGCTCGCACAACTTAATTCGACCTCCACGCCCTCCGCGAAGTCAGAGCAGTTGACGGCCACGTGCGGCTGCGTCGCCAGTTCTGCAAGTCCTCGCGCAGCCAGACTTAATTCCTCGGAGCCGATGAAGTGATACATGGGCAGCAGCAGCCACTCACCTTCGCGCGGCTCGAACGCCGGCGGGATGGCACTGAACCATGCCTGACCGTTGGCGGCTGCTGGCTCGAACATCCGAACCCCGGCATCGCCGCCACGCAACGGTCCGCCTGGTTCCTTTTGATATGTATTGGTCGCCTGAATGGAATTCCAGCCGGGCGACCAGAAAAACGGGATAAGAGCTGCGGGAGGTTTGTCCGGCGTACCTTCCATCGAAAAAGACAGCGCCGAATCAGGATCCTCGGGTGCCTTCGGTTCAGAAATATTGATGTTGACGAGCGCAGCGGTCCGGCCGCTCTCGCGATGCGGCGAGCGCGGGATTTTGGCTCCGGCAATTCGAAATGCGGCGGAGGGTGCGGCATAGGACGCCGGCGCGAGTTCGGGCAATGCCTTCGACAGAGCCGCAAGCACATCGTCGAGGTTCTGCCAGCGATCCGGCTTCAACCAGCGCCAGCTTGCGAGAACGTCGGTCTGCGGCGTGAAAACCTGGAAGAATCTCTGGGCGCGTCCTTCGCTGCTGATGAATGTGCCATCGGATTCAGAAAAGGTCCCGGCCGGCAGTCGCAACTCCGCCCGTTCGGTAGTCGGGTTGGACAGGTGATCGAGGACAATTACGTGTTCGGCGGCAGCGAGGAAAGCATCCACGTCTGCGGCAGGCGCACGCCGATAGAGATCGTTCTCCAGGATAATCACCGTGTCCGCGCGTCCATTCTTGACGGCTTCAAAGGCCGACGCGAGCGGAGATCCGCCGATCAGAGCCGCGCCGACTGTGTTGCATTCAGGAGCCGTTAAGCTGAGTGCCGCGTGGGCTGCCATCGCCACATTGGCAGCTGCTTCCATGACGGATTGGCTGCAGCAGCTTATGCCGGAAATCACCAGGGGCTTCTTCGCTGTTTTCAGGGCGCTTGCAATTTCAGCGGCCAGCGGGAAATCCTGGGCCGAGGGCGCCTCCGGATCGAGCGCGTGGGCCACGGCGAAGCCTAGTCGGGCCAGATCATCGGGTGCGCCGCGGAATGTCGCCGTAGCAACCTCGTCGAGTCGAGTGGCGTACGGGGTTGCAATATACAGCGGGCCCTTTGCGTCCTGCAGTGCGTCCCGCACTCCGTGATCCATCCACAACGGGACGTTCGCTCGCCTGGCAATCTCCATCGGTTGCTGGCGCACCGACTGCCGGAGAGACAGTGCCATTCTGGGGGCGACACTGGTGAGATCCTCGCCCAGCACGAATACCGCGTCACACTCCTCGATTTCGCGCAATGTGGGCGTCCGCATGGGACCACGCCGCAGAATCTCGATCATGCGGGCAGCCAGCTCTGCTTGAGCATCGGCGATCCCCGAATAGAACCGTTCCGGGCCCACAAGGGTTCGCAGAGCAAAATTTGCTTCCAGCGACGCGCGCGGCGAGCCAATACCGATCACTCCGTCGCTGGCGGCCCGTTTGTCGAGGTGATGCCGAGCCGCCTCGACGGAGACGGGATATCCGTTCAGCAGCGGTTGCCGAAGCCGTCGTTCGCTGTTCACGAACTCATAGCCAAACCGGCCCCTGTCACACAGGAAGTAGCCGTTCACTTCGTGGTTGTAGCGATTGACGATGCGCCGCAGAGTGCCATAGCGCTCACCGGCATCGATGTTGCAGCCCAGAGCACAATGGACGCAGACCGACGGAGCAAACTGCTGGTCCCACTTGCGGGCGTAATGGTGCTTCAGGGTTTTGTCGGTGAATACGCCCGTCGGACAGATTTCAACGAGGTTCCCGCTGAACTCATTCTCCAGGATGCCGTCTTCGCTCCGGCCGAAGAACACCGTGTTGCGCGAGGCGAAAGCGTTCAGATCTTTGCCGCCCGCGTAGTCGCGGTAATAGCGCACGCAGCGGTAACACTGGATGCATCGGTTCGCCTCATGATTCACCAGCGGGCCCAGGTTCTGGTTGCGAAACGTGCGCTTGTCGAA
>Ga0074045_10000534_pt1 | contig 37031 bp, 37 predicted proteins | sample BogForMeECP23OM2_FD_94442 | JGI IMG/M metagenome (GOLD analysis project Ga0074045, IMG submission 94442) | Bog forest soil microbial communities from Calvert Island, British Columbia, Canada - Bog Forest MetaG ECP23OM2 | ecosystem: Environmental > Terrestrial > Soil > Wetlands ...
GCCTTATTCTTCGCGCGCCGTGCCCGCAGCGTCAACGCGCTACACACATCTGTGTTCGTGGGATGCAACCTACCGGAATTTCCGCCTGACCGCACTTTCGCTCAAAGATCAGCGCGTCATCGCAGGTTTGTCCCTGACGCAAACGAGCCACAAGCTGTCATCCTGAGGTGCGCGCAGTTTGCGCCCGAAGAATCTCAATCGAAGCCCGAACAAGACTCGGACAAAGAACTGAGCGTCCAGCTTTACTTAAGAGTTATAATTGAAAACTAATTACTCTTCTTACTTCGCAATCTGCACCCATTCCTCTTTCCTCGACCCTACAATCCGCGGCTTCATCGTCTGCGCCCCGCGCCAATTATCGAGAATTCCCACCTGCTGCACGCAACTTACCGTGCACATCGGCGCGCAACTCTTGTGGGTCAAAAACTCCCGCTCCCGCATCTCCGCCGTATATTCCTCCAGCGGGATCCCCGGATATCCGCGCTGTTGCGAGCACCAGTGCACCAGTCCGTCTTCGCAGATGTACAAGTAACGCGAACCAGCCCGGCACTTCCAATCGTGCTCTCTCCCCATGGCCACGTTGTGCTGGAATTGATTGAATCGTGAAAACGACCGCTTCCCCAACGTCATGATCTCTTCAAAAATTTCCTGGTCCCGCGGCGCCAGCGGTTTTAGCTGGCCGTCGTGGTCGTGAATAATTCCCACCGTGCTTGTAAACCCCAATTCCAGTGCGCGGTGCGCAATCTGCAGCGCGTCTTCCGAATTCTTCACCCCGCTGCCCAGCACTGAATTGATGTTCACCTGAAACTCCGCCCATTCCGACAGCATTTCGAGCCGTCCATCCAGCGATTTCAGGCTCTTCTTGGAAACTTCATCCGGCGCGGCATTATCAATGCTGATTTGCAGGTGCTCTAGCCCCGCATCGTTCAGCCGCTCGATCCGCTCCTGGTTCAGGAAAAATCCGTTGGTAATCAGCCCCGCGATCATTCCGCGTTTCCGGATGTGCCGGATCACCTCGTCCAGCTCCGGGTGCATCAGCGGCTCGCCGCCGCTGATGGTGATAATCGACGTGCCCATGTCCGCCAGCAAATCCAGCCGCCGTTTCATCTCCTCGAGCGGCACCGGTTTCGACACGTCGTCGTACTCATTGCAGTAGCCGCAATCCAGATTGCACCGGCGCATCGGAATGATGTGCACCAAAAACGGGTGTTTCGTCGACGCCAGCGCCTTCGCGATGCCCCGGAGCTCCCGCGCCCGCGTGCGGTAAAAACGCGAACGCCTCCGCCTCCAGGTCTCGGCCGACGCCTTCCCCTTTTGCCTGCCTGAACTCATCTTTTCGTTACTTTTCCCCCAGCCTGCAATTATACCTTACCCCACCTCCCTGCCATCCCCCGCCACCGCGCAATGTGCTCCACTCTCTGCTCCCTGTAGCTCAGGCTTCAGCCTCTGGGCGGTTTCTCTCGGTAGCGGCGGCTTTACGCCGCCAGGTGGCCTTTCGTTTCGTAGCGGCCGCCTTCTGAGGCGGGCGGATTAGACTCCACTTATCTTTCGCTTCTCTGATCCACCCGCGCGTCTGTCATCCTGAGGACCGCGCCGTTCGCGGGCCGAAGGACCTCACTGCAACCTTCTGCACGATTGCACTGCACGTTGCATTCGCCCCAGCTTCGATCATTAATCCCTTATCACCCGAACCCCCTCTTCACTGCTAAACTATCTTCGTTCGCTCCAGGAGCACCACATGTCTGAAGCTACGCAATTCGCTAAGTCGGTTCCCACCCGGTCCGAATCCGACAGCATGGGCAAAATCGATGTCCCCATGGATCGCTACTACGGCGCGCAAACCGCCCGCTCTTTGATCCATTTCGCCATTGGCAAGGACATCATGCCGACGGAACTCATCCGCGCATTCGGCCTCCTCAAGAAAGCCGCGGCGCTCGTCAATCGCGATCTCGGCAAGCTCTCCGAGGAAAAGTCCAACCTGATTACCCATGCCGCCGACGAAGTGATTTCCGGCAAATTGAACGAGCACTTCCCCTTGCGCATCTGGCAAACCGGCAGCGGAACGCAAACCAACATGAACGTCAATGAAGTCATCTCCAACCGCGCCATCCAGATCGCCGGCGGCGAGATGGGCACCAAGAAGCCCATTCACCCCAACGACGACGTGAACATGTCGCAATCTTCCAACGACACTTTCCCCGCCGCCATGCATATCGCTGCGGCCACGGAAACGTCGCGCCGCTTGCTTCCTGCGGTTAAAAAACTCCGCGACGCGCTCGACGCCAAAGCGAAGGAATTTGGCGGCGTCGTGAAAATCGGCCGCACCCATTTGCAGGACGCCACCCCGCTCACCGTGGGCCAGGAATTTTCCGGCTATGTGAGCCTCCTCGATCGTGATGGCGGCCGCATTGCCGTCGCCCTCGATGGATTGCTCGATCTCGCCATTGGCGGCACCGCCGTCGGCACCGGCCTGAATGCGCATCCCGAATTTGCCGAGCGCGCCGCGAAAAAAATCGCCGAACTCACTGGCTTGCCTTTCCGCTCCCACCCCAACAAGTTCGCCAGCCTGTCCGCGCATGACGAAATCGTCTTCGCCAGCGGCGCGCTCAAGACCCTTGCCGCTTCCCTCATGAAAATCGCTAACGATATCCGCTGGCTCAGTTCCGGCCCACGCTGCGGCTTGGGCGAGCTGACGCTTCCCGAAAACGAGCCCGGCTCCTCCATCATGCCGGGCAAAGTCAATCCCACGCAGTCGGAAGCTGTCACCATGGTCGCCGTCCAAGTCATGGGCAACGACGCCGCCATCGGCTTTGCCGGCTCGCAAGGCAATTTCGAGCTCAACGTCTTCAAGCCCGTGATGATCTTCAACTATTTGCACTCCGTCGAACTCCTCGCCGATGCTTGCAACAGCTTCGTCGACCACTGCGTCGTCGGCATCCAGTTGAACCGCGAGGTCATCGACAGCTACGTCAAGAATTCACTCATGCTCGTCACCGCCCTCGCCCCCAAAATCGGCTACGACAACGCCGCCAAAGTCGCCAAGACCGCGCATCACGAAAAAACCAGCCTCCGCGAAGCTGCCGTCAGACTCGGCCACCTCTCCGGCGAAGAATTCGATGCCCTGGTCAAGCCCGAAGACATGACCCATTCATGACATATCCGGAAGAAATTAGGGGGTCGGAGTTTCAGCTCCGACATTTCGCGCAATCGGTCAACGGGCTTTAGCCGCTGAGGAATCCTTGTGAGTCCCCACGACTTGGTTTGTCCAATGCAGTCCCGACAAATTCAGTCGGTGCTACGCCCTGTGACTCGTACGCTGCTCCTCAGTGCGCTCTGTGCTCTGTCCTCTGCGCCCTCTGTGTTTGGTCGTTCTCTTCCCATGTCAGCACAGACCGAGAAGCCCGACTGGTGCAAGCCGCTTCCCCGCCCCGAATACAAAACTCTCCAGCGTGTCACCGTTTCCGATCCCTGGTTTGAAGTCTACAAGGTCGCGCCCAGCACCATCGCCATCTACGAACCTCACCAATCCGAAGAAACCATCTCTTACCTCATCCTTGGCAAAGACAAAGCCCTTCTCCTCGACACCGGCATGGGCATCAGCGACATCCGCAAAGTAACCAGCGAACTCACCTCTCTTCCCATCATCGTCGTGAACTCCCACACTCACGACGACCACGTTGGCGGCAACTGGCAATTCCCCACTGTCTACTCCATGGACACGGATTTCAGCCGCACCAATGCCAAGGGTTCCACCGCGGACGCCCAGGCGGAAATCGCCCCTGGCGAAATTTGCGGCGATCTTCCAAAAGGTTTCGACGCCAAGGCGTATCGCACCAAGCCTTGGACCATCGCCAAGTTCATCCACGACGGCGAGACCATCGATCTCGGCGGCCGCACCATCGAGATTCTGTCGACGCCCGGTCACACACCCGACGCCATCTGCCTCTTCGACCGCGCCAAAGGCTTGCTCTTCACCGGCGACACCTATTACCCCGCGGCCATCTGGCTTTACCGCCCCGAAACCGATCTCGCCGCATACGCAAAATCCATTGCACGCCTCTCCGCCCTCGCCCCTCAGGTGAAAACTGTACTCGGCCAGCACAATGTGCCCGTCGCTCCGTTTTCCGTCCTCAGCAATCTGGTCGACGCTTTCGCCGCTCTTCAGGCTGGCAAAGGTGTATGCAAACCCGCCGGCGAAGGCAAGCGCCTCTGCCGGGTGGGCGATTTCAGTTTTCTGCTCCATGCCGCGCCCTAAGTAGTAGACTAGTCCCAGCGCCGAGGATGGCTATGGTTCTCAGGGCTTTTTCCTTTTTCTCCGCTGCCTGCCTTCTTCTGCTCGCCGCTACTCCGCAAGTGGGCGACGCTCAACCTCCGCGTGAAAAATCCGTTTGGAACTACGACGGCGGAGTGCAACTCGTGACCGACGGCGCAATTGCCAACGGTCCTTGCTTCCGTCTCACCGGCCGCCTGAAAGCTCCGCAATTCTTCGACAATCTCCGTCGCGTGGATACCAGCACCGGCACACTCTTCCGCCGCGGCAACGAAATCGTCACCGAATTCCCGGAACGCATGGAGCTGAGCTTTGAACTTTACGACTTGCCGTGCTCTGACAAATTCGAAGATGCGGGAGCCACACGCATGTACCTCAACAAAGCCATCCTGCGCACGCTGCACGTGAACTTCTACTGGAAGCGCGGCCTCTCCGTTCGTCCCGCGCCGGAGATTATGCTGAAGCACGCGCAGATGATCCCCATTGAGCCATTTGCCCGCGGGCTCAGCAGTGAGCCATTACCTGTAAAGTATGAATGGTGGTTTCAGTTCGATGTGCCCAGCGCCGGCGTTCCGGTAACAGACAGCCTGGTCCTCGTGATGCTTTCCCCCGAAGGCAAAATCGTAGCCCGCTGCGCCGCCCGCATGTAGCGGCCCACCAGCAACAAAACAAATGTGGATGTGTGCTCGCAGCTTCGGCGGCCAATCGGATATCAGTTATCAGGGATCAGAGATCAGGAAACAGCGAGTCAATGCCGGAGCTCGCTAGGGCTAAACGCCGGGGTGGATTGGTGGCAGGCTCGCGCTTCCACACCTCGCGAAAAAACTCTCATCTTGTCACCGGTTTTGCGTGTGGGGGTTCTTTGGTTTCCCTTCGAGTTCACGTCTGCACCAGAAACGTGCTTCCTGAGCCCTGATCCCTGATATCCGTTTCCTGATATATCTGTCTCACCTACCCCAACTTCATCTCCGGCACCTGCCCACTCACACCCAATTTCGCCTCCGTGCACTGCTGCACTTCCTTCGCGGTCCATCCCGGCGCCACTTCTCGCAACACCAACCCATCCTTCTTCACGTCGATTACCGCGAGGTCCGTCACGATCGTGTTCACGCATTCAATCGCCGTCAGCGGATAGCTGCACTTGTGCACGATTTTCGCCCCGCCATCCTTGGTGTTGTGTTCCATGCAAACAATAATGTTCTTCGACCCCGTGGCGATGTCCATCGCTCCGCCGATGTTTCCGCTGCCCTTCGCCCCGGGAATCTTCCAGTTCGCCAGATCCCCTTTTTCCGACACTTGAAATCCGCCCAGCACCGCCACGTCCAGATGCCCTCCGCGCGTCATCAGGTGCGCGTCAGCCTGATGGAAGAACGAAGCTCCGGGAATCAGCGTCACCGGCACTTTCATTGCGTCAACCAAATCGTAATCTTCTTCGCCTGCCCTGGCCCGCCTTCCCATCCCCAGAATCCCGTTCTCGCTGTGGAAATAAACCGTCACGCCCTTCGGCAAATAATCCGCGATCAGGTTCGGTATCCCCCAACCCAGGTTCACAAATGCCCCGTCCGTCAACTCCTGCGCAGCGCGCTGCGCAATCTGATCGCGCGTCAATCGCGGTTTATCGCCCATAGCCTCTCCACTTCGCCCTCATCCGGCGAAGCGCACTCCCTTCGCCTGCACAATGCGATGCACGAAGATAGCCGGGGTAATCACATTTTCCGGCTCGATCGCTCCGACCGACACAATCTCGTCCACTTCCACGATCGTGGTTCTCGCTGCCATCGCCATGATCGGATTGAAATTCCGCGCCGCCAGCCGGTAGGTCAGATTCCCCAGCTCATCCGCCTTCTGCGCTTTGATCAGCGCGAAATCCGCGTGGATCGGTTTTTCCAGGATGCACCGCTTGCCATCGATCACGCGCTCTTCTTTCCCGTTTGCGACTTCCGTGCCCACGCCCACACTGGTGTAAAAGCCCAGCAGCCCGGCGGCCGCCGCGCGCATCCGTTCGCACAAGATGCCCTGCGGCACCAGTTCGCACGTCACTTCTTTGTTCGCGAAGCGCTCCTGAAAATAGTTCGAGTGCGGCCCGGGGAACGACGCGATTACGTGGCTTACCTGGCCGTTCTGGAACATGATCCCCAGTTCGCCTTCGCGCGTCCCGCAATTGTTGCTGATCGCGGTGATGTTCTTCACGCCCTTGCGTGACAAGGCTTGAATCAGATTGTTGGGAAATCCGGCGCCGCCAAATCCGCCGAACATGATGCGCGCGCCATCGGGTATATCCGCCACCGCAGCGTCGAGAGAAGAAAACACTTTTTGCTTCATTCACGGCTCAGAATAACGGGAATGGTCTTACCCATAGATTGTTCACGACGCCGCGCGAATGTGCAACCCCCGCCGGCCGTCGCGCGCAATTCCAAAATGGCAGCCTGCTGCGTTGCCTCGCGCTACTCGCTCTGATTCCACACATACAAAAAGTCGGTGTCGCTGGCCGTCGCTACCTTACGCCCCGCCTTCCTCGTGGCCCGGTTCAGCGCCGAGCGCACCTTCTCCTTGGACTGCTCCAATTCCGATAGCGGCACCTTGATCGCCGCGCCATCCTGCAAATTGTCCAGGTCCTTCAGAATCGCGGTCACAATCATTTTGTGCTTTCCGTTGCGCCCTTGCGGCACATCGGCCTGCACCATGGTCTTGAAGTGCATCGACGCTTTCTTGCCTTGAGCCTTTCCCATGCCTCCCTCCGGTTCGTTGCGACGTTAAACTAACGTAGCGTTATCGTATCCAAACGCACTTCATCGTGCAAGTAAAATATTCCAGCCGTACCACCCCACCCCGAATCCCTTCAATCGGGACGCTTTTCGACGCCGCGCTTTCCTAACCGCCACCTTCGCCCCGACTAAAACGAAAGTTCGCTCTCCAAAAGATTTAACCCGTATCACCCGAACCCTGTTAGCGTCGCTGTTGTTGCATGGGGGAGTTACAATGCTCAAGCCAAACGTCCATTTCACCCAGGTTCCGCTGACCGTCGCCAAGAAGGTCCTTGCCCACGAACTGCGACTGAAAAAGGCAGCGGAACGCGCCCAAGCTTCCCGGAAGAAAGAGTTGCAACCGGCTCCAGTAGAAAAAGTCGCGGTCGGTGAATGAACGAAAGCGAGGGTCACGATGGCAAGTCCTGCGTTCGACATTTTTCAAGTACAAGACAACGGCGTGCTTTGGCTTGGCTCCGCGGCCACGGTCGAGGACGCCAAGGAGCAGGTCCGGCAAATCGCCCCGCGTGCCCCGGGCAAATACCTCCTCTTCGACCAGAAGACCGGAACCAGGATGGTCATCGAGCTTCACAGTCCTGGCGGCACCTTGCAACCCGCCGACGCTCAGGGATAAGCACACGACATGACCGATGGCCCGCTGAAATTCCCGCATTGGCAAGCCCCTCTGCAGGATCTCATCCTCGAATTTGATCCCGTAAAATTGAACGAGAAAATCCGTGCTGTCGAAGCACTGCTCTTCGCCCGCCTCCAGCAACTCGACCATGATACGGAAAATCGCGACGAGAGAATCGCTCTCCAGGACGCCCTCCCGATCGTCCGCATCATGAAGCGCGACCGCCTCGACCCTCCCCAATCGGAGTGAGCAGTTTCTGACTTCTTTGCTTCCCGGCTTCTTGTCCGTTTTTCCGTACTTCCTTACTTCATTGCCTCACTCTTATTTCCCATATCCAACCCAACCCTTCCAGCTCCCATCGCCCTGCTTTTTCCATACGGTCGTATATTTGCCGCGCTCCACGTGCTGGTTGCGGTCCTTAGCCTTGCTCTGAAATTCGTAATTGCCCGAGGGGTGGCCCAGCTCCCCCCGAGCTCGCTATATCGGCGCCCGCCGCCGACCACGTCAGCCGGTTGTTCTTGTCATCTAGAAATCCCAGTCCTTCTTGCCAGCGATCGCCGGCGCGCCATCCGGCAACTCCACCGCGCCGTCCGCGTAGTACGGCATATATCCCGCCGATCCACGCTCCAGCGCCGCTTTCATGAACTCGCCTTCAATGTGCTTCAGCGTCTCCGCCGTTGCCTTTTCTGGCGCTGCCGCCGCAAGCCCGGACCTCCACGTCACCATCGCCGCGGCCGAGAGCCGCAACGGTGACTCTTCTCATGTCTTCCTCCTGAATTTTTTCCTGCTTGCCCTGGACCTTTTAAATCTGGCAGTCAATGACCTTACTCTGGCGAATCAGCCCGCTTTCGTCGCTTAGCGCGGCGTAAGCGCATTTCTCGTCCGTCACATCCTTCAACATGACGTCAAAACCTTGGCCGTCGGAATGCACATCGAACCGTAGATTCCAGCCGGGCAAGACTTCCGGAAGGTCTGCGAAGCGAAGATTGGGATTCCCTCGTCGGGCTATGGTCAGAAACCCATCGAATAGTTTTGCTTCACTCGATAGGAGCGTCTGCCAAGTTGCAAACGAACCATTCATTTGTCGATAGCTTACTTCAGCCGTGTTGATGGTCCTCAATAGACCGATTGCCATCGCACGCCTTGCGTGGTCGGCACTGGCCGGGTCCTTGGGAGAATCCTGCGCGAATTGCTGAGTCTGAATGCTCAGAAGAGCAACCAAAGCGCTGACCAAAATTCCGCCGCGTGGTTTTTTCATAATGCCCTCCTTCCCGTCGTTCAACCAGAACACTCTTAGCACGCCGCTAGGCCACCTGTCAGCCCTGCCATCGCTGCGCGGTCAACACATTTCGGATATAAGCCGCCCAGCGATTCGTGCAAGCAGGCACTGGAAGGTACTTCTCCGGTTTCCGGGCCCTACGGGACTTATTCGTATGGCCCAACGAGAAGTTTCTAGAACGAGCATGGCCCGGCCTTTCAGTGGTATAACGACAAAACCCTATCTCAGGAGAAAACCAATGCGGCTAAACGTTCGCGGGACGAGCGCATTAACAAGACTTGTGCTGCTGGTCGTGTTCAGCGCGGCTTGGCAGGCACATGCACATGCTCAGAACGCCAAGACACCCTATCCGAGTATGGCCCCGCTTGATCAATACCTGATGGAGCGAAATGGGGAAATAGCGCTGGCTCGTAGTGCTGCCCCGGAATCCATCTCGCGAGATGCCGAAGTCCTGGTCCTCGGACGGCACGGTTACGAAAGCGCCGTCAAGGGCAACAACGGCTTCGTGTGCATGGTGGAACGATCCTGGACCGCCGGAATCGACGATCCCGATTTTTGGAATCCCAAGCTGCGCGCTGCGATCTGCTTCAACGCGCCTTCCGTGCGAACCTACCTTCCCATCACCATCAAGAAGACCGAACTGGTATTGGCCGGACGATCAAAAGCGCACATGTTTGAAGGTATCAAAATCGCTTTCGACAAAAAGGAACTGCCGCCGCTGGAATCCGGCGCGATGTGCTACATGATGTCCAAACAATCATACTTGAGCGACCACGACGGGCACTGGCATCCCCACCTGATGTTTTTCGTTCCACTAACGGACTCTGCCGCGTGGGGCGCAAACTTGCCGGGTTCCCCAATCTTAGGATCCGAGGCCACCGAGGACAGACTAACCGTCTTCCTAGTTCCAGTCGCCAAGTGGTCCGACGGCACGCCAGATTCCACCAACGATCACTGACGGCGATCTCGGCGAGTTCTGTGAGGAAGAACGCCAATGCGCCACAGGAGGAAATCCTGCGGCGCATTCGGCAAGGCGCTCAACCATGTGTCTGTGAGGCCGGGTCAAATCCACTCGCCAGTTTGCTTTCGCCGCAGTATTATTGCTGCTACAAAACGCATCTCTGGCGGAGGACAATCCTATGCTCCCAGTCGAATGTATGCCCGACCGACGCAGCTTTCTGAAGGGCGGCGTCGGAATGGCCGTCGGGTTCTCTAGTCTTGCAATTCTTGCCGGATCTGCCACCGCCGCGGAAAATGCATGGATTGTCGGACCGCAACCGGGCTTCACCCCCGAGATCGGAACGCTGATATCCATGCTGACCTTCACGCGTCAACAGGTCGTACACAACGTGCAGGGCCTGTCGCAGCAGGATCTCGACTTTCTGCTGGATGCCAAAGCGAATACCATTGGCGCACTGCTCCTGCATCTCGCGGCCACCGAAACCTACTATCAATTGAACACCTTTGGCGGGATGGAGTGGGGTTCATGGCCCGATGAGGTCAAGAAAAAGTGGGACATTCCGATGAATCTCGGAGAGCCAGCACGCAAAGCAATCAAGGCAAACAGTCTCGACTATTATCTCGATGCCTTGCATCAAGCTCGCGAGAAGAGCCTCGCCGAATTTCGCAAGCGCGACGATAAGTGGCTAGCGACGCTGGTCACACAGGGCGACTTCTCGGCGAACAACTACGCCAAATGGTTTCACGTCGCCGAACACGAATCCAACCACGACGGCCAGATCAAATTCCTGAAAAGCCGTGTTCCGGGCGCAAAACCAACATCCGAATAAGCAAACAGAACTGTTGCTGGCATTGAGCCGACTTTTAACCGCGAGCTCTCAACTGCCTTTTGCCCTAATTCCTTTGTTTCCCCTGGTTATACACGCGCATGCAAACGCCTTCTGGCCTTACTAAAAACTTATAACTGTGAACTTACAACTACATGTCGGTGCACCGGCATTTTGCACTTCATGCTTTTTCACTGGTCGCAGGTCGCTGGACACTGGCCGTTTGCTCTTCACGAGTCATAAGTCACGAATCACCGATCATGTTCAGTGTCGGCGACGCCGACATTCATCGACCTCAAGGTCGGCCACTACAAACAAGCGGATGTTGGCGGTAGGTCAATCGACAAAATCGAGGGTCATGCCTTCGTGTCTGTAGAGAAATCCTGCGAACTTGCCAAAATCGGGGGATGCGACATTGTTGTAGACGGCATTGTAATTCTTATGATTGGTGAGGTTCAGTGTGTAGGCCCCGAGGCGAAAGTGATGTCCTTTGCCGCTTTTGCCTTTGAGGAACGGTATCTTAAACGTGCGATAAGCCTTAAGGTCCAGTGAGAAAAACTCCGGGAAGCGCATCGAATTGGGCGCGCCGACATACTGCTGGGTGACATCGACAGGCGAATAGGGGAAGCCGGTGTGAACGTCAACCAGCGGGCTGAAGGTGATCTTCCATGGCAACGAGAAGATTCCCCAGGCAATGAAGCGATTCGGAATATCGGAAGGCAGAATGCCGTAAACGTCGGGCCGGAAGACGGGAGCAGTAAAGGGGATCATGACATTGGAAAGACTGTTGAGGTCTCCGCGCGACTGACTCCAGATGTAAGAGGCTTTGAGCTGGTCGCTTTGGCGAAACCTGTAATGCACCGAGGCTTCGAATTCGCGATACATGGACGATCCGGTGTTGGTCAGGGCCGTAAAAGATTCGTCGGTGACTGCGGCCGCAGTGAAGGGTTGCACCATGAATAGATAGCTTGTGTGGCTGTTGAGGTAGCTCAGTTCAAGCTGCAAATCCTTCCGGAGTTCGCGTACCACGCCTGCATTCCAGGTGAAGTTCCGGGGCGTCGTACCGGGCTGCGAGGGCAACGCCGGAGAGACCAGCGGATTCAAGCCTGCGGTGTAAGCGTTGGTATAGGTCACGGGAGGCGCAGCCGGCGCGCCGTTGGTGTCGTAGTCCGTGATCGTCCGCGAAGGGTTTGCCGCCCAATTTGCCGCCAGCAAAGGCAAGACTCCGTAAAAGAAGCCGGCGCCGGCGCGAATGAGTGTTTTCTCGTCCTTGCCTGGTGAGTACGCCAGGCCAAGCCTGGGCGCCAACATCGCCGACCAGCCAGACGTTTCCGAGCTTAACCGTAATCCCAGGTCGACGCTGAGGTGCGAATTCAGCAGCCAATGGTCCTGCACGAATTCGGCAAAAATGCTGTCGGAGGGAGCTTGAGCGGTCGCGCCACTGAAATCGATCGTTTGTGCCAGGGAATTATCTTCCCGGAGGATTTGAATTGGACGCGATCCAGTCGTGCCGAAGAAGCTACGCCAGTCAATATCTGCTCCCACGCGGATTTGATGCGATCCGAGCCACTGTTTCTTCGCGAATTCATAATTTTCGATAAACTGAAACTCCTTGCCTCGCCGGGACCACACATTGAAGTAATTGCCGCCCCAGCCTTGCGGTGTGATGAGCATGTCCGCGATGCCTTGCCCTTGGGCATTGCTGTCAAATCGCGTGTACTGCGCTACCGTGGAAAGAATATCTCCGGACTCGAATTCATATCGATCAGACATGGCTACGGCCACGCCGCTTTGATTCAAATTGTTCGACGCTGTCTGGGGAACCAGGGCGCTGATGTCAATATGCTCGGTTCGTAGTGGAAACGCATTCACCGTCATGGTGAGAATGTGGGTCTTCGAGAGAATTGCCTCCACCGTGGTAAAGGAATTAAATCCTTGCCGCTTGCTGATGTCGTACGGCCAGGGCAATCCCTCGACAGTGGTCTTTTTCATTTCGTACTGGAACGATTCCGCGAGGAGCAACTTGTGAGGAATGAGAGCGGCGTCGAAAGAAATGGCAGGCGTGGCCCCACCAAGTCCGACCATATGGCCGTTCTTTCCCAAAATAGTGATCCCGAGTCTGTTTACATTGAAGTCAAAGCCATCGGAGGGAGGCTTCGTATCGATGGTGGTCAGTCCTCCGGAAAAACTGCCGAGACTGGCGTCATAGGGCGTCTTGTAAACGGCGAAGGACTCGACCGCGTCGGTTGGCACAGTGATGCCGAAGCTGCCGGTCACGGGGTCCGTGTTGCGGGTCGAATTGATAATCAGCAGGCTTTGATTCTCGTCCGAACCTTTGAATACCAGTTTGCTGTCGAGTGTCTGCACCACGCCGGGCGTCATGGGAAAAACTTCCTTCACTTTTTCTTGCGAGGTGGGCAGGGTAATCAACTGCTGATTCGTGACAATGGCGGCTGGCGCTGACGAGCTTTCGGTAGAGATGATCGTCGCCAATCCACTCACCACCACCTTCTCAAAGACGGCCTCGACATCCATTGTGAAATCCTGAATGGCCTGATCTCCCGCTTTGAGAAGCACCTCTCGGTTTATTCCTTTGAAGCCCTGGCCCTCCACTGAAAGCGAATAGTCCCCCGGTTCCAGATTGTGGAATTCATAGTGGCCATTTTCGTCCGTATCCGTTGTTGCGGAAGTGCCGGTGGGTGTCTTCGGCGTGAGCTTCACGGTGACTCCCGCCATCGGGGAACCATTTTGCGCCGTGACCGTTCCGCGAAGAGCGGCAACTGAATGGTCATTGGTTTTAGGAGTTGTTGTCTGCGCAGGCACGGAGGGCGCGAAGAAAAAGACCAGCGCGGAAGCCAATCCCAACAAGCATTGCCAGGGCACACGTGACCCGCAATAGCTTGTGAGGGCAAACCAAGCAAGATGGCAACGACCTGGAGACGGATTCATTTTTCGACTCATACGAGTTTACGGCAGCGCACACACATTCCCTGGTTGCAACCTGACCGCGAGAGCTTCTGTGCTTTCATGCCTGCCAACATCCATCATCGGCGGGCCAAATCCGGGCCCGCAATCACCGCGGCCTGCCATGTGCGGAACTCTGGCAAGACCACAGGAACAATTTCCTGACAGGGTCGCGGGAGCTGCTTCAGACCTTTTTTGATCTCTCGAAGGCGCCTAAGATTCGAGGTTGTCGACCCGAAGAAATCGGTGAGAACACTCCCGCTGCTTCCCTTAGTTCCCGCCGAACGGTCAAAAAGTTCCGCATATGCCCGGGGCGAAAAGCCAGCCGCTGCCGAGGCATACAGCGCCACGCGGTCCGCCTGATTCTGATGGATCCCTTCCTGCCGGTCGATGAGTTGAGCAGTCTTCCGCAACAACATTGTATCGCGGTCGATGCTGTTCAACAGGCGCATTAATTTCTCTGCAATGTCCTTGCGATCGCTGACGGCGTTAACCGCCAGAATTTCGTGAAATAACTGGCTCACGATGATGGCGTTTTGGTGCATCAGGATGTGGCCGAGTTCATGGCCCAGTAACCCGGCAAGTTCGTCGTCATTCCTGAGCACAGCAACCATTTTTCGCGAGATATAGATTCGTTCTGGAGCGACACTGAACGACTCCGGTTCAGGCGTATCAATCAAAATGACGTGAACGCGCAGCTGATCGCGGGGGAGTTGAGATAGAACCCGACCGGCGATAGCGTTGAGATGAGCCGCGAGTTCCTCATCCTGAGCCGGGCGGTAATTGCTTTGCACCATTTCCGCTTCGATGTCACCAAGCGTCCGTTCCTGCTGAGCACTGAAGATGTTAACGGCCGTTGGAATGCTGATCGGCACGGTAACCGAACAGGACTGTTGCGCTCGAACCGTGCCCGCAACAAAAACGAAGAGGGCGAACAGGTAGATGGTTGAGACGGGCACTCGGAGATGACCTGCGAGCATGGATGTCTGTCTGCCGGAGCGCGGCAGCCTATACAACTATCGAATAGATACTTCGGCGTTCCGAAGAGAAAGGAGCCTTCTGACAAAGGTAATTCTGTGATTGGTCAGAATCGGAACATCGCTCTTTAAGTCTGCGGATATTTGAAAGGCATATATGTGATCGAGATCACAATTCTGTCAAAGTGACACGGCGGACATGTTTTTTGACCTGGAATGCCCCAGAAGGCCTCGGCTACAAAATTGGGCAAACCCGACCGCTGTCCAAGATGCAGGGAGCGAGAGCGGAGAAGACATCGACCTGACGGCCGGCCACTACAAATACAGCGATGAACGCGTTTTGTTAGTTCGCGCGGCAGAGGTTGGGGAAATCCTGTTTCAGGCGGGCGAGCTTTGGCAGGTCGTTCATCACTACATAGGAACTACCGGGGTAATTCTTCACGTAGTCCTGGTGGTAGGCTTCGGCGGGATAAAAGGCCTCGAGTTTCTCAACTTTTGTGACGATGGGGCGCGAGTAGACTCGGGCGACCGTGAGTTGTGCGATGTAGGCCTCGGCGATGCGCTTCTGCTCTTCGGAGGCATAGAAAATGGCAGAGCGATACTGCGAACCGGTGTCGGGCCCCTGGCGGTTCCACTGTGTGGGATCGTGCGCCGCGGAAAAATAGACCATCAGAAGCTGGCCGTAGCTAACTTGCGAAGGATCGAACGTGACGCGCACGCTTTCCGCGTGGCCGGTCAAACCCAGGCTGACGGCTTCATACGACGGAGATTTCAGGAACCCACCGGAATAGCCGGAAACGACTTCGTTGACGCCACGAACTTGCTCGAAGACCGCTTGCATGCCCCAGAAACAACCACCCGCGAAGACCGCGGTCTCCTGCGCTGTTGCGGAAGCGAGAGGCGCGTCGACCGCGGGCCCAGGCATCGCCACGAAGGGCGAAGCGGGAGGGCGCGCGCTGAGTGAACGGAAAGCGGTCCAGCCGACGAGAAGAACAATGATGGCAATGGCAATGGTGCGACCGATGATGGGACTTTGCATGGAGGAATTCCTCACAGCAATTAGAGTGCGGGGCGGGCGGAAGGTTACACCGGCCGGGTGGGGCCAGTCTGCGCGATGGGCTTAAGTGCAACACCTGCAGCGCGCAACGCTCGATGCACTGCCGCGGCAATTTGCGTTGCGCCGGGCGTGTCGCCATGAATGCAGATGGTTTGCGCATGCAGCGGAACCGTGCTGCCGTCTGCAGCAATTACGCTGTACTGCTCGACGATTTGCACCGCTTGAGCCGCGGCTTCTTCCGGGTTTTTCAAGAGCGCATCCGGAAACTGGCGTGAGCGCAAACTCCCGTCGGACTCGTACCTGCGGTCGGCAAAAACTTCCGCGGCCACGCTGAATCCGGCGGCGCGAAATTCCTCCAGCATTGCGGATCCTGCCAGTCCCACCAGCACCACCTCTGTTCGCCAGCGTGCCACGCCTTCAGCGATTGCCTGGGCAAGTTCGCGCTCGCGTGCCGCCTGGTTGTAGAGCGCGCCGTGCGGCTTCACGTGGGAGATTTGCGCTCCGCAGCGAGCCGCGATTTCTGCCAGCGCCCGCACTTGCTGATGCACCGAGGCGGCAATTTCTTCCCGACTGAGTTTCAGTTCAATGCGCCCAAAGTTGGCGCGATCTTCGTATCCCGGGTGCGCGCCAATCGCCACACCGTGCCGCAAGCATTGTTCGATGGTCGCCTGCATCATTGCGGCATCACCCGCATGTGCGCCGCAAGCGACATTCGCCGAAGTGACATAGCGCAGCAACTCTTCCTGTGCGCCCCCGATGACCGCTGCAGTGACTTCACCCATATCGCAATTCAAATCGACGCGCTTCATGCGAAGAGAAACTCCTCTGAATTCAAAAGTTGTTGCTGCTCGATCCACAATTGGCGCGCCTCTGCAAAGGTGACGCGCTCGAAGCGAATTTCATCGCGCGGCCGCAATTGGCCGATGCAAAACAGGTCCGCGCCGATCACGTTGGCGATCTTGGGATAGCCGCCTGCGGTTTGTTGCTCGACGAAAAGGAGAATCGCCTGACCCGACGGCGTGACTTGCACCGCCCCGAGCGATACTCCCTCGCTGATCATTTCTTTGGCAGTTCGCAGCCCCAGTGCCGGGCCTTCGAGCCGCAAGCCCATGCGATCCGCCTCTTCCGTGACACGAAAGGGACTCTGCAACAATGTGCCTTGCGCCGCGTCAAGGAACCAGTCGAATTGCGGGCCTTCCGTGACGCGAAGTATTTTACTTGGCTGAAACGCGGTCCGCGCCTTGTTTGAAAGTTTTCTGCGCGGCAGTCGTTTCGCGGGCGCGCCAATTTCCAACACATCACCCTTCTGCAACGCGCGGCCGTTGAATCCGCCCAGGCCGCTGAGCAGATGAGTCGAAGCGCTGCCCAGCACCGGGGCAACACGGACGCCACCCGCGATGCCAAGGTAGCACCGCGCGCCGGTGCGCGTTTGCCCCAGACTCAATTTTCCCCCGGGCATCACGGCATTCGGCACATCGGTTTCGAGAGGGCGCCCGTTCAACGTCGCGCCAAAATCCGCGCCGGCCAGCGCCACCACGGCACCTTCAGGAAAGACGTAGCTTCCGCCGAGCAAAGTCATCTCGAGCGCGGCGGCCGTTGCAGAATTGCCCACGAGCCGATTTGCCAATCGCAGTGACACCGCATCTGCTGCACCTGATGGCGATACCCCCATTGGCCCATAGCCGTGGCGGCCTAGATCCTGCACGCTGGTTTGCAGACCGGGGCGCGCGACCACGAGGGTGTTCATCGATTCTCCAGCGCAGAAAATTCTTGGAGTGTGATCGGACAGAAGCGCACTTGATCGCCCACGTCCAGTAGCTCCATCGGCTCACGATCGACCTGGAACATGCGCAGCGGCGTCCTGCCCAGCAAGTTCCAACCGCCGGGAGTCGTGAACGGATACACCGCGGTCTGTTTTCCGGCGATGCCGACGCTTCCGGCCGGAACTTTTCTTCGTGGAGTGGCGAGCCGCGGGGTGGCAAGCAAATCCGGCAAGTCACCAAGGTACGCGAAGCCCGGCGCAAATCCCAAAAAGTAGGCGTGATAAGTCCGCGAGGAGTGCAATTCGATGACGCGTTCCGCTTTCAATCCATGCGCCGCCGCCACTTTTTCCAGGTCCGGGCCAAATTCATCGCCGTAGCAGACCGGAATTTCGAGGAGGCGGGGCCCGGGCAATGCGATTTTTTGCGCGCGCTTTTCGTAGTTGCGCAGCGTGGCTTCGACCTGGGCGTGATCGACCGCACCAGCGTCAAACGAAACCAACAGGGAACAATACGCGGGTTGCAAGTTGCTCATCCAAGGTAGCGGCTCGTGCTGCAACAATCTCAGCAGCCGTACAACTTGATGGTGTGTGCGGAGTCCAATTTCCTCGCCGAGGTATACAAGGAGCGCCTGGTCACTCGCCGCGCGGAATCGCACCGTCCCTCCTCGTCTACTATGCGCTACTGCACAAATCCAATGTTTGTGCCCGGCACGATTCCTTCCGGACCTTCCTTGATGGGTCCGAATTGGGCCTCGAAACGCGAAATGTTTTCCCCCAGCGCTCGCCAGATGCGTTTGGCGTGCCCCGGGCTGACGATCATGCTGGCCAACAGTTTTCCCTGTGTGCCATTGGGGAAAACATAAACAAAATTCAGCGTGAACTCTTCCGCGTGGTGATGGACCATCACGAGATTGCTGTACATTCCCTGCAACTCTTTTTCGTCCGCTTTGATTTGAACTTGTCCCGGCGGCGGCGTCTGTTTCTCGTCCATGTTGTTCTCCCCGAAGTTGCCACATCCAAAATAGCACAGCCGCCATCAGTCGATGGCCTTTCTACATTCATCGCGGTATGGGCTTGCCGTCTCGGATCATGCACAATCTATGCGAATGTTTGCGGCGCAGCACCGTCCTGCGTGCGCCAAGGAATCAGGAAACCGGGTTGTCGGGGATAGCGCAAAAAACAACGCCGCGTCACCTTCTGCGAGGTCCATTGACAGCTGCGCTCGTCATTAAGTATAGTTTAGACGAATAGTTCACTATAGTTAACAAAAAGATGGGCGACACCTTCTCCAAGCAGCTCCTAACGCAGCCACCTCTGAACACCGCGGGAACTTCCGGCTGGCGCAACGCCCTGACCCTGCCGTCGCTGCCCGAATCCCATCGCACCATCAAGATCACCCAGGGTTCCCCGTGGTTTCGCAAGATCCTGGCCTTTGCCGGACCGGGGTATTTGATCGCCGTGGGATACATGGACCCCGGCAACTGGGCCACCGACATTGGCGGCGGATCGAGATTTGGCTATGCCCTGCTCAGCGTGGTTTTGATCAGCAATCTGATGGCGATGTTTCTGCAGGGACTCTCCGCCAAATTGGGCATCGCCACCGGCCGCGACCTGGCGCAAGCTTGCCGCGACCACTATTCGCGCCCGGTCTCCATTTTTCTTTGGGTGGTCTGTGAACTCGCCATCGCCGCCTGCGATCTCGCCGAAGTTCTGGGCTCCGCCATCGCCTTGAAACTCCTTTTCGGGCTGCCGCTTCTCGCCGGCGTTCTCCTGACGGCCTTCGATGTTTTGATTGTGCTGGCGCTGCAAGGCCGGGGCTTCCGGTTCGTCGAAGCCTTTGTGGTGACACTGATTGGGACAATCGCGGTCTGTTTTGCTTACGAGATCTTTTTCGCACGACCGCTGTGGCTGGAAGCGGCACACGGCTTTGTTCCGCACCTGGAAATTCTACGCAACAAGGAAATGCTGTACATCGCGATCGGTATCATCGGCGCGACCGTGATGCCGCACAATCTTTATCTGCACTCCAGCATCGTGCAGACCCGCGCCTTTGGTCAGAGCAACCCGGAGCGTCGCGAAGCGATCAAGTACGCCATCATCGACTCCACCGTTGCGCTCACTTTTGCGCTGTTCATCAATGCGGCCATTCTGGTGCTCGGCGCCGCCGCCTTCCACACCCGTGGGCTACATGAAGTGGCCGACATCTCGCAGGCTTACAAATTGCTCACTCCGGTTCTTGGCGCCAGCCTGGGAAGCACGCTGTTCGCGTTCGCCTTGCTCGCTTCGGGACAAAATTCCACGCTTACCGGAACTCTCGCGGGCCAGATTGTGATGGAAGGCTTTCTGCAGATTCGGCTGAAGCCGTGGATTCGCCGGCTCGTGACGCGGCTGATCGCGATTCTGCCTGCCGTCCTGGTTATCGGCATCGCCGGGGAAGGCAAACTCACGGCACTGCTGATCCTCAGCCAGGTGGTCCTAAGTTTTCAGTTGCCCTTCGCGGTGATTCCGCTAGTGCGCTTCACGAGTGAGCACGCGAAGATGGGGGAATTCGTTAATTCGCGTGTCACCGCTGTGATTGCCTGGGGCGTTACTGCTGCCATTCTCTTCTTCAACGCCGAACTGCTCTGGTTGACTTTCCGCCCTTACTGACCGTTGCTCGTGCCGCGCCTCGTCGGCGCTTCCTCCGCATGCCCGATTTGTGCGAAGATTTTGCCTAGGCCATGAGCGCCAACCCGCAACGGAGCCTCAAGATGCGCAAAATCCTTTTTGCCTGCACCATCGCCCTGATTTTCCTGTCGATTGGTTTTGCCGCCTTCCAAAAAACTCCCTGGATCGTTCCTGCGGCGGAAAAGGCGCGCAAGAATCCGCTGACGGCTTCCGATGCCAACAGCACGGCCGCAAAGCAGATTTACATGGATCACTGCGCCAACTGTCACGGAGACACCGGCAAAGGCGACGGCTCCGACGCCATGATGTACGACCCTGCTCCGGCGGACCTGTCCGATGAAGCGCGCATGAGCAAAGTGACGGACGGCGAAATCTACTACCAGATCACCGAAGGCCGCAAGCCCATGCCTTCTTTCAAGAAGCGCCTCACCGAAGAGCAGCGCTGGCAACTCGTGCTGCTGGTGCGCTCGTTCGCCGGCTCACCTTCCACGCCGCCGCCGGCGAAAAAGCCAGACGTGCCGGGTGAGAAGAAGCCGGAGCCTCCGCCGTCTCGCTAACTGGCCGGTTCAGCCGGAGTGATTACGATCTTGCGGAAGTAGACGTGTCCTTTTTCGCTGCCCTGCAGATAGATGGGACCCGCCAAAGCTTCGTGACTGTCGAGGGCGCCGCCGGTGATGCCGGGAATCTCCTGATTGTCGATGACGGTTTTGCCGTCGTGCACCACGGTGATATTTCGTCCGATCAAGGTGATGTCGTAGGTCTGCCATTTTCCAGGCACGCGAGCAAGTTCCGGTGATGGAGCCAAAAAGCCGTAGACGCTGCCAATGCGACGATTCGGAGGGTCGTTGGGCGAATCAGTCTCGATCTGCACTTCGTAACGGCCTCGCAGATAGACGCCGCTGTTGGAATCGGGCTCGCACTTGAATTCGACGCGCAGCTTGAAATCCTGGAATTTCTGATCGTTGATCAGCTCGGGGCCTTGGCCGGGCGTCACGAGGTTGCCCTTCTCCACTTTCCAAACGGTCTTGGCGTCTAATTTGCTCATCGTCCATCCGGACAGATCTTTTCCATTGAACAGTGCGATAGGTTTCCCCCATTTTGGCGTTCCGCTTTCCTTCAAGGACGGCGCTTTTTCTCCGGTCCACGTCCAGGTAGTGCCGTCTGGCGCCGCGGTGGTGCCCGACAGCGTGTTGCCGGTCAACGTGCCATCGAAAACCATATCGCTCTTGGCGCCTTCCTCTTCTTTGGGAGAAACGAATTTCAAGTGGCCATTGGTGATTTCGACTTTCGGCAAAGGGCGCGCATTTCCCCAACGCCCCACCATTACTGCTTTCAGCTGGCCATTTTCCTGGGTCAACTCCAGCCACGACGGGTATTCCTTGTCGGGCGCCTTCAGGCTTAAATCCCAGCGGCCAAGATATGACTCGATCGGCACTGCGGGAGCGGTAGAAGCAGTCTTGCTGGTGTCCGCGGTCGGCGAACATGCAGCCACACCCAACGCCAACACGGCGACAACAAACAGAGATGCACTTCTTTGCAATTTCATAAGATTGGGTCCCTTCTTTTCGGCGAGACCTGAGCGCTCCGCCGATTTGCCACAATGACACAAATGCAGATTGCATCTTATTCTACTCTTGCCGGTGGTTTCTGAATGCGGTAATTCCGTGTATCCTGACTTCTTCGATTTCATTCAGGGGAACATCATGAAGCTTGTTCTTTGTCCTGCGGTGTTGATTCTCGTTCTGGCGCCTGCTGGATTCGCTGCACCGGGCGCGGTTCACTGCGGAAAGCTGGTGGACGTCAGCAGCGGGAAATTGCTCGTCGATCAAGTCATCGTGTTTGATGACAACGGCACGGTTACCGCGGTGGGTGCAGCGACCTCAACCACCTTGCCGCAGGACGTGACGCCGATCGATCTGTCGGGTTCCACGTGTCTCCCCGGCTTAATTGATGTGCACACGCATCTCACCGCGGATCCCACGGATAATGGGTATGCCGGGCTAGGCGTTTCCATTCCGCGCGAGGCCATCACCGGCGCCAAGAATGCCAACAAAACTGTGCGCGCCGGTTTCACTACCGTGCGCAACGTGGGCGCCGGCAATTTTTCCGATGTGGCCTTGCGCGATGGCATCAACGACGGCGATGTTCCCGGCCCGCGCATGTTCGTTTCCGGACCTCCCCTGGGGATCACCGGAGGCCACTGCGACAATAATCTTCTGCCCTACGAATTTCATTACAAGGAAGGCGGCGTTGCGGATGGACCGTGGGCTGCGCGCGCGAAGGTTCGCGAAGTGGTGAAATACGGCGCCGATCTCATTAAGGTGTGCGCTTCCGGCGGCGTGCTGAGCAAAGGCGATCTTCCCGGCACGCCGCAATACACGCCGGAAGAACTGCAAGCCATTGCGGAAGAAGCGCACAAACTGGGGCGCAAAGTGGCGGCACACGCGCATGGCACGCAATCGATCAAAGACGCCATTCGCGCCGGAATCGATTCCATCGAACACTCCAGCCTGATTGACGAGGAAGGCATTGCGCTGGCCAAGCAGCACGGCACTTATTTGGTATTCGATATTTACAATGATGACTACATTCTTTCGCAGGGAGAAAAAGTCGGGATGCTGCCCGAATCCATCGAGAAGGAAAAGAAACTTGGGCGGCTGCAGCGGGAAAATTTCCGGCACGCGTACCAATCGGGCGCGAAGATGGCGTTTGGCACGGATGCGGGCGTGTATCCGCACGGCGACAATGCCAAGCAATTCGCAAAAATGGTGGAGTGGGGGATGAAACCGGTGGACGCGATTCAAGCAGCTACGATTAACGCCGCCGCACTGATCGGCATGCCCGGCAAAATCGGTGTGCTGGCTCCCGGGAGTTACGCCGACCTGATTGCCGTGAACGGCGATCCGCTGAGCGATGTGAAAGTCCTGGAATCCGTGACGTTTGTACTGAAGGGCGGTGCCGTGATCCGTAACGATTCCGCCGCCAAATAGAAGGCGGACAAAGGATGTCCGCCTCCGCGTGCAACGCCGGTGGTGGATTTTTGCGTGATACACCAATGTGCGTACGGGTTGCGTCGCCGAATGGAAAGGCCTCGCCCCTAAAGGGGCGAGCTACAGGAAAGGAGCAAGCTACAGGCTTGCTTATTTCACATTTCCCAGGGCTGCCGCAACTTCATTGATATCCGGCACCGTGGGAATGTCGTAGTTCTTCGCCCACGCCACTTTGCCGTTCTTGTCCACGATGAAGATCGCGCGGCCACTGATTCCCTTTTCTGGCAGGTACACTCCGAACTTCTCGCTCATCGCGCCCTTGGGATGAAAATCCGCGAGCAGCGGGTATGTGATGCCCATTTTTTCGGCGTAGGCCTTGTGCGACCACCCGCTGTCCACGCTTACTCCGAGCACCTGCGCGTCGAGCGTCTCAAACGGTTTCATGGCATTTACGATGCACACGTGTTCTTTAGTGCAAACCGGGCTCCAGTCCAGCGGGTAGAACACCAGGACAACGTTCTTTTTCCCGGCGAAATCCGAGAGTTTCACTTCATTTTGGTTCTGATCTTTCAGCGTAAATTCCGGCGCCTTCTGTCCGACAGCCAGGCTCATAGTCCGCTCCTCCAGCAGAAAAGTAGATAAGTTCCGGCAAGCATCTTACCGAATCCGGGCGTGCCTGCCAATTTTCCCGCTTCCCCTGCGCGAGTGCAGGCGCTACACTCCCGCCGGAGGAATCATGGGTGCTGATGGAGCGCGCCGCGTTCCTATGCTGACGCTTCGAGAACTTTTTGACCGCTACGAACATCTGGCGCATCAATCCGGCGAACCCGTGTCGCTGTCCGCTTTCGGACTCGGCGATGACGAAACACAAAGGTTGTTCACCGCGTTCGACGACGACTACCACATCAGCCGGTTCCTTCATTTTTCCAACGGAGAAGGAAAGCACTACGTGATCCGCGGGGAATCGGCCACGCATCTGTTCATGGACCTGGCCATCCGAGCGTTGCTCTAGGACGAGCGGCATTCGAGCGTCAGAATCTTATGCTTTAGGCGGTCGAAGCTACAAAAACGCCAAGAAAAGAGAGATTCCTCGCTCCTTAGACTCCGTTCGGAATGACAAAAATAGAGTTTTCCCGCGGCCCGTGAGGCCATGCCCTCATCGCGAAACAGACGTCTTAGACGGACTCTTTGGCGCTGACGTTGCGGCGCGCCAGTTACGCGGGCAGCGCTCTTTCCAAGCGCTGGACCAACTTGTTCTGCTCTTCGCGCAATTCTTCGGGCAAGCGATTGCCAAATCTAGCGAAGAACTCTCGCACGTCCGCCAAGTCAATTTCCCAATCATCCGGATCGACGCGGAATAATTCGTGGAGGGCTTCGTGTGTAAGCTTCAATCCATCGAGAGTCAGCGCGTTTCTCGTTGGCACGTAGCCGATGGGCGTTTCTTCGGCATCGCCTTGGCCCTCGACGCGCTCTAGAATCCATTTCAGGACGCGAACGTTCTCGCCGTAGCCCGGCCAGAGGAATTTTCCATCGGCGCCCTTGCGGAACCAGTTCACATGGAAGATCTTCGGCGGATGCGGAATGTGCTTGCCCATGTCAAGCCAGTGCTGGAAATAGTCGGCCATGTTGTAGCCGCAAAACGGGAGCATGGCCATGGGATCGCGGCGAGTAACGCCAACGTCGCCAGTGGCCGCGGCGGTTGTTTCGGAGGCCATGGTCGCGCCCACGTAGACGCCGTGCTGCCAGTTGAACGACTCGTAGACCAAGGGAGCCAGGCGCGCGCGTCGTCCCCCAAAAATCAACGCAGAAATCGGCACGCCCTCTGGGGCTTCCCACTGCGGTGAAATGCTGGGTGACTGGCCGGCCGGCACTGTGTATCTGGAATTTGGATGCGCCGCCGGGCCCTTGGACGGATCCCACTTTTCGCCGCGCCACGTGACCAGTCCTGGCGGAGGATCGCCGCCTATTCCTTCCCACCACGGCTCGTCTTGCGGCGTTACTGCCACATTCGTAAAGATAGTGTTGCGGTTCAGCGCCTTCATCACGTTGGGATTCGTTTTCATCCCCGTGCCCGGGGCCACGCCAAAGAAACCTGCTTCGGGATTGATGGCGTGCAGATAACCGTCCGCCCCAACCTGCATCCACGCGATATCGTCGCCAACGGTCCAGACGCGATAGCCCTGCTCTTCCAGCGCAGACACCATCATGGCCAGATTCGTTTTCCCGCAGGCACTGGGAAAGGCCGCGGCCATGTACGTGACTTTCCCCCCAGGCGATTCCAGGCCGAGGATCAACATGTGCTCCGCCATCCAACCCTGCTGGCGCGCCATGTAGCTGGCAATGCGCAGAGCAAAACATTTTTTCCCCAGCAGCGCGTTACCCCCGTAGCCCGAGCCAACGCTCCAGATCAGACGCTCTTCGGGAAAATGCACGATGTAGCGTCTCAGAGGATCGAGGTCGCCCAGGGAGTGCAGACCCGGCACGAAATCCGAGGAATTTCCGAGGCGCTCGGTGGCTACCCTGCCGATGCGCGCCATGGTGCGCATGTTCGCAGCGACGTACGGGCTGTCGGTTGCCTCGACGCCCACACGGCTGATCGGCGAATTCACTGGGCCCATGATGTAGGGCACCACGTACATGGTGCGGCCGCGCATCGCCCCGTCGAGCAGCGATCCCACTTTGTACTTTGCGCCGCCCGGGTCCATCCAATTGTTGGTGGGGCCAACGTCCTCTTTATTTCTTGAGCAAATGAAGGTCAGATGTTCGGTGCGGGCCACGTCGCTGGGGCTGCTGCGGTGCAGGTAGCAGTTGGGGTAGGTCTGCTCGTTCAAGCGGAAGGAGTCCGCATGCTTGAGCATTTCGTGGAGGATGGCCTGATTTTCGGCTTCCGAGCCATCACAGAAGACGATTTTATCGGGCTTGGTCAGCTGGGCTGCGCTATTCACCCAGGTTTCCATTGGTGTTGCCACGCGTATCCCCCGGAGAAGCTAATGCGCTGCATTTACAATTATAAATGAATGCCCCCTCCGACCGGTCCTAATGCTTGAGCGAGGCTTTTTGGGGCTGGCGGCGGGTTTTTTTCGCTTTTTTTGCTCCGCCCAGTGTATGTTAGCCGCGCGTTCGCGCGCAAGCTCAGCCCATCGGGATCACGCCCAATTCCACGGAGTACGTCTAAGGAAATCAGGGTGGCAGGATTTGTGACGCTCTTGGGGCAATCACCAGGAGAGTTAGGGCATGGGAGCACGATCGTGGAGCGTAGACAGTTCCTGATGAGCACCGGGGCTGCGATCGCAACCCAACTGCTTGCTGGGCACGCGATGCTCGGCCGTGAGGCAACCGCAGATGTTACCGGGCGCACCTTTCACGTGTTGGGAGTTCCACTGCGGAGCGGCTCGTCAGTTCCCGGAAATGAAAACGATGCTCTGGCCTATCGAGATGTGCATCTACTCAGGCGCCTGCAGACCTCCGGATGCAAGGCGGTCGACGACGGCGACGTCCCAATTCCCAGCTATCTTCCGCACCACTCCATTCCGCCGATCAGGAGCTGGCCGGGACCACGGATCGTTTGGGATTGCATAAGCGAGCGCATCACGCCGTCGCTGCAGCAGCCGGGGCAGGTACCCTTAATGATCGGCTGCGATTGCAGCGTGGTAGTCGGAACCACGCAAGCTCTGCTGCGCGCTTCTTCGCGAGAGATTCATGTCCTTTATGTCGACGGCGATTTCGATGATTCCCCGCCAGACGCCCGACGCTCGCAAAGCGCGGCCGCCTGCGCGGTGTGGCTGCTGACAAACAATTCGCCGTTTTGGGCCGGTCCAGCTCTCCGGCCGCCTCAGGTCTCGGTTATCGGCTGGACGAATGCTTCGCGATCAGGGCAGGCGGGAATAAATTCGGTTTCGCTGGCCGACATTCGGCGTTCAAAGCCACGCGAGGTTGCGCAGCAGGTGCTGCAATCCGTTCCAGCGTCGGCCTCGCTAGTCGTTCATTTTGATATTGATGTTCTGCAATCGCGAGAGATGCCGGCGGCGTACTTTCCGCATACCGAGGGAATGACCTTAGGGGAAGTTAGCGAACTGCTGGGCGTTTTGCTGAACGATCCGCGCATCCGGATCATCGAGATCAGTGAATACGCTGCTCTGCGTGATTCTGAGCAGATTTCTGTGGGCAAACTTGTCGACGTACTGTGCGAGGCGCTGAAGCGCTAAGGGGTCAGGAGCGAATTATGAGCACTTTGCTTCCGGATGTGCGTTACAGCGTGCGGTTATTGTGGAACAAGCGAGCCTACAGCATCACGGTGATTCTGATGCTGGCGCTGGGGATCGGCGCGTTCACGTCGGTATTTTCCGTGGCCAATGCGGTTCTGTTGAAGCCCTACGGGCCCGTCAATACGGATCAGTGGGTGTACCTGTGGGAACATCGCACAAAATCGTCATCGCTGAATCAGATCAGCGTTTCCATGCCGAACTTTCGCGATTGGAAAAGTGAGAGCTCTTCGTCGTTTTCGGAAGTGATCGTTTGGCTGCCGTGGAGCTACACGGCCTCTGGCGAAGGTGTCAGCAATCCCGAGCGTGTACGTGCGGCGGTGATTTCACCGGAAGTATTCTCGGCGACGGCGGTAGTGCCCGCTGCAGGACGCTTGCTGAGCCCAGAAGACAGTTCAAGCGGCGATCGCAGGGTGGTGCTGAGCTACGAGTTCTGGAAGCGCGCGTATGGTGCGGACCCGTCGCTGACGGGCAAGAAGATTACTTTGAACGGCGCCAGTCATACGGTCGTGGGCATCGCTCCGCCGGGGTTTTCTTTTCCGCCGGAAGATCAAGTTGATGTCTGGACCGCGCTTCCCCAAGCCGCGATTGCCTCTGCCAACCGCTCAGAACGCGGCTATCGCGTTGCCGCCAAGCTTCGCCCGGGTGTGACGGCAAAAGCGGCGCAGGCTTCGCTGGATGTCGTCACCGAGCGCCTCGCGGGCCTTTATGCGGAAGACAAACAGTACGGGGCCGTGGTGATACCGATGCGCGAAGGCGTGGCTGGCGACTTCCGTACGCCGGTGATCGCCTTGTCAGGAGCGCTGGGTTTCGCGTTGTTGTTGCTGTGCATCAACATGAGCTACCTGAGGCGCGTTCATCTGGAAGCGCGGAGGAAAGAGATCGCTTTGCGCGCGGCCTTGGGCGCAGGCCGTCTGATTTTGATCCGGCAATTGTTGATGGACACGCTGCTGCTGTTCGCGATTGGCGCGAGTATCGGGATTTGGCTTTCCCCGTTCGGAGTGCATCTGCTGCTCGCTTCCGTGCCGGGTCGTGAGATTCCCTGGTTGCACGCGCAAATCGACGGAACGGTGTTGCTCTTTTCGGTGGCTGTGACAATGCTGGCCGCTGTTCTGACTGGATTGATCCCAGTTCTGGGCGCGTCTCGCTCTGCATTGGCCGCGAATCTGGGCTCGGGAGGAGCAGTCACCGGCACTGCTGGCGTAGGCCGGCGTTTGCGGGGGTCCATGATCGTGGCGCAAATTGCCCTGGCTCTTGTGCCGCTGTGTGGAGCAGGTCTGCTCATCCGCAGTTTTGTGCGTTTGCTGGAAGTTGCGCCGGGCTTTGCTTCGGAGCATCGACTGACACTCGCGCTTAGCGCGCCAAAAGGCCGTTATGCAGGACCATCGGAGATCACGTCGCTGGCAAAACGAATTCGCGAAGCGAGCCTGCAACTTCCCGGTGTGCGTCAAGTTGGGCTGGCCCAGGCGATTCCCTTCTCTCCTGGCGCACGCTGGTTGCAGGCGCTTACGCGAACGGATCCCAAAGGGAGTCACAATTTCTCGCAACTTCCTTTGGTGCGCTACACCGTGGTCACGCCTGGTTATTTTGAAGCGATGGGCATCCCGCTGAAAGCTGGCCGCACGGTAACTGATGCCGACGCGCACGATGCGCAGTCCGTTGTGGTCATCAATGAAAAGCTAGCCCGGCAACAATTTCCCGGCGAGGATCCTGTCGGCAAACAAATCTGGATCGGCCATGCTGAGTCGCTGCCTTCGTCCTCTCCACGAACGATTGTCGGCGTGGTCGCGGATACGCATATGTATGCACTCGAGCGGGACCCTGACGCCTCCGCGTGGGTTCCCATAGCGCAACAAAATGTGAGCGAAGACATCTGGCGTAACCTCTTTTTGGTCGCTGACACGGGAATCGATCCCACAAACGCGCTGGCGTCCGTGAGTCAAACGATTCGCGGGATTGATCCGGAACTGGCTGTGGCCGACGTGTCGTCAATGGAGCAACGGCTGAGCGATTCTTTATGGCGGCAGCGATTCAGCAGCAGCGTGCTGGGAGCGTTCAGTCTGGCGGCGCTGGGGATCGCGGTGCTCGGCGTGTTTGGCGTCACCAGCTACCTGGTTGCGTTGCGTTCGCATGAGATTGGCGTGCGCATGGCCCTCGGTGCGCCGCCGGGTGATATTTTGCGGATGGTGCTTCGCCAGAGCTTTGTGCTTGTGGCCATTGGAATCGGGATAGGCTTGCTCGCGAGTGTCGGGCTGGCTCGCGTTTTGCAAGGACTGCTGTTCGGTATCAGGGCGACCGATTCGCTGACGTTTGCAGTGGTGGTGGCAATATTACTGATCTCCGCTTTGCTGGCGTGCCTGCTGCCAGCGAAGCGCGCGGCGAACGCGGATCCGGCTGCTGCGCTGCGAATGGAATAAAGTTGTGAGACGTTTCCGGCGCGTGGCCGCTTGGCAGCCTGAATGGCATCGAGAGACTCATTCCGGGTGCTATGATCATTTGCATGTACGCGCAGAAATTTCAGGTGGACGTCTTCATTCGCGGCGAGCGCAAAGCCTGCCCTCTGGACTGGCTAGACCAGTTTTGCATGCGCAACTTCACGAATTCTGCTGATTTCGACGACACGCTGCCCGTCGCCGATGGGCGCGTGGAAGCCAGTTTTCGCCTTAAGCCCGAACGATTCGCCGAAGGGCTGTCCGCCTGGCTGACGCAGCGTGGCAAAGGGGAAGGCCAGCCGGTGCGTGTGGAAGTCATTCCGATCGAGTCCGCGTCTGTTGTCCAACCGCGGTGATGTTGGCCGGAGAGGTTCCTCGCTTCGCTCGGAATGACGCACGGTTTTCCGGTCCGGCCGAAGAGTTTGTCCTCAGGGGCTGATACCCCAATATAGCCGCGCATTTAATGTCGGCGCTGAAGCTCCCGGGGCCTAGCGAGCTGACTTTTTCCGCAAGCTGCGAAAGCCATGCCCTCCCGGCACAAGGAGCTCCTCACACAGAGCCTGAGGTCCGCGAGACAATCTCTTTACATTCAGATCATATTTCAATGACAAACCGCGTTTCGTCTCCTTGTACTGTCTAGGCTCGCTTGCAGCTCCGGAGTCGGAACAACGACGCGGGAATTGCGGAGAAAACGGAAGCGTTCTGAGAGTCTGGCTGCTCTCAGTCGTACTCAGGGACACCTGGCCTGTCCACTGCCATCCCTGAATTTTTGGAAAGTTTCCGGTGTCCCTTTCGTTTTCAGGCAGTTCTGAGCGCGTTCTTCATTGCCCCAGCCGAATCTGCCAGCGAATCGTTTCGACTCGGGTCTATCAACAAAAAATTGCAAGGAGGCAGTAATGACAAGGCACTCGATTGCTTTGCGGAAGGCTCTTCTCGGGTTACTCGTCGTGCTCAGCGTCTCTGCCGGCCCTGTGCTTGCAGGCGGTGACGGTGACGGCTCCATTCTGAATAAACTGAAAACGATAAGGACGATTTCTTCCACGGTACCGACCAACGGCGACGTCAATCCTTACGGATTGGTGCGTGTGCCGCGGACGATCGGCAATCTGCAGGAAGGCCACTATCTGGTAAGCAACTTCAACGCCAGTTCCAACCTTCAGGGAACCGGCACCACGATTGTGGACGTTTCTCCCGGCGGGGCGCTGTCCCTCTTTTCGCAGATTGATCCCACGAAATTGCCCGGCCCCTGCCCCGGTGGCGTCGGTCTGACGACGGCGCTCGCGGTGCTCCGTAGCGGGTGGGTGATTGTTGGCAGTCTTCCAACCACCAATGGCATGGCCGCCACAGCGCAGGCTGGCTGTCTGATCGTGCTGAATAGTTCGGGGGTGCCGGTGGAGACGATTTACGGTTCACTGATTAACGGGCCATGGGATATGACCGCGGCGGATGGAGGAGACAAGGCAGCGTTGTTCGTCAGCAATGTGTTGAATGGGACGGTGGCAGCGGGTGGCAGCGTCGTCAATCAAGCAACGGTGGTGCGTGTGAATCTGGTGGTGTCCGAAAAGCAGATGCCGTTTCTGGTTAGCATGACCGTGATCGGCGCTGGTTTCGCGGAACGGACGGATCCGAACGCGTTGGTGATCGGGCCGACTGGCGTGGGCCTGGCTCCCAACTGCCATCATCGCGAGGATTCCGACGATTCCGATTGCCGCTTTGCGTTTGGCGAAGATGAGCCAGTGCTATACGTTGCCGACAGCTTGAACAATCGCATCGCGGTCATTACCGATCCGATGACCCGCTCCACTCCTTCCTGGAATGGACGCACGCTCACCATGGGCGGCAGCCTGAACGATCCGCTTGGCCTGACCGTGGCTCCCAACGGCCACATCATCACTGTGAATGGCAATGATGGCTACGCAACGGAGATTACCGCGCAGGGCGCGCAGATCGTCAAAACGCTGCTGGACAACACGGGCGGGCCGCCTCCTGGGACAGGCACGCTGTTTGGCGTGCTGTTCGATCCCCAAGTGGGTCTCGTGTTTGTTGACGACGGCTCCAACACTCTGAACGTTCTTCAGTAACTCCTCACCGGCGGACGGTTCCCGCGAGCACCGCGCGTGGAACCGTCCGCATCCCTCCTGGTTTCGTCGTTGCCAATCGTACGTTCACAACGGCGCAGAAAAACCAGCGCTACACGGCGGAAAAGCCTCACCCGTGAAGGGGTGAGCTACAGTGTTGAGGTGCTCTTGCTTTCCAGGGCTGCGCGGATCGCCGGTAACGCTTTTAGCGCGGCGTCTTCGCCGGCGCGAATCATTTCGCTGGTTTTGGTGAAATCGTCCCAGACGAAACCCGTTACGTCCGGTTCGATGATGACGTCGACGTTGCGACGCCATTCGAGGTCGGCGTGTTTCTGAATGATGTTGAACGAGCGGCTGAGAATATCAGTGAACGTGCGAGGCTCATCCACAACTCCTGCTTCGAGGTACACGGCGATGATGAGCTCGGCGCCCAGCAGTAGCGCTCCTTCGATGGGGACGAGAGCGGTGAGGAAACCGTCGACCAGGGTTCGCCCTTCATAATGGATGGGCACGAACAATCCAGGATAGGCGCAGGAGGCACGCAACGGCGGACCGAGCAGCCCGGCATGGTAGTAGACCGTGAGACCGGCGTTGATATCGGTGGCCGCGAGGGCTAGCGGTTTCTGCAGATCTTCAAATCGTCTCGCGGGGGTCAGCCGATTCAGGTATTGCTCCAGGCGCCGATTGGTGGCAAGGCCCAGCCACGACGGCGTCCATCTACCGAAGTCCGTGAACTTGGTGGTGCGGGCGATGCCCTCCATTTTTTCCAGGGAAGTTCCAGCGCAATAGGCCGCGCCGATCAGCCCGCCGACGCTTGTGCCGGCTACGACGTCCACCGGAATTCCGGCTTCACGAAACACGCGAAGCACGCCGATGTGCGCGATGCCGCGGGCGAAACCACCGGCCAGCGCCAGTCCTACGCGCGGACGCCCGGGAGTTTTTGCGTTTCCGCCATAGGCAAACGAGCGGAACAGTTCCTTCGCAGTCTGAAGGAACCTCTGCGACCCCGGCTGCTTCTCCTCACCCATATCCCTCCATTTTAAGTTTGTCACCGCGTCTTACCAAACACCTGTTTGACCGGCGCTTGCTGGTTTTGTAACCTAACCTGTTGGGTGGTCCCATTTTCGTTCCACAAGGCAATCTTATGACTTCTCGAATTCAGAAAGCGGTTGTGCTCGGTGCGGGCACCATGGGCGCACGCATTGCGGCACATTTTGCAAACGCCGGCCTCTCCTGCCTTTTGCTCGATATCGTGCCGACGGACGCCGTGCAAGCCGATCGCAATAAACTGGTGCGCGGCGGGATCGACGCCGCGAAAAGATCCAAGCCCGCGGCGTTCTTCAGCCCGGCCCTGGCTTCCCGCATCGCCATCGGTAACTTTGAAGACGATCTGCCGCGCATTGCCGACGCGGATTGGATCATCGAAGTTGTCGCGGAGAATCTTGAAATCAAACGCAATCTGCTCGGTAAAGTTGCGCAGTTCCGCAAACCCGGATCTATTGTCACCACCAACACTTCCGGGCTGCCCGTGCATCTGATCGCCGAAGGTCTGCCCGAGGAATTCCAGCAGCATTGGGCCGGGACGCACTTTTTCAATCCGCCGCGGTACATGAAGCTGGTGGAGATCATTCCCGGGCCGAAGACTTCGCCGGAGGTGCTCGACACGCTTGTTGATTTTTGCGACCGACGTCTGGGCAAGGGCGTCGTGGTCGCCAAGGATGCGCCGAACTTCATCGCCAACCGCATCGGAACGTATTCGATGCTGAATGCGTTGCGGCTGATGTCGACGCTTGGCATGACCATTGAAGAAGTCGATGCGTGCACCGGGCCGGCCGTTGGCTGGCCCAAATCCGCGACGTTCCGGACCGCGGACATCGTCGGACTGGATGTGCTCGTGCACGTGGTCAAAAACATTTACGAGACTGCGCCCCACGACGAGTCGCGCGAAGCTTACAAGGTTCCCTCGCTTGTCGAAGAAATGCTCAAGCGCAATTGGCTTGGCGACAAAACTGGGCAGGGCTTTTACAAACGCGTGAAGGGTTCGGCGGAAAAAGAAATTCTGACCCTCGACGTCGGGACGATGGAGTATCGGCCGCGCGCGAAAGCCCGCTTCGCCTCGATCGAAGCAGGCAAGGCGGTGGAAGATACTCGCGAGCGGCTACGCAGTCTGATCACACCGCTGTTCGAGGATCAGAAGACCGACAAGGCGCAGCAGTTCATCTGGGGCGGGCTGTCGGAAATGTGTCTTTATGCGGGGCGGCGTATTCCAGAAATCTCCGACGACGTCGCCGATATAGACCGCGCGATGAAGTGGGGCTTTGCGTGGGAGCTTGGCCCGTTTGAAACCGTCGACGCGCTTGGGTTACCGGCGTTCGCGGAACAAATCAGGAAAGAAGGGCGTGCGCTGCCGGCGGTGTTTGAGAAAGCGCTCTCCGCCGGGCGCAAGAGTTTTTACGAATCGGAAAAAGGAGTCACCTCGGTTTTTGATTTTGGCACTGCCGCGACCACGAAAGTCGAAGAGCCCGCTGGCATTCTCATCCTAAAGAATCTGAAGGACGCGGGGAAGGAAGTGGAACGGAATTCCGGCGCGAGCCTAATCGATCTGGGCGACGGCGTGATCTGCTGCGAATTCCACTCCAAGATGAATGCCATCGGCTCCGATCTGATCGCCATGATCCACAAAGGCATCAAGCGGCTGGATTCCGAGTTCGATGCCATGGTGATCGCCAATCAGGCCACGAATTTTTCCGTTGGCGCGAATTTGATGCTGGTTCTGGTGGGGGCGCAGGAGCAGGAGTGGGACGAGCTGCACATGGCGGTGAAGCAATTTCAGAATGTCAACATGGCCATTAAATACGCGCCTAAACCGGTGGTTGTTGCGCCGCAGGGCTTGGCGCTGGGTGGTGGCTGCGAGATTGGGCTGCACGGCGCGAAAATTCACGCCGCTGCGGAAGCCTATATTGGCCTCGTGGAAGCTGGCGTGGGACTGATTCCCGGCGGCGGAGGTACGAAAGAGATGCTGATCCGCGCAAATGAAAACGCGGCGTCCGGCGACGACCTAGATCTCTTTCACACACTGAGGCCAGTTTTCGAGAATATCGCGACGGCGAAAGTCGGGACCAGCGCCGAAGAATGCCGCGAGTTGGGCTACTTGCGCCGCAGCGATACGTATTCCATGAATCGCGATCGACTTGTCGCCGAGGCCAAGCAAACCGCTCTCGCGCTTGCGCGCAGCGGCTGGAAGCCTGCGGCGGCTTCGTGGCCGGAAGGCGCGCAGACTACGCAAATCAAGGTGCTGGGCGAATCGTTCCTCGCCGCAGCGAAAATGGCTATCCATCTGATGGTGCGCGGCGGTTACGCTTCCGACTACGACGCTCACGTTGCGCGCAAACTGGCGAATATCCTGGCCGGTGGGGCGCTGTCGGCGCCGCAGCTTGTGAGCGAGCAATACGTACTCGACCTTGAACGCGAAGCCTTCGTGTCACTGTGCGGCGAAAAGCAGACCCAGCAGCGTATCGCGCACACGCTGAAAACCGGCAAGCCACTGCGCAATTAGCCGGCTCACATGGCGGCATAGTTTTTTCAGCGCTTTCAGGTCCTGATGACGCCGATCACCATAAACTGCCTAAATCCGTATTGTCGATCCTTCTTAACCCGGCTAATATCATTGGCTGGAGGTGCGCATGCAGAGACTCCTCGCACCGCGCGAAGCCGCTAACATCCTCGGCGTCAGCTATCCCACGTTGAAACAATGGATTTACCACGGCAAAATCAAGACCGCTAAAACTCCTGGCGGCCATCACCGGGTCCCGGAATCGGAAATCGACCGCCTGATCCCGAAAAAACTCGATCGCGGCGATATTGCCACGCGTCGACTCAACTTTCGCAAGATTTCCGGCCGCAATCAGCTCATCGGCCGCGTTGTTGCCATCAAGTACAGCGGCCTGCTGGCGCAAATCACTCTCGCCATCGGCGAGCAGCACATCACTTCCATCATTACCGCTGACGCGGCGAAGGAAATGCGCCTGAAGCCCGGCGAGCGAGCGGCTGCGCTGATCAAATCGACCGAAGTCATGATTCTCCGCATCTGACACGCATCCGACTGGGTCATGAATTCATTTGCACAATGCGCATTGCGCAATAGCCGCGTTCGCCGCTGGGGCTGTTTCTTTGCCCTCGTCGGCTTCCTTCTGTCGGCGCCAGCCACTCGCGCGCAAACCGTGCGAGTGGCCGCCGCCTTCGATTTGCAATTTGCCATGGACGATCTTGCCTCGCGCTATCAAAAGCGAACCGGCCAGAAACTATCCGTGAGCTACGGTTCCAGTGGCAATTTCTATACCCAAATTCAGAGCGGCGCGCCGTTCGACATTTTCTTGTCCGCGGATATCCTGTGCGCGCAAAAACTGATCGACGCGCATCTTGCCGACCTTACTTCGCTGGTAATCTACGCGCGCGGCCAGAAGATTGCCATCGCCAATCCTGATCACGCCCCCTGCGGACGGGCCGCGGTCCCTGCGCTGCAGCACGCAGGACTCTATGAGCAGCTCAAATCCAAACTGGTCTACGATGAAAACATTTCCCAAGCGGCGCAATTCGCGCAGTCCGGCTTCACGCTTCCCAACCCCACTTCTCACGACGCGCAAAAACAAAAGCCATGAACCTCGACTCACTGTTTCTTTCTTTGCGCCTTGCCGCCACCGTTGCGCTGCTTCTTCTTGGCATCGCGATGCCGCTGGCTTATTGGCTGGCTTTCTCGCGTTGGCGCGGAAAATTCCTCCTCGAGTCCATCGTCGCGCTGCCTCTGGTTCTTCCGCCGACGGTGCTCGGCTTCTACGCGCTCATCGCGCTGGGCCCGCGCGGCCCCATCGGGCAGGCGTGGCAATCGCTTTTCGGGCACACACTCGCCTTCACATTCACTGGGCTGGTGCTGGCGTCGCTGGTTTACAGCCTTCCTTTCGCGGTGCAGCCCTTGATTGCCTCGTTCGAATCGCTGGATCGCCGGTTACTGGACGCTTCTTCGGTTCTCGGCGCCGGCCGCGTTCGCACGTTCTTCCGCGTGATTCTTCCGCTCTCGTGGTCAGGCCTCGTCACCGCGCTGGTGCTGAGCTTTGCGCACACGCTGGGCGAA
>Ga0074045_10000535_pt1 | contig 37015 bp, 44 predicted proteins | sample BogForMeECP23OM2_FD_94442 | JGI IMG/M metagenome (GOLD analysis project Ga0074045, IMG submission 94442) | Bog forest soil microbial communities from Calvert Island, British Columbia, Canada - Bog Forest MetaG ECP23OM2 | ecosystem: Environmental > Terrestrial > Soil > Wetlands ...
AAATTGACGTTCCTGGTGGGCATGGTGACTGGCCTTCGGTAGATGTGAATTTCGAAACCATCATAGCGTTATTGGCAAAGTTTGCCAATAGCCATTTGCAGGCGAAGCTATTGGGGAGAGATTTTAGAGCCGTGATTGGTTCCATTCAAAGTGATTGAAGTGCGGTGAGGGAGCTGATTCTGAGGCTCGGCCGTGACAGTGTAGGATTCTAACCAACGACAGGGCAGCGTTCTAACCAACTGAACTACGTCCCCAACCGTGGAATGAACAACTTACCGTAAAACCCAGCAAACAAGGCCTTTGCAAGATTTGCACACAGCGCACTGACCGCCTGCGGTGCTTGCAATGGCATCTGTCCCTGCCAAAACCGCCCATAAACCGCCCATAAAAATCAGTGCCCTCATACGAGTTTTATAGTGACACAGATGTGCGCTAGACGCGAAAACACCATTTCGAAGCTTTCGAAGCGAAGGCCCGTGAGCTGACGGATCTGGTTCGCAATCGAGATTCCTTCGAAGACACGACACAATAGCCTTCCCAAGCATTTTCGAACAGAGAAGGCAGTCGCCGGCTTACAGTCTGAGATGTCTGAGATGTCCCGAACGAGTTCCCAACGCTCTGGCGGTCCGCGCTGTTTGGAAGCTATTGTAAGCCTCAGAACCGCGACCTTGATTAGGTAGGGTGAAAGAACGTGAAAATCCGCAAGGGGACTGGAGTCGGGGTCGACGCGTAAGTTCTGAGGTCATGATGATCCATCTGAGATGACCGGTTCATTTGGGTGCCTAGTCCGAAAGAGCCGTATCCTTTATATATGCGCGTCTGAAAGCGTCCGGCGAAACTGCAACAGGGACAGCACGATCTGTGCTCGGGTCCTCGCCTCCAAATTCGAGATCAATTGCTCGGCTGCTGGGGGCTTTGCCTGCTTCCCGCTCGTTGGTACGAACATCGAATGAAAATGGGGGAGAGACTCCTATGGACACGCTAACTGGTGGTTAAGACCGTGACGCCGGCGAAAGAATCGATGAAATCGAGAGTTTTTCTCTATTCTTCTGATGAAGGAACATCGAAAAACCCTAAGTCCATGGGCACGATAATGATTCTGATTTTTTGCTTTATTTGAATTGACGGCAAGGAACTCAAGACCTCACTGTCGGTACGCGGCACAACGCTCCACAGACCACGCGGTATGTTTTTGTGTCTGGGACGTTGCCTGCGAGGCCCTTCTTCGCGCCCATCACGATGAGATCTGGCTTTGTGTGGGCCGCGATTTGCAAAGCCTGCGCGACGGGTTCGACCTCGAAATCCAGTTTGCAGTGCAGCATCCGCATAACTCTTGATTAACCTCATGCTCACGCGGGTGACACGCGGTGTTGCTTTGTGTCCCGCACAGGAGTATACGGAGCATAGAAGAAGGTGTAGTAGCTGCTATAGCGCCGGGCAGCGCTCTTCCCCGGAGCGGCAGGGAGCCGGTATGCCTCCCAAGGCCCCTCGGTGCAACGAGCACGTTATCCTCGTTTCTGGGCAATTTGACCTGCTTTTGCAAGCACTCAAGAACCTTGGTTTTGAAGTTATAGGTCCAACCTTGCGTGAAGGTGCCATCGTTTACGAACATGTGGCATCAAGCAAGGATCTTCCTGAAGGCTGGACCGATGAGCAAGATGGTGGCAAGTATCGGGTGAAACGCCGCAAAGATTCAGCTTTATTCGCCTATTCGGTTGGCCCAGCGACCTGGAAGAAGTTTCTATTTCCGCCTGTATCACGCCTCTGGAAGGCTGAGCGCACGAATGGCCATTTCCAGATCGTGCCAGAGGAACATCACGCGACAAAATATGCCTTCGTGGGGGTGCGTGCTTGCGATATCAAGGCCGTGGCAATTCAGGACAGAGTGTTTCTGAAGGGCCCCTATGTGGATCCCGGCTATCAATTGCGCCGTGGGAATGTATTCATCGTGGCCGTCAACTGCACGCAGGCGGGGGGAACTTGCTTTTGCAGTTCGATGGGTTCTGGCCCGAAAGCCACCGCCGGGTATGATCTGGCGCTGACGGAAGTATTGAAGAATGGAGGCCATCATTTCGTCGTTCACATTGGTACGGAGGAGGGTGCCAATGTTCTCGCAAGGATTCCTCACGATGTGGCAAGCGACGCAGAAGTCGCCTTCGCCGAGAGTATTGTGGCTGAAGCATCTCAACAGATGGGCCGCACTCTTAACGTAAATGGCATCAAAGAACTCTTCTACCGTAACTCCGAGAGTCCTCGCTGGGACTTACTGGCAAACCGCTGCCTGAGTTGCGCCAACTGCACGCTTGTGTGCCCGACCTGCTTTTGCTCCACGGTGGAAGACGTTACGGATTTGACTGGGCTGCATGCGGAGCGCACCCGCAAGTGGGATTCCTGCTTCACGACAGATTTCTCGTACATCCACGGCAGCAGCGTACGCCCGACGACTCGATCGAAGTACCGTCAATGGATTACACACAAGCTGGCTTATTGGCAGGACCAATTCGGTTCTTCGGGCTGCGTTGGATGCGGGCGTTGCATCACCTGGTGCCCGGTCGGAATTGACATTACGGAAGAGGCTCGAGCACTTCGTGAAGGTGAATCCCGCGCAGGGATGCGGGGAGAGGAGAGTCAAGCATGATTCACACGCTTGAGAATGTCATCAGAGAACATCCTTTCTTCCAGGATTTACCGGATCATCTTCTGGAAATCATCGCGGGCTGCGCCAAGAACGTTCAATTTCCGGAAGGACAGGTGCTCTTGCAGGAAGGCGACCCCGCAAATGAGTTCTATTTCATCCGCAAAGGGCTCGTTTCCGTCGAGCTCATCATCCCAAACCGTGGCCCCACGACGGTGCAGACCATAGGAGAGGGCGAAATTCTTGGCTGGTCGTGGGTATCGCCGCCGTATCGCTGGCATTTCAACGCGCGAACGCTGCGCTCCACGCGTGCTCTCGTTTTCGACGGGAGATGTCTGCGTACAAAATGTGAACAAGACTACCAACTCGGATATGAACTGCTGAAACGATTCGCAACTGTGATCACCGCGCGGTTGGACGCAACCCGGCTGCAACTGCTGGATATCTATGGCAAACATTCTTGAACAAACGGTCTCAGTGCAAGCTACAGCGGACCCCATGGTGCCGGAGCTGTTCCGGACAGAACGGCTGAAGCACGAGACCGACGATACTTTTACTATGAGCCTCGTGCCCACCGACGAGAATTCCAAAATTTCGTTTCTTCCGGGTCAGTTCAACATGCTTTACATCTTCGGAGTGGGGGAAGTCCCCATTTCGATCAGCGGCGATCCCGCCGACACTTCGGTGTTGGAACACACCACGCGGAGTGTTGGCACAGTGACGAAGAGGATGGGTTTGCTAAAGCCGGGCGAGTTGGTCGGTGTGCGTGGCCCTTACGGAACTCACTGGCCCACCAGCGAGAATCATGGGCGCGACTTCGTTATCGTATGCGGAGGAATCGGGCTGGCCCCATTGCGTCCCGTGCTCTATCAGATGATGGGTCAGCGGGAAAAGTATCGAAAGATCGTACTGCTTTACGGCGCACGGACGCCCGAAGACATACTTTACAAACGGGAACTGGAGAGGTGGCGGGGTAAGTTTGATCTGGAAGTGCAGGTGACAGTGGATCGTGCGGCCAGTGGATGGCGCGGCAACGTTGGTGTGGTCACACCGCTGGTTGCTCGGGCGCCTTTCAACCCCACCAATACGGTGGCTTTGCTCTGCGGGCCTGAGGTGATGATGCGTTTTGCCGTGATGGAACTTCAGAAGAGAGGCGTTCCCCAGGAACGCATATACCTTTCGATGGAGCGCAATATGAAGTGCGCGCTCGGATATTGTGGCCACTGCCAGTACGGACCGACATTCGTCTGCAAAGACGGACCGGTTTTTCGTTTTGATAGCATCGCCTCCATATTTGGAAAAGGGGAGATCTAATATGTCTCCCGCGCGCAAACCAAAAGTTGCAGTTTGGAAGTTTGCATCTTGCGATGGATGCCAGCTCAGCCTACTAGACTGCGAGGATGAACTGTTGACCGTTGCGGGGGCGGTCGATATCGCGAACTTCCCAGAGGCCACGAGAGCCATGGTCAAAGGCCCCTACGACATTTCGCTTGTGGAAGGTTCCATTACTACCCCACATGATGAGCAACGCATCCACATGATTCGTCGGATGTCGAAGAGCTTGATCACGATTGGTGCCTGTGCCACATCTGGTGGTATCCAGGCACTACGCAATTTCAAGAACGTGCGCGAATTCATTTCCATTGTGTATCCGCGGCCGGAGTACATCGAGACGTTAAACAAGTCCACGCCGATCACCGACCACGTGTTTGTCGACTATCAATTACGCGGCTGCCCCATCAATAAATATCAGCTCGTGGAAGTGCTGAGCGCGTTCCTGCACGGACGAAAGCCGGTTACACCCGCTCATGGGCTTTGCATGGAGTGTAAGCGGCAGGGCACGGTTTGCGTAATGGTCGCGCAGGGGATTCCTTGTCTGGGTCCGGTTACGCAAGCGGGCTGCGGGGCGCTGTGCCCGGCACACGAACGAGGTTGCTATGGTTGTTTCGGGCCGAAAGAGACGACGAATACCGCTTCACTGAGCTTGTGGTGGAAGGGACTCGGTGTGAGCGAACCGGAATTGGTCCGTGCGTTCCGCTCCTTCAATGCCTGGGCGGAACCGTTCCGGAGAGAGAGCGAAGCGCATGAACGCTAGGTCCATCAAAGTGGAGTTTCTGGCGCGCGTGGAAGGCGAAGGCGGATTGTTCGTCAAAGTGAAGGATCAGCGTGTCTTAGATGTGAAACTCAGAATCTTTGAACCACCTCGCTTCTTTGAAGCCTTTCTGCGCGGGAGAACCTTCAATGAAGCGCCGGACATTTCGGCGCGCATCTGTGGGATCTGCCCTATTGCCTACCAGATGAGCGCGTGCCACGCGGCCGAAAACGCCTTCGGCACCCAGATCGATGGCCCGATTCGCGAGTTGCGCCGCCTGATCTATTGCGGGGAGTGGATTGAGAGTCACGCATTGCACATTTACATGCTCCACGCGCCGGACTTTCTCGGCTACGAGGATGTAATTCAGATGGCCAAAGACCATGCGCAAGCAGTTCAACGCGGGTTGCGGCTGAAGAAAATCGGCAACGAAATCATGACGCTTGTGGGAGGCCGAGAGATTCATCCCATAAATGTGCGCGTAGGCGGTTTTTATAAGGCGCCGTCGAAGGAACAACTTGCGGGACTTGCCGAGAACCTGAAGTGGGCACGCGAAGCGGCGCTAAAAACCGTTCAGTGGGTGGCGACGTTCACCTTCCCGGATTTTCAGCGGGACTATGAATTTGTCGCGTTGCGTCATCCCGACGAGTACCCCCTCAATGAAGGGCGCCTGGTTTCCAACAAGGGACTCGACATTTCCGTCCGGGAATACGATCAGCACTTCATCGAAGACCACGTTCAGCACTCGAATGCTTTGCACTCCGTGCGGCAGGAGCGAGGCGCCTACTTTGTGGGCCCGCTGGCTCGTTACAATCTAAATTTCGATAAACTAACACCCCTAGCTCAGGAGGCTGCTCGGTCGGCGGGTCTCTCAGCTCAATGCCGAAATCCGTTCGAGGGCATCTTGGTTCGCGCGGTGGAATTGGTGTACGCATGTGATGAAGCGCTGCGAATTATTACAGACTACCGGATGCCAGAGCGGCCCTATATTGAGGTTCGACCGCGCGAGGGCACGGGGTACGGTTGTACGGAAGCGCCGCGGGGGATTCTGTATCACAAGTACACTTACGATGAACACGGACTGATTCTGAGCGCAAAGATTGTTCCGCCAACGTCGCAGAATCTAAAAACCATGGAGGATGATCTCGCGGAATTTGTGTCCACCCGGCTGCATCTGCCCAACGATCGCCTGCAATGGCAGTGCGAGCAAGCGATCCGGAATTACGACCCTTGCATTTCCTGTGCGACACATTTTGTGAGAGTGCGGATTGAACGGGAATGACATGCAGGCGCACAACACCATCTTCATCGGTGTGGGCAATCCCTCTCGAAGCGATGACGGAGCAGGAAGGTTGGTCGTGCAACGCCTGAGCAGGAAAATTCCCCGCGGGGTTAAAGTTCTGGAAGAAACTGGGGACGGCGCGGAACTATTGGAAGCGTGGAAGGGAGCTGACTCCGTGTTCCTGGTGGACGCGGTCCAGTCCGGCGCGCCTCCGGGCACCATCCATCGGTTGGATGCACGGGTGGAGAAACTTCCAACGTGGTTTTCTCGCTTGTCGACGCATTCGTTTGGGGTGGCCGAGGCGATTGAGTTGGCACGCACGATGGGGGAATTGCCCGAGCAGTTGATCGTCTACGGTATTGAAGGGCTTGATTTTTCCGCTGGCATGGAATTGTCGCCGGACGTCGCGGAGGCGCTGCCTACAGCTGCGAATCTGATCCTGGAGGAAATCCTGCACGTGCCTGCCACTCGTTCTGCGTAACCAATCTGAAATCTCCAAATCAATGGCTTTGGAGACTGAATTATGTGGCCGTTTCCCCTGCTCAACAATGCTAGTTTGCACTTCCTGGACTTATTCAAGGCGGGCTGGAGCGTATGTTGCGTTTAACATAGAGGGCCGCCATTCGCCAGGAGGCTCTAGAATCGCGAAGTGCACAGATCGCCTCGCCATCCACTCGCAATGGGAATAAACCATGACCTGCGGACGGTGTAAGTGAACGAGTGCGAGGAGCGGTCGCGTCCGTGGGCCTCCAAACTAGGAATTCTTTTCACCCGTGTTAGCTTTGTAGGCGTCTAGATCGTCCGACGCGAAACAGATGCGCATATCCAAACATTCTGAAATAGTGGCTTCTTTTCTCTTGAATCTGCTTGCTTCAACCTAGTCGGGATAGTGTTGTTAAATGAGGTTCATCGCCCGATCGAATAGCGGCCGAAACTCCCTCGCGGGTTTCTGCGTCTTTTTGATACTCATGATTTCCTCTTGCATTGAATCAAGACATACCATAACGCTGTGTGAACTGCAGGGTACCACCGGCGGAGGTCTGGGATATCAATGTCGGGTCGAAGGCAGCGTCGGGCCGGCACAGTGCTCATCACGAAGGAAAATGGGATAGACCGGGTTCCGTGCGGTGGAAAGTTCGTCTGTTTTCCGAACTTCCACCACCGTCCAGACCTCTCCGCCGAGGCGCATCACACCGCCTTTTGCAGAAAGAGGAAGTTTGGCGGGGGCGTTGCCAACGGTTTCATCGGTAGCTTCGAACGTCAGTCTCACGCACTTACGATTCTCTTTCCTGTAGAGTTGCCAGATATTCGCAAAGGTTCTTAATGCGCCGCCGCACGGCCACCTCATTACTGTTGTCGCGAAGGCCGAAGATAGGACCCCAGACTGGCATGTCAGCTGAGCCGTGAGCTTGGACCGGCTTACCAAAACGCACGATTTCGGCGACATATTCGTCAGGGAATTTGCCGTCATGCCTCTTGGCGAGTGTTGTGAGGTCCGCTGGTGGCGTCTTTAGCGCGGATGCAGCTGGGCCAATGCCTCTTCCGTCAGCGCCGTGACACACGGCGCAATATTCCACATATGTTTGCTTGCCGGACACCACAGCAGCCGTTTCAGTGGGTGCCTTTTTCGCGGCCGGTTCATCTTGAGTGCTGGCGGAGAAGACGACCAGAAGCAACGCACAGAGCACAACAGTCTGGTTCATAGCCACGGTCTCCTGTTCCCCGTAAAGACCCAGCGGCCAGCTATTTCACCCAAGTACACGGAAGGGCACGTGAGAACGACTCGTCCGGTTTGTGCGTCGATCATGCGTTGGGTCCCTTGGCGATGCTAAATCCTGTTATATACGCTTGATGTTCAGCTGGATACCCTAGCGTCTTGACAGAAGACTTTCTTGGCCTGAGTGCAACGCCGACTTCCCGTCCATCCGCACGTTTTGTTTGTACAGGTCAGGTGGAATGTCAATTCAGGGTCCTCAGCGTGAAAATACGCATAAACGTCTTGTTTGCACATCTCGCATTCGAAGACAAAAACATAGACTAACCGGGGGATAAATTCTTCCATTGTCGCGCCCCCTGTGCTCTCAGGCCGGGAGCGCGGCGCTGGCGGATTCCACGGTATCCCCCTACATTGACGGAAATCCCGCAAAGCTTTCTTGCTTGGTCGTTAATGAGTTTAAGAATTGGGTCCCGGGGCAAAGTACGAGGCATGATAACACCTCCTTTGCCGTCCGCGTCCGCTTTGGAAGAGAAAGTGAGGCCAGAACCGTCGACAATCGAGCGCGCCGTGGTTGGGACTTCCCTCAGCGGCGGACGGGTATCAGCAATATTTAAACTGCATTATACGCCCGTGCGAGCGCACTGACTGCGTCGATTTCCGCCAGCCATTTTGGGCACGGATGCCGAACGTCTTGAGTCCGAGGATTGGTCTGGCTCTCTAAACCCTTGCGGTCTCAGTCGGATTCCATTCGCATTCCAGGTATGTGGTTGCCAGGTGGATCAGGACTGAGTCGACGTAATCAAAAAACAGGCAATCGCACGTTAGGTTGATCTCAGATCTTGGCCCTCCGGCGCAAATATAGGGCCAGTACCGAAACAGCCGCGTACGCACAGGCACCTCTGACCCATCACAGCTCACACGACTTGGTACGCCAAGCAACGTCTTATCTGCAATTTGGGTTGACCGGGATGAGTGGTGGCGGTTTCGGAGTGTCGTGGACGGCCGGGTGAACAGTCGCTTGAGATCGCTGTCACAGAAATTTGGTGATTTGTGACCTGCATCATTGTCTCCATACCCTCATCTTGGTAACTTGTGTTTTCAGCGCCAGCTATGGGTCTTTTTTGTTCAGGCCGATGATCCCCGCGGTCGGCGCTGTCATTTCTTTGAAGAGGAGAAGAAACCATGGCGGAAACTGCAGCAGTGAGGCGTGCTGAAGAGTCGGCGAAGCCGATCAAGTACGGATCTGTATTTGACGAGATCCAAGACACATTCAACGCTATTTCACGCCGGGCCTATGCAATTTTCGAGGGTAGTGGCAGGTCATTCGGGCGTGACCTCGAGCACTGGTTCGAGGCCGAGAGGGAGCTACTTCATCCGGTTCACGTGAGCATCGAGGAGTTTGATGATTCACTTGCCGTGAGCGCCGAAGTCCCCGGTTTCAGCGAAAAAGAACTCCAAATCAACCTCGAGCCACGCCGGATTATGATTACCGGCAAGCGGGAAGCCAAGAAAGAAGGGAAGAAAGGTAAGACGGTCTACGCGGAGAGGTGTTCCGACCAGATTCTGCGCATCGTGGATCTCCCTGCCGACATCGAAACGGATAAGGTGAACGCGACGTTAAAGAACGGTGTTCTGGAGTTCGCCATGCCAAAGGTTGCCAAGGTCCACGCAATCCGCATGCATGAAGGTTGAAAACGATCGAGTTGGACGGGCACAGGTCCCGTCCGATTGGAACAGGGTAATGCAAGACTCCGCAGGATCACCCTGGACGATCATGACAGTTGCGGATGATGATTTCGTGCCAAGAGGGAGAACCAGAGGGGTGTTCGTTCGCGTAAAGGGCCCGGAGTGGTTCTAAGCGTGGAGGTACCCATGTTGAAACCTGGCGTCATTCAATCTCTTCCTGTACTTCCCGGGCTGGTTTTGACTGTTTACTTGGATACGGATCAGGCCAAGCAGATTAACCGAGGGGCCAAGCCAGGTTATCTAACCTGGTTGAAGTCTCAGGCTAAGGGGATTGCCCAAACAGTTTCACCGGATGAGCAAAAACTCCTCCAAAAACAACTGCAGCGAACCGAGACCTATCTGGACAGACAGTTACCGCGGTGCCGGGGCGTCGTAATCTTTGCCGGAAGAGATAGCTGGGAGTTTGTCCCGCTCCAGGTGGAAGTGGAGGACGAGATCCACTGGGGCGCTCCGGCCGTGGCGCAGTTGTTATGGCTGCTCGATGAGCACAAACGGTACGGGGTCGTCGTTCCCGGGCGGAAGCGGGCGCGCTTTTTCCTGTACTGGCTGGGGGAGATTCGCGAGTTGGAGGAGATGGAATTCCGGCTGGAGCCCTCAAAAAAGAAGGAGATGGGTCCCATCGCACGTCTTGGAGTGCACCTATCTCGTGGGACGAATCGGAATGTCTTCGAGCATCACGTGGCTGCTGAATACGCGCACTATGACCAGCAGATTGCCGAGCGCATCGGGCGTTGGGTTGCAGCGGAGCAGTTGGAGTCGGTTTTTTTGGTCGGCTTGGCCCAAATGGTGAAGGCCATTCGGAAAGAAGTCGCGCCAAACCTGATCGAAAAAATAGTCTTGATGGAGGAAGACCTCGGCTGGGTCTCCCGAACCGAGCTACTTGATCGCGTTGAACCGGCTGTTGTCAGCTACACGCGGAAGTGCGAGATGGCCTCGGTCAAGGCTGTGCTAGGTGGTGCCCGGAACGTCGTGCTGGGAGTCGACGAGACTTTGGTTCAACTTCAGCAAGGAAGGATCCACAGCGTTGTCGTGGAGAAGGGACTCAATGGAGGCTTGCAGCAGTGCGTGAAGTGTTCCTGGGCGGATCGCACGTCGGACCCCCTTTGCCCAGCATGCGGCGGGAAGCGGGAGAACGTTGCGCTACAGGATGTGTTACCGGAGCTGGTGCGACGCTATGATGCCTCGCTACAAATCGTGTCCGGCGAAGGTGCGCGCAAGCTAAAGGAGAAAGGAGGGATGGCCGCTTGGTTGCGGGAGTTTGAAAGGAAGGAGTACTCAGCGTCCGCATAGAGTAAGCCGTCCTCGACGCGATTCGCGGTTCCATCACCGAATGGGGGGAGAATCAGGTTTAGAAGAGAGCGGAGAGGGTGTTCTGAAGGGAATTTCATGTTTACCGCGGGGGAGCTCAAAGAGGGAATGGTCATTCGGATCGAAGGGCAGATCTATCGAGTTCTCGAAGCGGAATCGAAGGCTGGAACGGCGAAATTGGGCGGAGTGGTCAAAACCAAGCTCAGCAATGTGAAAAGCGGCCACGTTTGGGAGCCGCACTTCCGCCCGCAAGAGCGCCTCGAAGAGCTGCAACTCGAGCGCCGGATGCTAGAATTCGTGTTCGCTGCGGGAGACACACTCACGTTTATGAGCCCGCAGACCTTTGAGCAATTCGAGGTGTCCAAGGGCGTGCTCGGACCAGTGGAAAAGTTCTTGCGATCGGGAATGCAATTGCCCGTGGAGTTCTTTGAGGGTGAGCCACTCAGTGTGGCCTTTCCAGAGGTCGCCGAAGTCCGTGTTACCGAAACAACGCCCCCGGCGCATGCACAGCAGGAAACGGCCTGGAAAGAAGCAAGGCTTGAGAACGGCTTGAGGGTTCAGGTGCCGCTGTTCGTCGGCCCGGACGAAATAGTGAGGGTAGAAGTGAAGACAGGACGTTACGTTGGGCGAGTGCACGCCGAACGCAAACGCGGCGCATAGGAGTTTTCCTGCACACAGAAGCGGAGGAGCCATGCTCGAGATCAAAGCAGTACGCATGGAATTCCCTGAGGATGCCAATATCATCGTCGGCCAATCGCATTTCATCAAGACGGTCGAAGATTTGTACGAAGCGGTGTGCACGGCCGTGCCGCAAGCCAAGTTCGGACTGGCATTCAACGAAAGCTCCGGGGCATGTTTGACGCGGGCGGATGGGAATGAGGAAGCGCTTCGCGAAATCGCAATTCGCAATGCCCAGGCGCTGGGCTTCGGGCACACTTTCGTGCTGGTCATTCAAAATGCGTATCCCATTAACGTGTTGAATGCGATCCGCAACGTGCCGGAGGTGTGCACGATCTTCTGCGCGACGGCGAACCCTCTGGAAATCGTCGTGGCGCAGAGCGAGCAAGGCCAGGGCGTGCTCGGCGTAATTGATGGGAGTTCCCCAAAGGGCACAGAAGCACCGTCAGATGCTTCTTGGCGTCACGATCTGTTGCGGAAGATTGGTTACAAGCGATAGCCGGAAGCACTACGCCAGAATCAGATGGACGTAATCTGGAGAGAAGCCCGACGGAAGCAGGAGGAACCATGAAAATTCTCGTCGCCATCGATGATTCGAAATACTCGGAAGCCGCGATAAATGGTGTGACGAATTATTTCAAGCCGCAAAACGCGGAAGTCAGAATTTTGAATGTTGTCACCCCAGTCGTCCTTTCCCCTCTCCCTCAAATGTCGAGGGGATACGCCCCCGAACTGGAAGAGCAGGCGAAACGGGCACGGATGCTTGTCGACAAATACGCGCAGCAACTGCGCGCGGATGGCTACAAGGTAGACTCTGCGATTGAGACGGGCGACGTCCGGGAGTCAATCATTGACTCCGCCGCCCGCTGGCACGCTGACCTCATCCTCCTTGGATCTCACGGACACAAGGGCATGGGGCGGTTGTTGCTTGGAAGCGTCGCCGAATCTGTTGTGCGGCACGCGAACTGTTCGGTTCTTGTCGTTCGTCTGCCTGTAGGGCAATAGCTGGATCGCGAGCGGATATTTTGTCCGGCAAGAAGAATCAGGAACCGGATTCCGCTATACAAGGAGGAACTCATGTCATCGAAAGCTAGCCCCCAAGGGTCTCTTGTCATGTTGTGGGCCGGCGAGAATCCGGCCTTTCACTGGGTGTTGCTCGAACGACTCCAAGCAGCGGATATACCGTTTTCCGACAAAGCTCTGGGTGACGATCAAGTCGCCCTGACTGCCGATCCGCTCCCTATCGATTGGAAGCCTCGCTTTGGCTTCGAGGTTGCCGTTTTGTCGCTCGATCTCCCCGCCGCGAAAGAGATTCTCGAGAAGCTCCTGGATGAAGATCTCGAGAACGTCGAAATTCCAGCGCAGGACGGTCCGCCTCTCGAAGAGCCGCCCCCCGCCGTGACCACTGAAAGACAGACCACGGTGGAAGTGTGGAGTGGGAATGACGACCGGATTGCGCAGTTCCTTAGCTCAGCGATGCAGGAAAACGAAATTCCAATTCGCCTGGAGAATCCGGGTGAGCAAACCAGGATTTGCGTGTCAGCAGCCAACGAAAAGCGGGCGAGAGAAATTGTACGCGAGGTAGTCCAAGCCGCACCGCCGGAGTGAATGCTCTGGCTGAAAGGGTTGATCTCTCCCCTCACCATTCCCTTCGTGTACCCAGCTAGGAAATTGTGAGCACGACTTTACCAAATTGCTTGCCGTGTTCGAGATAGTGGTGCGCCACGATGCAGTCGTGAAGAGGCCACACTTTGTCGACGATAGGCTTCAGGCGTCCTTGCTCAACCAGCTTCAGAACCGTGCGCAATTCAGTTTTTGTTCCCATGTAGGAACCAAGGACGGAAAGCTGGCGGGTAAACAAGAAACGGATGTCCAATTTTGCGTCGTAGCCCGTGGTGCAGCCACAGGTCACCAAACGCCCACCCGCTGCCAGGCTCTTGATGCTCTCGTTCCAGGTGACCGCGCCCACATGCTCGAAGACGACATCCACTCCCTTATTGTGGGTTAGCCGCCGGACTTCCTTGGCGATCGGCATGATCCCGTGGTGAATCACTTCATCTGCGCCAATCTCTTTTGCCCTGGCGAGTTTCTCATCATTCCCCGCCGTGGCAATAACGCGCGCGCCGAAAAACTTCGCGATTTGAATGGCCGCGCTGCCCACGCCGCTGCCTGCGGCGATCACGAGAACGTCTTCGCCAGGCTGAAGCTGGGCGCGGTTCACCAGCATGTGCCACGCGGTCTGAAAGACCAGCGGAACCGCCGCGGCGTGCACCCAGTCCAGATTCTCCGGATAGGGGAGGCAGTTGACCTCCGGGCAGCGAACACATTCCGCGCACCCGCCGTCCACCATGTAACCCAGGATTGTGGAATCACGGCAGGCGTTGTCGCTGCCGGACAGGCAGGCGGGACACTTGCCGCAGGTGACGCCGGGCGCGAGCACTACTTTCTGGCCGATATACACGGTACTCACTTCGGGGCCGATCTTGGCGACTTCCCCGGCGATATCGCTTCCGGGAATGTGCGGCAACGGAATCTGATAACCGGGCAAACCGCGCCTGACCCAGAGGTCGAGATGATTGAGGGCGCAGGCGCGCACGTGAACGAGGACTTCATTATGCCGGAGATGCGGTTCAGGCACGTCGGTGTAGTGCAGAACACTGGTGTCACCGTGCTGATGGAAGAGAATAGCTTTCATGGAAGGCCTCCTCAGAAGGAAACGCACAAGTGCGCAGTCGGCAGACGTATCGTTGCACGATATGTTGGAGGTACCTGCTCAGGCTGTCCTAAGGAGAACGCTACGCCTGAGTTGTGACGCTGTCCAGCCGGGGGCAGTTCCCGATTATCCGACCCCCCTAGGAGAGCTATGTCGCTTAGCCTTTGGTAGCAAACGAGCACACGGTAGGCTTGGCCAGGCTGACGAAGTCATCGTAGGTCATGCGGATGGCGTCTCTGTGTGTGCCGGCGTTGAAAATGATTTCTTTGTCGGCGGCGAGGGACTCGTCGACAAAAACGCGTAAACCGTAGAGCTCGCCAAGGGGCGGAACGGCGCCGATTTCACAATCGGGGAAAAGACTTGAGAACTCACCTTCAGTCGCCAAACGAGTCGGATGACCGATCGCGCTGGCAAGCTTCTCAACGTTCACGTGGCAGGAAGCAGGCATCACAGCAAGGAAATACTCATTCCCGGCTTGCACGACCACGGTCTTGGCGACTTCTCGACCCGAAACGTGCATGACGGCCGCAGCGCCCTGTGCGGTGTAGGAAGACGGGTGAGTCAGGGGCAAATAGGGGACATGGTTTTCTTCTAGATGATTCTTGATGCGAGTGGAGATTGGCATGGCTTGACTCCCTTCTGTGGACAAATCGGCAAAAACTGATAACTGTGTCTCTCTCAAAGGACGGGATGCACCCGTTTTGCTTCTAGTTGAACAGGATGTTCTGCCGCATAGAGTTGTGCGCGCGTCAGAGGTATCCGTTGGCAGGCTTTGCGCGCAAAGAGAATCTGAAAATGCTGGAGCGAACCGGAGGAAAATCCGGCGAGCGACCCGGCGAGATAGAGACGCCAGAGCCGTACGAAGTCCGCACCGAACATTTCCGAAACCCTGGCGGATGAATTCTCGAAGCGTTCGAGCCAGTGCTCCAGGGTTCGCGCATAGTGAGGACGAAGATTTTCGACGTCGACGACTGAGAAACCCCCGGGCTCAAAGAGATCCATGGCCTGACGCAGGGTCGGGGCATAGGTACCCGGGAAAACGCGTTTGCGGGTCCAAAGATTGAAAGGATGCGGCTGATTGAGGCCGATCGTTTGGATTAGTCCGCGACCAGCAGAGTCAAGTACCCGGTGAATCACGCAGCCCATATCGCGATAATGCTTTGCACCAACATGTTCGAGCATGCCGACGGAGACGAGCGCATCACACTGAGTGGAGATGTTGCGGTAATCGTCTTCGATGAATTCGACTTGATGAGTCAAGTGGAGTTCAGCGGCGCGGTGACGAGCCCAGAGGATCTGTTCATGGGAATTACTGACGGCCTGGACGTGGGCACCGTAATTTCTGGCCATGTGAAAGGCGAGAGCGCCCCAGCCACAGCCAATGTCGACAATGCGTTCACCGGGTAAGAGATTAAGCTTGCGGCAGATGTAATCCATTTTGGCGATTTGTGCTTCTTCTAACGTGAGCGAGGGAGAAGCGAAATAGGCCCCGGAATATACGAGCTGCGAGTCAAGCCAGAGGCGGAAGAACTCCGTGCCCAAATCGTAATGGCGATGGATGTTCTTGCGGGCGCCCTGCAAGGAGTTGCGCTGCAGGAAGGCCATGAGAGGCGAAGCAATTCTGGAATACAAATTGCGAGATTCGATCTCAGACATGGACCCGAAGGCAGTTTCGAGCATAGCGACGAGACTGCCCTCGACGGTGACCCGCCCTTCCGTGTAGGCATCGCCGAAGCCGAGCTGCGGATCAAGTAAAATCTGAAGAAGGGTGCGGCGATCGCGAATTGCGATGGTGGCGACTGGAAAAGCCGCTGGTGGCACGACCTCGAGCGAGTCCCCCATTGTTATACGGATTTGTGGATTGCCAATGGAAGAGTAGAGGTGGCGTAAGAGCCACACGTCGAAACGGGATGAATAATTGTGAACGAGCGAGGTCGAGCTTCTGGTGTTGGATTGTTGAGTAGCAGATTTCGTGACCATGGGTTCGCCTCCGTGATGCTGGGCAACTGCAGGTCGACCCCGATGCCCCGATAATAAGCTCAAGGACCCGGCGAGATTCTTTTAAGTATTGAAAGGCGACCACGGAGGAGCAGTTTCCGCGGCCTTGGTAGGCAGAAAACGAGAGAATTCCTTAAATCTGAACTGCGTGAGAAGGTGTGTGCGGAAAAATGCTTCTGAAAACATCGCGTGAGAAACCCAGCCGTGTCGCGTGATTTCAACGGCTCAAAAGAGACATTGGGGATAAGTTGAGAGAGGAAGATGAGGCGCGGAAACTTCATGGGCCGCCTCCGCTCTGCGAAACTCCGATTGGAACCCCACGTACCGCAGTAGCCCTGACCTGAACCTACGCCCGGGGGAAGGGCTTCGCAAGAAAGAAATTCCTCGGTCGGACGATTTCACTTATCGGGAGTCATGGAGCAAATTGCCGTTCGACTCCGTGACCTGGGTCACGCAGTCGATTGCGCCGTGTACTTACGCTACCCGGGATATGCTGTCATAAGGTAATCGTCAGGGGGTGCACTATGGTCAGCATCAGGCTCCCTAATTTCACAGCCACCTTTGTCTTTACGGTTATCGTTGTTCTGCTTCATTGTGGGTTTGTTCCTCTGGGCTGTTAGTCATGTTTAGGCGGGACGGAGCGTAAGTCAGCTATGGTTCCAACGAATTTGGCAGAAATGGCGGCGCAGGATCACCGTAGTCGAGGAATTCGCACGGGAGTATAATAATTCTTGAAATTAGTGAGGCCCCGTCCGCTGGTGCGGAAAGTCCCAGCTACGGCGCTTGGTTGTCGACGCTTGTGACCTCCTTTCCGCTCCGAGACGGACGCGGGCGGTAAAGGAGGTGTTATGTCGCCTCGTCCTTTGCCTAGGAACCCGAGTCTCAAACTCATCAACACAGAAGCCAGGAGACTTTTGGAGGATTTCCGTCAAGGCAATCCTCGGGCTTTGGCGCGCTACTCCCTCATGGATGCCCGGGCCGACAGGTCAAACCTAAGACTCGCCGACGCTCAGCGTGTGATCGCGCGCGAGTATGGTTTTCCAAGTTGTAACTCTGATTCTCCGGAAGAACTCGAGGGTCTCTAGAGTGCACCAAATCGCGCAAGAGGTCGAGACGCTCATTGACGCTCATTGACTCTCAATATTCGCAAGCCTATGCTTCCGGATAGAAGGTGAATGGGAAGGAGAACTTCCCATGCCGGACCAGGCCTTATCGCTCGACTCCCTAATTGGGATTGAATTCTCTCACTACCGTATCCTTAAGAAGATTGGCAGCGGCGGGATGGGTGTCGTTTATCTGGCCCGCGATTCCCACCTCGATCGAGACGTCGCTCTTAAGCTTCTCCATCCCGGCACCATCTCCGATGAAACTGCTCGTCATCGCTTCCACAATGAGGCCCTGACACTTTCGAAACTCAATCATCCCAACATCGCCACCATCCACGATTTCGATACACAGGGCGGCACCGATTTCCTCGTGATGGAATACATTCCTGGCAGCCCTCTCAGCACCAGACTCGCCGCCGGTCCCCTGCCCGAAGCCGAAGTCCTCGCTCTCGCCATTCAACTTGTCGAGGGACTCACCGCTGCCCATAAGCACTCGATCATTCATCGCGATTTGAAGCCTGCCAATCTCCTCATCACCAACGACAGGCATCTCAAAATCCTGGACTTCGGTCTCGCCAAGCTCCGCCTGCCTCTCACCGAATCGGTCACGCAATCTCTGCTGGAATCGCACTCAATCGTCGGCACGTTTCCCTATATGGCTCCTGAACAGCTCCTTGGCGGCGATCTTGATGGTCGCACTGATCTCTACGCCACCGGCCTCATCCTCTACGAAATGGCCACCGGTCAACGTCCGTTCGCTGAACTCCCGAGCGGCAAATTGCTCGACGCCATACTCCATCGCCCTCCCATTCCGCCGCGTCAGCTCAATTCGAAGCTGTCCTTCGAGCTCGAACATATCCTCTCCAAGTGTCTCGAAAAGAATCCTGCCAACCGCTATCAGTCCGCAAAGGAACTCGCCGTTGATCTTCGGCGCTTGCAGCGCGATTCCTCTGCCGACACTATCCCTTTTTCCCCACTTGCTCCCGCTCCACCGCACTCCTTTCTCCGCAGCAAATCTTTCCTCGCTCTTCTCGCTACCTTTCTCCTCCTTTCTTCTCTCGCCGCCACCCTCTTCCTTCTCCACTACCGCGGTCTTCTCCCCACTTTCGTCTCCGGCGCACCGCGCATTCAATCCATTGCTGTTCTTCCTCTCGCCAACCTTTCCGGCGATCCCGATCGCGAATTCTTCGCCGACGGCGTTACTGAAGAACTCATCACGCAGCTCGGCAAGAGCACCAGTCTCCGTGTCATCTCTCGCCAGTCCGTAATGCAGTTCAAGCACACTTCGCTCCCCGTGAGCGAAATCGCCCGCAAACTCGACGTTGATGCTGTCGTTGAAGGGTCTGTCCTGCAGTCCGGCGATCGCGTCCGCGTCACTGCTCGACTCGTTCCCGCTTACACCGAGAGGCCGCTCTGGGCCGAGCAGTACGACCGCGATCTCCGCGATATCCTCACCCTTCAAGCCGACGTCACTCAGGCCATCGCTAGTGAGATTAAACTCAAACTCTCTCCAGAGGAAAAAGCCCGCCTCACTTCATCCCGTCCCGTCAATCCCGAAGCCTTTGAGGCTTACCTGAAGGGGCGGTTCTACTGGTATCAAGTTTCCAGATCCGGTTTTGAGGAAGCCGAACGTTACTTTCAACTGGCTCTTGAAAAAGACCCCAATTACGCCCTCGCCTATTCTGGTCTCTCCGACGTCTGGCTCATGCGCACCGATACAGGCTACCTTGCTCCTTCCGAGGTCTACGATAAGGCCAAAGCCTACGCATCACGAGCTCTGGTTCTCGATCCCACTCTCGCTGAGCCCCATGTTAGCCTCGGCAACATTGCCGCCGGATACGATCGTGACTGGCCTGCCGCCGAGCGTCATTTTCGCCGCGCCATTGAGGTCAATCCCAGTAGCGCCAATGCTCATTTCATGTACGCCGACCTCTTAATCTCTTTGAAGCGCAATCAGGAATGGGACACCGAGATTCATCGTTGTCTGACTCTCGACCCCATGGACTATTTCTATCGGGCCTTCTACGCCTGGCATCTCATCTACCTCGGGCGCTACGACGAGGCCATCGAAAATCTCCAAAACGTTCTCACTTCCAATCCCAATTTTTCCTCCGCACACATGGGACTCTGGGGCGCCTACTTCAAAAAGCACATGGACCGAGAGGCCTACTCCGAGGCCGTTCGGTTCTTTGAAATTTTGAACGACCGCGAAGCCGTAGACGCGCTCCGCGCCGGTTTCGTCTCCGCGGGCTATCCCGAAGCAATGAAGCGCGCCGGCGATGTCCTCGCCGCTCGCTCGAGACATACCCATGTCCCTGGCATACGCATCGCCCGGCTATATGCCCATGCTGGACAAAACGAACTCGCGCTCACCTGGCTCGAAAGGGCCGTCGACGCCCACGAAACTCCCCTCGAACACCTCGCCGTCGGCTGGGACTGGGAAGCCCTCCGCCCCGACGCGCGGTTCCAAGCCCTCCTCCGCCAGCTCAATCTCCGCCAATAGTCGTTGGCTTTGCGCGGCGGGTTTCCAGAAATCACGTGGAAGTCAACCCGGGCGCCCGCGCTGCCTTCTTCGACGTTGGGAAAATCGATCCAAACAATCTGGTGCTGAGGAACATCAGTTTCGACGGGTCATGCCTAGGTACGGGCCGCCGGATGCGTGGTTGGCCTCGACGAGGCGGGCATCATGTTCCGAAGGATGTTCACCAACTCCGGCACCGTTAAGCTCACCGGAGGAGACATCGTGGCGCCAAGGGTGAGGCAGTCAAGCGCTTCAACCGCGAGGATGGTCACTTCTTCGGCCACCGGGAGGCCCAGTTTTCTCGCGAGCGCCAGAGCGTCGCAAAGGCCCATATGGTGCGGCGATGCGCCATGGACTGTCGGAAGCTCGCTGTCGAGGAACTGGTAGATCGTGCCTGGAGGCGCGTTGCCGGTCTGCACGGTGTCAACCACAATCAGGCGTCGCACGCCCAACGCGCGATCCAGTAGATGAAGTCCACTCTCCGGCGTACAACAGATATCCACATCCGACGACGCAAATTGTCGAAGCCGGTCCGCGACTACACATCCCAGACCATCGTCACCCAGTAGTTCGTTGCCCAGGCACAACACACGTAGAGTAATGGCATCGGGTTTGGCAGACGGTGAAAGCGAATCGTGAGTTGCGCTAGTCATGATGCACGCTCCCGTTGAAATCGCGGTGCAGCATGGTCAGCGTGTTACCGCTGCGATTTCGGACTCGCACCAACAGCGGCATGCTTCCCGGCAGCGAATGGCTCGCGCACCCGTTGCAGGGATCGTAAGCGCGGAACGCCATTTCGACTTGATTGAGGATGCCTTCGGGAACGTTTGCCCCGGAAATCAGCTTCTTGGCCGCCTTCTCCACGCTCATCGCGATTCGCGCGGCATTATTCTGTGTGGCAACGATGAGATTCGCTTTCTCAATTAAGCCATTTTCGTCTGTCTGGTAGTGATGGATGAGCGTGCCTCGTGGAGCCTCCACGATGCCAACGCCCTCCTTCGGCTTTTCCGTGGGCAAGACGCGAATTTTGTCGTCGGTCAGCGAAGGGTCGGCCGCGAGTTCTTTCATTCGTTCGGCAGCGTAGAGCAACTCAACCAGACGCGCCCAATGGTTTGCGAGTGTGTGATGTACAGGTTTTTCACCCAGAGTCGCAAAGAAAGTTCCATACGCCTGTTGTGCCAGAGGCGTGGCCATTCCGTCGCTGACATTCAAGCGCGCCAGTGGCGCCACGCTGTAGACGCCGCTGTCCTCGCCCTCGGTGAAACCCTTCCATCCCACAGGCTTCAGGTAGCAGAATTTCACGTAGCTCCAGGGTTCAACGTGTTCCGCGATGTTGTCCAGATAGCGGTTCGGAGTGAACTTCTTCCATTCTTTGCCGCTGGGAGTGACTACGCGAACCAGACCATCGTAGAAGTTGACGCGGTTCTGACTGTCCACCATTCCCATGTAGTAGGTGCGATGGGTATAAGTATCGGAGAGAATCAGGTTGACGTAGTCGCTGTTCTTGAGAACCAGGTTTTCGAATAACTGCAGCGTGAACTGCGCGAAATCCACGGCCTCGGCGGCAACTTCCCGAAATTGTTTCTGCGCTTCCGAGGTTATGTGTTTGGCGACGCCGCCCGGCAAACCGAAGACTGGATGTGCGGCCTTTCCGCCGGCGAGCGCTACTAACTCGCGCAGGCGCCGACGCATTGTGATCACTTTCTTGCCGGTCTCAATCCCAACTTTCGCGATTACTCCCAGAACATTCCGATCGGCCGCGGGTGCGTCGGGCCCAACAACAAAATCGGGCCCGCCCAGGAAATAGAAATGAAGGGCGTGGTCCTCGGCAATGAAGGTGCTGTAAATCAGTTCGCGGATCTTCTTGGCCGTGGGCGGCGGTTCAACCTTATAAAGGTCGTCGAGGGCCTTGGTCGCTGCCATGTGGTGGGCCGTCGGGCATACGCCACAAATCCGCGAGGTGATCTGGGGCATTTCTTCGGCAGGACGTCCTTGCACAAATTTCTCGAACCCGCGCAGTTCGGGTACCTGGAAGTACGCTCGTTCGACGGCTCCTGCGTGGTCCAAGAAAATGTCGATCTTGCCATGGCCTTCGAGGCGCGTGATGGGGTCGATGATGATACGGCTTCGCACCGGGATTGTGCTTGTGCCGGAAAATCCACTTTGGGAACTAGTAGGCGGTCCTTGTTGATTCTGATTAGCCATAAGCCACCTCAATGAGGCGCGAGCGGAGCTTGCCTGACGTCATCGAGCTTTTTTCGTCGCAGTAACGATCGTGGCAAAGCGTACCGATAGAAAGATCCGACTGGGTCGGGGATCGTGCCCAAGATGCGATCAATTTCCGTCTCTTCCTTACTGTCAACTAAAGACGCCAAACAGGACAAGATCTTTGCGCCCTGATCCCTTACCCGGCTGGTCGGGCCATAGCATCCAGTGCAGGGCATGTTTCCCCGCACGCAGAGAGCCTCGCAACCCGCGCGAGTGGCTGGCCCCATGCACAGTAGGCCTTGCGCTAACAGGCATTTTTGTTCGTCGACGAGCATCTGCTGCGGGCGCTTGAACTCGACAAAGACCGGCTTCTCCGGCTTGGTGTCCTTGCGCGGGCACTCGTCGCAGAGAGCGCAGTCCGGTGCAAGTACGGTTCCTTTGACCGGCAGCTTGTTACCCAGCAGGATTTGCAGGGCCGCAGCAAAGGTCTTTGGTGTTGGCGGGCATCCCGGGATGTAGTAGTCAACATCTACCACCTGATCGAGCGAGCACACCGTTTCGTTGAAAGCGGGCAGCTCCACGCCGTGCCCATTATCCTGGTAATTCGTTTGTGGAAGTGTATGCTCGGCATTTATCGTGCTTGGCGTATGAACATAGACTTCCTGCAGTATGCTCGCGCGATCGAACAAATTCGCGAGACCTGGAATGCCGCCAAGTTGTGAGCACGATCCCAGGGCCACGAGCAGTTGCGATTTACTCCTGAACAACCGGGCCATGTCTTGCTGTTCCGAGGTGCGGATAGCTCCGTTCAGAAATGTTGCCGTGATTGAGCCGTTTGCCATGGACTCAACGTCCTTGCGCTTGAAGTCCATCGCCACCGGCCAAAAGACAATGCCCACCTTGGCGACTACGTCCAGAATCGCTTCGGCCAGATCAACCACCGCTTCTTCGCAGCCGCCACAAGAAGCGCACCAATAGAACGCAACTTTGGGTTTGCCAGGCATCAGACCAGCACCTCCTCGGTGAAGGCATTCTCTACATCTTTCACTTCCCGATTGAGCGGTCCGAGAGCCCGCACCTTCTCGACCATCTGATTGATCGCGCTGCGCACCCGGTCCGCCTCTGCCGCCGAAATCCACTCCAGATGAAAACGTTCTTCTTCGATTCCCATCTCCTTGAGCACGCGCTTCAACAGGCGGTACCGCCTAAGCGCCTTATAGTTGCCTTCCTGCTCCTTAATAAGGTGGGCGAGTTTCAGTGAATACATGCAGCAGACCTTGGAGCACCAGCGGTTGGTGGTGGCGTCGCGCGAGCCAACGCAGTGGATGATGCCCACTGATTTAGGCTTCTTGCCGTCGCGCAGGACAACCTCACCTCCCGTTGGGCCCGAAGCGTTGATGAGACGCTCTACCTCGAGAGAGGTGTAGACGTTCGGGTATTGGCCGTACCCGCACGACGGATTGCGATCGGCGGCAAATGTCTTGAAGCCCGTTGCCAGAATAATGGCTCCAATTTCTATTTCTTCGACGGTTTCTTTCTGTTTGAAGTCAATCGCATGGCGCTCGCCGCAGACTTCAATGCAGGTTTTCTTGCACTTGCCGGACTTGAACTCGATGCACGTATCTCGGTCGATTACGACTTTCTGAGGTACGGCCTGCGGGAATGCCAAATAAATCGGCTTTCTCTTGCTTAGGCCGAGATTGAACTCGTCAGGAGTTTTGCCTTCTTTGTACACACACGCGGTAATGCACTCCTGGCAACCAATGCAGAGATCCTCGTTGATGTAACGCGGCTTGTGTCTGACCTGCACTTTGTAATTGCCGACGCATCCGTCAACTTTGATCACCTCGGAGTAGGTCCACAGCTTGATCTTGGGATGCGAACCCACTGCCGTCATCTTCGGCGTCAGGATGCAAGCGGCACAGTCCAGCGTAGGAAACGTCTTGTCAAACATCGCCATGTGCCCGCCGATGGTGGGTTCCCGCTCAACGAGGTACACCTGCTTGCCAGCGTCCGCCAGCTTCAGAGCTGCATGAATCCCGGCGATGCCGCCACCTACCACCAACACGCTTGGATTGATGGGAACTCTTCTTTTCTGCAAGGGCTTGTGCAGAGAAACACGCCGCACCGCGGCGCGCACCAGGTCTTTGGCTTTTTCGGTAGCTATTTTTCTGTCGGAATGGACCCAGGAGACATGCTCGCGAATGTTAACCATCTGTAACAAGAATGGATTCAGGCCAGCGCGCGCGAGAACGCGCCGGAACGTGGCCTCGTGTAGCAGCGGTGAACAAGAAGCCACGACCACCCGATTTAGGTCGTGCTCGGCTATCTCCAGTTCGATCAGTGCCTGGCCAGGATCCGAACACATGTACTTGTACTCGCGAGAAACTACTACTTTCGGTAAGCCCGCCGCATAATCGGCAAGTGCTTTGACATCCACGATGCCGGCAATATTGGTGCCGCAGTGGCAGACGTAAACGCCAATCCGCGCCGCTTCGGGCCCCGAGACACTCGAAATCTCAGGCATATGCGATCTCCTTATCGGCGAACACGGGTCCGACCGGCACGAAGCCGCGTTGCAGGCCAATGGCGTCTGCTGGCGCGCCCAACGCCAATGCCAGCAATTGGCTGAAGTACAGGACCGGAAGCGCGGTCTCGTGATGGCGTTCCCCCGCCTCCTTCTGGAACGATTCGAGATTGAACTGACAGAGTGGGCAGACAGTCACAACCACCTCGGCTCCGTTTTTCTGCGCTTCACTCAGCAAGTAGTGAACGAGGTCCAGCCCGACTTCGGGCAGCGTCCCTTTTTGACTGCCGCCGCAACACAGAGTCTTGAGCGGGTAGTAGACCGCCTTTGCCCCACACGCTTCTAGCAGCCGCTCCATCGAGGTGGGGTTGCGTTGGTCGTCAAAAGTTGAGTACGGTCGAACAATCTGGCAACCGTAGTAGGGCGCAATCTTCAGACCATTAAGGGGCACCTTTACCTTCGCAGCGATGGTCTCGGGTTTGACGTCGTTGAGAAGAACATCAAGCGGGTGCCGCACCTTGATACGATCGTGGTACTCGAGCCCGATGGTGTCTAAAGCGCGAGTAACCACAACCTTTATGCTGGGATACTCGCGGATATAATGCTGGGTCTTATTGAGGACCAGATAGCAAGCGGAGCACGGAGCAATGATCTCGCTGTGGCTGCGCTCCGCCAGCGCCAGATTCCTGCTCGCCAGCGCATAGGAAGTCAGCTCGTCCACCGACATGTACGTGGTCGCTCCGCAGCAGTTCCAGTCGTCAATCTCATCGAACTCGACATCAAGCGCGCGGAAGACCGCCAGCAGCGACTCTTCGTAGGAACGTCCTGTTCCTCGCAGGGAGCAGCCGGGATAGTAGGCGTATCTCATAGCCCCAGTTCCTTTCGCGTGGCCGCAACTGAATCCAGCAGCTTTTCAATCTCCGGTTGACGCTGGATTTTTTCTCTCTTCAGTGGCATGCGGCCGGTAAGAAACAGCTTGAGGCCGAGCCTGCTCATTCCCAGCAGTCGCCAAAGCGACGTGCGCAGAAAGACCCGTAGGACGAGCCAACTCTCGGTAATGCGCCCGGAACCACGCACCATCGCGGAAAATTGTTTCGCCATAATGGGGATGGCAAACCGCCGTGGATAACGCTTTTCCTCGATGGCCCGTCGTTTCAGTGCATAGAGCAAATGTGTGACATTTATGTTCTTCGGACAATTGACCATGCACGCGTAACACGCCGTGCAGAGCCAGATAGAACTGCTGCCAAGCACCTCTTCTTTGAAGCCCTCTCGCGAAAGATGCATGAGACGCCGTGGCGTGTAGTCCATGTACAGCGAGAGCGGGCATTTGCCGCTACACAATCCACACTGCAGACAATGACGAATTCTTTCGCCGCCAACCGTGTGACTGACCCAGCGCGCAAATTCCGGATCGCGATCCGCTTCGAACTTTACAGTGCGCTTCAGATCCATACGGAACCTCAATTTCGGCGGGGCTCAGACAAAGGCGTGTGCAGCCGCCGGAACCACCTTTGCTTCACACCGGATGTCGATGTTCAAAATGCTGGAAACTGGACAATCGCGACGCGCCGATTCCACCGCCTCTTCGAACCTGCCGAACTCGGAATCGCGGGTCCGCGCGGTGATCTTAAGGGTCGCCCCAACAATTCGCAGAGCGTCGCCTACATGGTCCAGCGTCAGAGCACTGTCGGTTTCAACCTGGAGAGGTCTGATTCCAACTTTAGCCATTTCAACGGCAACCATTCTCGACATGCTGGAAGAGATAGCAGCCGCGAGCATTTCGCAGGGCGAGGTGCAAGCCTCCAGACCTGTGAGCGACCCAAAGCTGTACTTCGAATTGGTCTAAATCCCGCCCGGAGTAGAAATTGCGCCCTCGCCGGTATAAGGTCCTTCTTTCCAAATTGCATGTGCCTCGCGCAGCATCAACCACCTCCGATATTGGGGACCTTTGCGGTCCAATCCAACTCAATACCGCGCAAGGCGGAGGAAACTCTCTCATCACCATGGAACACATCCGCGAGTTCATTCCGCCCAATTCCTGCCGGCGTCCACGGCGGGCGTGACAGGAAAACTCCAACCGGTCGCCATGGCAGATTCAGGCCCTGAAGTGCGATGCGATCGGAGGTACGGTATTCGCTATACAGTATCTGCCTGTCGCAATAACCCGGGACTTATCCATCGCTTACCTCTGGACTACCTACGAGATGACGCGCCGACACTCGTTCTTGCCCGCCTTGACACCAGCGAGGATTTCAGACGCCGTCGCCTCGTAACTGCGCTACAATCAGCTTGATAGGGAGTTCCGGTAGTGGCGCGGAGGACCTATGGATGGTCCGGCAAACTCGGATACTCTCCGATTTGGGAAGTTTGTAGTGAACATCGCAACAGGAGAGCTTTTCTGCCGCGGCGCGCGTGTTCCCCTTCAAGAGAAGCCTTTCCAGATACTCGCGCTCCTTCTTCGCCACCCAAAGCAACTGGTATCAAGAAGCGAGATCATCCGGACTGTTTGGCCCGGCATTTTCATCGAGGGAGACTTGTGCCTCAACGTAGCAATCCGCAGGCTGCGCGCTGCTTTGCAAGACGATACCGCCCACCCACACTTTATTGAAACAGCTGGCAGTCACGGATACCGTTTCATCGCGGCGGTGCGTGGCTCCGCCGCTTTGGAACCAGACTCGACGTCAACACGAAGCCGCCCCAGACTCGCCGTGTTTCCATTAAAATCTTTTCTGGTGCCGCCGTCGGATTCCCTGGCTCCGTCAATGACGGAGCAGGTGATCACTCAGCTGCGGAGGATCGATCCCCCATTCGTCATCATCACTCCTGAATTCACAACGGAACGCTCGCCCAAGGGGAAGTGCACCGTCACTCTCTGCCGCAAGGTCGCGGCAGATTATGTGCTCGTTGGGGCAATTTCCGGAACCGGTGGACAAGCACGCGTCACGGTCAGACTCCTGAATTGCCACGCCCAGGCCTGTCTTTGGGCGGAGAGCTACACAGTGCCTGTCGACACCCTGTTCGCTGGTCAGGAGGAAATCAGCCGCGAGATTGCCCGCTCTGTCGTACGGTCGATCCCGTTTCCGATCCGCCCATCGCACTTACAACTCGTGTTTCCGACCGCGCACGAAAACTACCTGCAGGCATCACACTTGCTCGCTCGACTCACCGAGGGTGCGATCGAGAGAAGCATTCCTCTCTTCGAAGATGCGGTTCGCGAGTGTCCGCAATTCGCGATGGCATGGGCCGCGCTGGCAAACGCCCACTGTGTGCAGGCGCGAATGGGAATAGTCCCGTCAAAAAAGACGTTTCCCGAAATCAAATCTTGCGTAGACAGGGCCTCAGAAATTGAAGATCTGCCCGAGACAAGAACTGCGCTGGCTTACTACCATCTGCTCTACGAACATGATTGGAATGCTGCGGAGACGGCTCTCGTGCGGGCATTGGCGATTGATCCTGGATGCCAGATCGCGTTAGGAGCGTATGCTCAACTTCTGGCCGCTCTGGGGAAACACGAGGATGCCGTTGCCATGATGCGACGCGCTTGTGATTTGGATCCCTTTTCCGCCTATACAGCAGTCGTGCTGGGGTGGGCCTTGTACTACGCCGGAGATTACGAAGCGGCATTTTCCCAGCTCAAACACGCCAAGGAATTGGACGGCTCCCTGTGGGTGGGCCACGGAGCCACTGGCATGGTCTTGGAACGGTTGGGACGGATTGACGACGCTGTCACGGAATTCAGCACCGCGCTGGAGCGATCGGACCGCAGTTCCCTGACGAAAGCGCACTTGGCATATGGTCTGGCGTGCCGGGGCGATAAAGGAGGCGCGACCGAAATTCTAGATTCGTTACTCTCGTTGCGGCGAAAACATTACTTCAGCCCATATTGGATAGCGGTCATTCATACCGCGCTAGACGATCGTCCGGAAGCCTTAAATTGGTTGGAGGTCGCGAAGACGGAACATTGCAGTTGGTTCGTATTCGCGCACGAAGATCCGAAATTTACGATCCTGCATTCCGATGTGCGGTTCCAACGACTAATGGAAGCTGCAAAGGTCGTGAACTCGGCCTAGTACGTCAGGCTCCGGGCTGACCGTCTGGAACTCGACCCTTGAAATCTCTCCCAACGCAGTAAGGTGGGTCAATCTCCCCAAAACCTATCGAAAGCTGGTCGGCCGTCACTCAACAGAGTGATCCTTGCCCTTGCAATCCCGTGCCCCAGGTTCTAGCTGCAGCTAGGGGGAGTTATGGTAAAGGCAATTCGTTGTGCCAACGCCGCCCTGTCCTGCTTGTTGTTCGCGGTTCCCGGTTATGTCCCCTCGGTCGTCAGCAGGGACACGCCCGGTAACAAAGACTCCTCTATTTTCTCTCTGTTCAGCACTTCTACTTCAGGCAAGGCGATGTACGCGGTCTATTGCGCCGGTTGCCACGGCGAGGACGGCCGCGGCAGAGGTCATTCCGCGCGCTACTGCACTGTGCGACCGGCCGACTTGACGCAGCTCGCCCGCGACAACCACGACATTTACCCCGCGGAAAGGGTGTGCGAGGTCCTACGTCACGGCACGGGGCAACCGCCCAAGGGGCAGGGTTACATGCCCATCTGGGAACCTCTGCTGAAATCCATGAACGCAGAACCTGCAACTGTGACGGAGGAGCGTATTCGCAATCTTAGCGAGTACGTAAAGACACTTCAGGACAGGCCGGCTGCTCCCCGAAAACGGACTGCCATCGTTAAGTGATCTTCAGCGTTTTGGATGGAGCCGTTACGCGCAGCTGTGGTTTGGAGACGCCTGAAGTCTGGGCACAGGCTCATCGCGGTCCGCAACCGATTTTTGGAGGACAAATATGACCATACAAAAGTCAGAGGCGCTTGCTTATCACTTTGGATCGCGCCCGGGAAAGATTGAAGTATCTCCGACAAAACCCTGTCGCACACAACGCGATCTCAGCCTTGCGTACACGCCAGGCGTTGCCCAGCCTTGCCTGGAGATTCAGAAAGACCCTCACGATGCCTTTAAGTACACGGCGAAAGGCAATCTGGTTGCTGTCGTTTCAAACGGAACGGCAGTGCTGGGCCTCGGGAACATCGGCGCGCTTGCTGGAAAACCAGTAATGGAGGGAAAAGGAGTGTTGTTCAAGAGTTTTGCGGACGTGGACGTATTCGATCTTGAGGTGGATTCGACAAATCCAGACGATGTGATCAAGGTTTGCCAGTTGTTGGAGCCGACGTTTGGTGGCATCAACCTGGAGGATATCAAGGCGCCGGAGTGCTTCTACATCGAAGAGACCTTGAAAAAGAGGATGAAGATTCCGGTATTCCATGACGACCAGCATGGCACGGCAATTATTTCTGGAGCGGCGTTGCTGAATGCCTTGGAGATAGTCGGCAAATCGGTCGAGAACGTACGTGTCGTATTCAACGGCAGCGGAGCTGCGGGAATTGCGTGCGCGGAACATTACGTTCGTTTAGGCGTGAAGCGAGAAAATATCACCCTGGCGGACACGAAGGGAGTGGTGTACGAAGGCCGAACAGAGGGGATGAATCCATACAAGTCGAGATTTGCGCAGAGAACCAAACTCCGTACGCTTGCCGACGCGGTGAGAGGCGCGGATGTGCTTGTCGGACTCTCCGCGAAGGGTGCGTTTACCGCGGAGATGCTGCGCACAATGGCGGCACGTCCAATCGTATTCGCCATGGCTAACCCCGATCCAGAAATCTCCTACGAGGATGCGTTGGCGGCCCGCAAGGACGTCATCATGGCGACAGGACGTTCGGACTATCCGAACCAGGTCAATAATGTGTTGGGTTTCCCTTTCATTTTCCGCGGCGCCTTGGACGTGCACGCCACCGCGATCAACGAGGAAATGAAGTTGGCGGCCACGCGGGCACTCGCAGCGTTGGCCAAGGAAGATGTGCCCGATTCAGTGTGTCACGCTTATGGCGTAGATCGCATTCGTTTCGGCCCCGAGTACATCATTCCGAAACCCTTCGATTCCCGCGTGTTGGTCTGGGAGGCGTCTGCAGTGGCCCGAGCGGCGATGGAAACTGGCGTGGCGCAGGAGCCGGTGAGTCTTGAAGAATATCGCGAACGGCTCGAGAAACTTCTTGGCAAAGCCCACGAGGTGATGCGGTTAATTATTCACAAGGCGCAAACGAAGCCGCGGAGCGTGGTATTCCCCGAGGGCGAGAATGAAAAGATCTTGCGGGCGGCCCATATCTTGGTAGAGGAGAAAATCGCGCAACCCATGCTGATCGGAAACACGCAGGTAATCCGAGCCAAAGCGGCCGATCTCTCAGTGGATCTGAAGAAAATCACGGTTGTGGATCCCAGCGTGTGGCCGAGGCGTGAAGCATATATCGAAACGCTGTATCAACTGAGGCAGCGCCGCGGGATCACTCTTTCAGAAGCGCGTGAACTGATAAACAACCGCAATGTCTTTGGATCACTGATGGTGCATCTCGGCGATGCAGATGCCCTCGTAGGCGGTGAGACGCAGCACTTCCCTGACACGATCCGACCCGCTCTGCAAGTGATCAAACCGCGGCCGGGGCTGCACAAGGTCTCCGGATTGTACGCACTTGTGACGCGGCGAGGCGACCTGTTCTTCCTCGCAGATTGCACCGTCAACATTGAACCTAACGCTGAAGACCTCGCGGAAATCGCCCTTTCTGCCGCGGAAACCGCTCGCCGATTCAACGTGACACCGCGTGTGGCAATGCTATCGTTTTCGAATTTCGGCAGCACACTGCATCCATTGACTGAGAAAGTGCGCCGCGCAACGGAACTGGTGCACAAAGCCGATCCCGTACTGATGATTGACGGAGAGATGATGGCGGACACGGCGGTAACCACGGGAATCCTCGAAGACACTTATCCATTCTCACAGTTGAAGGGCGGAGCAAACGTGCTGATCTTTCCGGATCTGAATTCCGCCAACACTTGCTACAAGTTGCTCGCGCGGATTGGTGGAGCGGAAACTATTGGCCCCATCCTGATGGGAATGTCGAAACCCGTGCATGTATTGCAACGCGGAGCGGAAGTCGAGGAGATCGTGGACATCGCGGCGATTGCGGTCGTAGACGCGCAAGAAACAGCTGAGCGGCTACGAGCTGAGCTTTCCAGACAAACTCAACCTCCTGGCGGAGGACAGACAGTCTTGCAACTTGATCCTGTCCACCATTGAGTCCCCTCAGCGACTCGCGTCACACTGGGATGTACTCCAAACTGCATGCACTTACCCTTGTGCAGCGGCCTCACACACAAAAACGTATAAGGGGGCGCGATGGTCAACATACGCGGAGGCAATGGACGTTGAGGATCACCCGAACCGCACGGCATCAGCGAACCGAGGCGAGTTATCGGCAGCGCGACTAAATAGGGAGCTAGATGTGGTATGCGAAAGCTGGCGGAGGTTCAAAAGGCCAAGGACTTGATGTACGAAGCGCTGTCCGAAAGACTACGAACGTGCGTTGATCGTCGACACGTTTCCGGCAGCGCCCGCGAACCTTATCCGATTGCAACTTTCAATATTTTGTCCAGCGACTGAAATCGATGAAACCGCAATTTTCGTAGGTGACTGCGGTCACATACCTCGATGACGCGGCTTGCTAGCGTATAACTTCTAGATTCCTCCTCCGGCTGACTTCGGCACGATGCACTTAATTTCCGACTGGAGGACTTTCGTGATTCCACAATACGATATCTTCAGGCTGAAGAAGGGCGAATTCGTTTGGCTAGAGGCGACAATGACTCTCGATGATGCGGAGGCGCGGGTTCAAGAACTTGGAGCCGCAGAACCCGGTGAATACCTCATCTTCAATGAGAAAACCTGCGACAGAATCTCGCTGACAGTTGAGCATCGGCCAAAGTCTGAAGCCCAATAAAACGGATCGCCTCGCTTATCGTGGCGAGGAGATGCCCGGCGGAAGAAATGGGCCGCCGATAATCAGGTCGGGAAGCATTACGTCAAAGTGCTGCCCGCATTTCACACAGACAACTGACTGATAAGCGGATGACCAAGTTCCGGTGCCGGCCAGTACATGAACTACCTGCTCCTGCTGACAGTGCCCGCAGGAAACAGTCATGACAACGTAATCCTGTTTCAGTTGTGGCTGGGGCATAATTCGACCTCCCGCATCATCCTGCATCTCCGCGATGCGCGCGTCAATTCCAACTGTGCGGTTCAACTTCAAGACTAAATAGAGAAGGCTCCCACCCTCTCGAATAGGAGCCTCTCATTTACGACGGGAGGGTAGCTGGCAATCTGCTCCGCCCAAGCCAGACTACTGCGCTACCCGGGCCGTAATACCGAAAACACTGATCCGTTCGTCCACGGGCTGCCTCGCAGTTTGTTAGTCCCATGTGTTCAACACTGCTGTGCTGCCTGTCACCGAGCAACGTGCCTGGCGACACTTCACGCGGGTTCGGGATTGCGAGCAAGTCTTGATGAACGGCGACCCGCCAAGCGAGGTACTGGGAGGAAGATGTCCGGTTAGCTCGGCGGTCTCAATCGGTCCTCGATTTCTGCCGGTCTTTCTCGAATGGAGATGGCATCGACGCTTTGACCGCGGGACTGTCCGCTGACACGGGAGTGCTGCGATGGGCGTATGCGGCGCTTGGACCGAAGATGTCCAGTCAGGTCTAACGGAATCGTGTCAGCGCCGGTGCAACCTATCGGGTGCGGTCCCCCGATGTTCAGCAAATGAGAAGACACAACTGTATTCTAAATCTACTATGCCTGCCGACACGCTCGGAGCGCGGGTGCGGCCTTCGGCTTACAGAAATTAACAGCTCAGTACTTAGGACCTCACTGTCAGAACGGGGCACCGCGCTCCGCAAACGACGCGGTATGCCATGGTGTGTGGGACATTACCTGCGAGGATTTCTCTTCTTTTCGCGCCCATCACGATGAGATCCGCCTTTGTTTCTGCCGCGATTTGCAGAATCTGCTCGACGGGCTCGCCGACTGGGACTTCGAAATCTAGCTTGCAGTGCGGCTCGGTTCCACGCGGCACCAATTCCCGCAATTGGGCCACAATGTTCTCCTTCTCCAAAGCCGAGACGTCCTCACCGTGAGCGTCGGGGTGGGGGAATATATGCGCGAGCCTCAACCTCGAACAATGTTCTTGAGCCAGTGAGAAGGCATACTCTGCCTCGCGCTCCGCGCTTCTTCCGAAATCGGTTGCAAACAGAATATTCTTGAATTCCAGTTCATACATGGGTTCCGTCTCCGTCGACGGCCCCACGGTCAGCACAGGCACTCTGGCTTTGCGGAAAAGTTCTTCTGCTACCGAGCCGATCAGGACTTTCCGCACTGCACGTACGCCGTGCGTACCAACTACCAGCAAATCGATGGCGTACTTCTCGATCAGTTCTTCGATCGAAGGCCAGAGTCTTCCTTCCTGTATTACTGCCTTGTGTGGCAATGCGAACAGTCGACCAGACTTCAAGAGTCTGCGGAATTTGTTTGCGGCTTCAGAGTGTCTTTTCTCGAGTGAGGAGGCTGCAAACTCCGGCGACACCATCGGATAGCCGTCCAGGGTGATGATGTGAGTCAGATAGACCGCTGAGCTGTAATGCCTCGCGAGAGAAGCGGCATATCCAAGCGCTCGATCGGAGGCCGGCGAAAAGTCCGTTGCCAGCAGTATATTATTAAAGAAACGCTGTTTGTTTGTCAGGACTGGCGTTTCCGCGCCATCCGAGATGTCATATATCTTGTTCATCTCGACCTCCTTTCCCACGTTTTGCAGAGATCGTTTTTGCCGTCTGTCCGAAGAATTTCACCTGCAGTTCAGTGGGACCTCTAGCCATGCTGCCGTCCTGCTGTCACGCGGACTGTGCTGACTGTCACTCGAGCCTATGACCTTCGTCACTGCGGAGTCGGAATGCTCAAGGGAACAGGGAAAGACGAGATAGCCTTGTCAGAGGAACAAAGCCTCGTGAAGGTACTGCGACCCTCGACGTATTCGAGATGGCAAGAACTGGCTACAGGGATCTCGTTTTTGGGCAGGTAACCCCGTACTTCTCCTATTCTTTCGTCGAAACAAGAGGCTGCTTTATTTTTCAACTTTTCTTCGACGTCACGGCGAAGAACGCGGCGGGTTCCTGGTGAACGTGTTTGCCGCCACACTTCGGACATTTGATCTCACCCTTTTCGTATTCCTGGAGCGCAAGGATGATTTCAAATGCCTTCTTGCAATCTTCACAGTAGAACTCATAGCGAGGCATATGGACCTCCGAAGAACGCCAGGGCGGTTGGGCTTCTATACCCCCTTTACGCTCGAGCAACGTTGGTGTCAAGGCCGTGGCGTCCAGCGCGTTGACGTCAAGAGTCGCCGCGAAGGCCCGACCGTCACACGGTTATGTGTCCGTTCTCCTTGTCGCTCAACACATTTAATCGCAAGATTGAGATCATTTAAGGTGTCTTTGGTCGGAGGAGTCTAATGTCCGACCCTGAGATTCTAGAGCAGCATTTGCGAAGTTGTGATTATCGCTCCCGGAACGTACACTGCCCTCACAAGGAAATACCAGCGAACATCACTGCCGCCAAATGGCAAATCGCCGACAACAAGTGGACGAGGTGGACCGTGGTCGATTGTCCGCTGCTCCCCGCCGGGGAAATCTGGTGCGACATGACTTGCCTCTCACAACTGGAATGTTGACTGAAGTAGTGGGGCGCGATTAGTTCTTCGGCGTGGTAGAGGTGGGCCAACTCCTCATAAGTCCGGTGGGATTCAATCTCTGGAATACGGGGTCCGTGCAGCGCGTCTCGCACATTTGTCGAAGAGGTGGAACATGAAAGCTTACCGAGACATTGCAACACTCAGCGCTTTGCAGATTCTCTGTTTTCTTTTGCTCACTTACTTGGAACCCAACTTCTTTATGTTTCACTTGTATCAGACCATCATCTATGAGGCCATTCTGCTGATGCTTTTTTACACGGAAGACCGGTGGGCGTACATGACCGGCATCCTGGCGCCGGCGGCATGGCTGGTTCTCGCATTTGAGAGCGGCTTGCTGGGGGCGGCCTTCCGCCAATTGTCCCGATTGACGCGGGCTCAAGCGGTGACCAATCAAGTGAGCTTGGTCGCGGCAATCACGGCACTTCTCTCCCTGCTGATGATTGTTTTTTGCGCGTATCGCTGGAAGCGGCATTACTCAGGGCTCGGAAAAAGCCTGAGCACTTTTCTGATTACCCTGGTCATAGTGGTGGTGTATTACGGTATCCTTGTAGTTTGGTTCTGGAATATGTTCCCAAAAGTCACAACCTGAACTTTTGAAACTGACCCTTGCTTGTAGCCCAAACGCGAGACGTCGTCCAGCGCGTCACAAGCGCGACCCGCGTTCCGCTGTGTGCTGCTTGGGTGACAGCTAACCGCTCGTTTTTGACGAGTTGATGGCGGATTGGGTCCAACAACCATCGGCGTCTTCCGGCCAGCCCGCCGTAAAGAGGGATCTTTCCATCAACCACGTTCGCCAGGAAGCGTCCCTCACTGAGGAACGGCATCACCTTCTTGCCGGACCGTGCCATTTTATCCCACCCTCGCATGGACGGATAGGAACTGGGGTACCCTGGTCAAAGAGAACGAACATCAGCGGCTAACAGCAGACGAGCGAGTTTCATCCAGACTACGAGCGGCAAACTCGATAACCGCCTTAATCTGGTCTTCGATCCAGCCCTTCGAACCAATTCACAATGTCATCGATGTTGGCGCCCGCTTCCAAATTTTCAAAGATGATGGAGACCGGCATGAGGGTTCCGCGAAGTACCCAGGCGCCGCTTACCTTTCCAGGTATGCTTTCGACCACGGGGCATTGTGACCAATCAAGCGGCATATTTCTTTCCTGCTCCTCAGTTTAGCTCAAAATCCAAGGGGCCAGCAATGCCATGCCAATCTTTGAGGTCCTGGAGGACCGGGAGGACCGACAGGAGCGGTTCCCGCTGTTAGCCATAGGCTCTTGCCTGTGACCTGTCGCGGCCTGTTTTCCTATGGCTACTCCCTGGGGATTCAAAGACTCGAGCACTCCACAGAAGTAGAACTCCGTAACCCCAGTCGCGAACTGATCGTGCGAGATAACATTTACTGACAACAAGCGACCCGTTTCTTGACGTCCGATTCACAGTTATTGGCGGAGCCTCTTCGGGCCACTCACGTGTGGATCGCCGCGCTCGTAGAAGCGCAAGAGTCGATGTACATTGCGGGTCAGGCGGATACGAACGCTTTTGCCAATGCCACCGGTCGCTTGGGTGGTAGCACCCAGCCAAAGCGGGCCGTGGGCACACAAATCTGACTCGTCTTGCCGGAGGTCGACGTTCATCGCTCTGGCCAACCGGCCCGGTGTGGTGCGCAAAAACTCCATCCGGCGGTTTTCGTCGCGATGTAACATTGTTCTATAAGAGGGAATGTCAAGAAAAAAAACTCCCCCTGCGACTGGAAGGCGCAGATAAATTCTTTCTGACATCCAGCCTATGTATTGATATG
>Ga0074045_10000536_pt1 | contig 37011 bp, 27 predicted proteins | sample BogForMeECP23OM2_FD_94442 | JGI IMG/M metagenome (GOLD analysis project Ga0074045, IMG submission 94442) | Bog forest soil microbial communities from Calvert Island, British Columbia, Canada - Bog Forest MetaG ECP23OM2 | ecosystem: Environmental > Terrestrial > Soil > Wetlands ...
CTTGACGCCGATGATGTGCGCCAAGCTGCTCAAACATCGCAAGGAAGGCGAGAAGGGCCGCTTCTATGAGGTCACGGAAGATTACTACAACCGCGTGATTGCATTTTACGGGCGCACCGTGAAGTGGGTCTTAAAGCACCAGACCGCAACTCTGTTCGTAACTTTCGGGACCCTCGTTCTGACCCTGGTCCTATACGTGGTTGTTCCGAAAGGGTTTTTCCCGGTCCAGGATACGGGCGTGATTTTGGGAATCTCCGAAGCCCCGGACAATATTTCGTTTGACGCGATGTCGCAGCGCCAGCAGGAACTAGCGAAGATGATTCTCAAAGACCAGGATGTGGACAGCCTGTCATCCTTCATCGGAATCGATGGCACGAACACGACTCCCAACAGCGGACGCATTCAGATTAATTTGAAGCCCCGCGATGAGCGTAGCGACGATGCTTCCGCCATCATCCGGCGGCTGCAGCCCGAGCTTGCCAAAGTGGACGGCATCACGCTTTACATGCAGCCGGTGCAGGACCTTACGGTGGAGGATCGCGTGAGCCGCACGCAATTTCAATACTCCATCGAAGACGCGGACGCACAGGAACTAGCGCAATGGACGCCGAAGCTGGTGGAGAAACTGCGCGCGGCGCCGGAGCTACGAGATGTCGCCACCGACCAGCTCAATGATGGACTCCGGACCAGCCTTACCATCGATCGCGATACCGCGTCGCGTTTGGGAATTCTGCCCCAGGCCATCGACAATACGCTGTACGACGCCTTCGGGCAGCGGCAGGTTTCGACCATCTTCACGCAGCTGAATCAGTACCATGTAGTGCTCGAGGTTCTGCCGAACTTCGCGAGCACGCCCGACGCAATGAATGACGTTTACGTTCGCCCCAGCAGTACTACGCCGAACTCCGGCGCACCCACTGCCAACGCGGCCGCGGCTGCAACCAGCGGAACTCCGGTTCCTATTTCAACTTTTACGCGAATGCAGACGACAAGCGCGCCCCTGGCTGTGAACCACCAAGGGCAATTTCCTGTGGTGACGCTTTCGTTCAACCTGGCTCCAGGAGCGTCGCTGGGCGAGGCCACGAAGGCGATTCAGCAGGCGGAGAAGGATATTCAGTTGCCGGCGAGCATCCACGCCGCATTTCAGGGGACGGCGGCGGCATTCCAGAATTCCCTTGCGAGCGAACCGTTCCTGATTCTCGCCGCCATCATCACGGTTTACATCGTGCTGGGAGTATTGTACGAGAGCTACATTCATCCCATCACGATTCTTTCGACGCTGCCGTCGGCCGGCGTGGGCGCAATTCTGGCGCTCATGATCACGGGCAACGATCTTACCGTCGTGGCTTTGATCGGCATCATTTTGCTGATCGGCATCGTTAAAAAGAACGCCATTATTATGATCGACTTTGCTCTGGAGGCCGAGCGCGTGGAACACAAGCCGCCGGAAGAAGCGATCTTTCAGGCATGCCTGCTGCGCTTCCGCCCCATCATGATGACGACCATGGCAGCGCTGCTCGGCGGGTTGCCCCTGGCTCTGGGATCGGGGACGGGCGCAGAGTTGCGGCGCCCCCTGGGCATCACCATCGTGGGCGGATTGTTGTTGAGCCAGTTGCTTACGCTCTACACCACGCCGGTGGTTTATTTGTGGTTTGACCGACTGGCGCAAAGATTGGAGAAGTACAAGATCGGCAACCCGATTCCGCAGGAACTGCCGGGGGATTGAGCATTTGGATTTAGATAGAAGATGAGTATTTCCGCTCCATTTATCCGGCGGCCGATTGGCACGTCGCTGCTGGCGGCGGCATTGCTGCTGTCGGGGATTCTCGCTTTCACTTTTCTGCCGGTGGCTTCGCTGCCGCGGGTAGATTTCCCGGTGATCCAGGTTTCCGCCGGACTGCCTGGCGCCGATCCGCAGACCATGGCTTCCGCCGTGGCCACGCCGCTGGAGCGGCAGTTCGGACGCATCTCCGGCGTAAATCAGATGACTTCAACCAGCCAGCTGGGTTCAACCAGCATCGTCCTGCAGTTTGATTTGAACCGGAACATCGACGCGGCCGGCCGGGACGTGCAGGCCGCGATCAACGCGGCGCGCAGCCAGCTTCCCGCGAACCTGCCCAGTAATCCAAATTACAAGAAAGCTAATCCGGCCGACGCGCCCATCATGATTCTGGCGCTGACTTCCGATACCGAAACCGTCCCCCAGATGTACGATGCGGCCGATTCCATTCTGGCGCAGAAGCTGGCCCAGGTGAGCGGTGTGGGACAAGTATTTGTGGGCGGGGCGGCGCAGCCCGCAGTGCGCGCGGAACTGAACCCGACGCTGCTCAATAAGCTGGGGGTTGGATTAGACACGGTGCGCAACGCGCTCAATCTGGCGAATGCGAACCGGGCCAAAGGGCAGGTATCGAACAATTCAACTTCCTGGAGTTTCACCGACAACGATCAACTGTTCACGGCGGATCAGTACCGGCCGCTGATTGTTGCCTATCACAATGGCGCGCCCGTGCGGCTGGGGGACGTTGCGGACGTCGAAGATTCGGTTTCGGACGTTCGTAACATTGGCATAGCCAACGGCAAGCCCAGCGTTCTGATCATTATCTTCCGGCAACCCGGCGCGAACATAATCCAGACCGTGGACCGCGTGGTGGCCTTGATGCCATATCTGCAATCTTCGATTTCCCCGGCGATTGCCCTCACCATTGCGATGGATCGCACGGTTACGGTGCGCGCCTCAGTGAAAGATATTGAAACCACTCTGATTATCTCGATCGTTCTAGTGATCCTGGTGGTGTTTGCATTCCTGCGCACGGTGCGGGCCACGATTATTCCCAGCATCGCGGTTCCGCTTTCGCTGGTGGGGACTTTCGGAGGGATGTACCTTCTGGGCTACAGCCTGGATAATCTGTCGCTCATGGCCCTGGCGATTTCCACCGGATTCGTGGTGGATGACGCAATCGTCGTGCTCGAGAACATCACGCGTTATGTGGAGCAGGGCATGGACGCGGTGCAGGCAGCGTTCAAGGGCGCAGCCGAGATTGGATTTACCGTACTCTCCATGAGCGTGTCACTGGTGGCGGTTTTTATCCCGCTGCTGCTGATGGGCGGAATTGTGGGCCGGCTGTTCCGCGAGTTCGCGGTGACACTGAGCATTGCGATTGGGGTTTCGCTGCTGGTCTCGTTGACGACGACGCCCACGATGTGCGCCAAGTTTCTGCGGCCCCCGGCTCAGGAGCGGGGTCACAATCGATTTTACCGCGCCAGCGAATGGGTATTCGACAAGACGCTGGCGACCTATGGCCATGCGCTGAGGTGGGTGCTGGATTATCAACTGGTCACACTCGTCGCGACCATCCTGGTGGCGTGTCTGAGTATCTATCTCTACATCATCGTACCCAAAGGTTTTTTCCCGCAGCAGGACACGGGAAGAATAATGGGGTCGGTGCAGGCGGCGCAGGATATCTCGTTCCAGGCGATGCGCGGCAAGATGGAGCGCTATGTCTCGATCGTCATGAAAGATCGGGCCGTGAGCACAATCGTCGGGTTTGCAGGGGGAAACACGGTTTCGAATCAGGGGCGGTTCTTCATCATGTTAAAGCCGCTGGCGAATCGCGGCACATGTCCGTCCCGTCACTTTTGGCAATCCTGCCCCAACGTGACCGCTGACGATGTGATCAACCGGTTGCGCGGCCAGCTGGCGGTGGTGCCGGGAGCGACCCTTTATCTGCAATCGGCGCAAGATTTGACCATCGGTGGCCGCCAGAGCAATGCCCAGTACCAGTACACGCTGCAGGGCGAAGACCTGAACGAGCTCAACACCTGGGCGCCTCAACTGCTGGCGAAGCTGCGCGGGACCAAGGAACTTCGCGACGTTAATACCGATCAACAGGATAAAGGACTACAGGCGCAACTGGTGATCGACCGGGACACGGCCAGCCGCCTGGGTGTGGCAGCGCAGGATATCGATAACGCGCTCTACGACGCTTTCGGACAGCGCCAGGTATCCACCATGTACCGTCCGCTCAACCAGTACCACGTGGTCATGGAAGTGGCTCCTGAGTTCCAACAGACCACTGAGGGCCTGCAGAACATCTACCTGCGCTCTTCGGCCGGCACGCCCATACCTCTCGCGGCGTTCACTCACTTCAAGCCTTCCAACATCCCTCTGGCGGTGAATCACCAAAGCCAGTTTCCGTCGGTCACGATTTCCTTTAACCTGGCTCCCGGCGTTTCTCTGGGAGACGCGACGCTGGCCATCGACAACGCGCAGCGCTCCATTGGTTTTCCGGCCACGATTCAAGCAAGCTTCCAGGGCACGGCAGCCGCCTTCCAGGATTCGCTCTCGAACGAAAGAATACTGATCTTCACGGCGTTGGTTACCGTGTACATAGTCCTGGGAATGCTTTACGAGAGTTACATTCACCCCATCACGATTCTCTCGACCATTCCCTCAGCGGGGGTGGGCGCGCTGCTGGCGCTGCTGCTGACCCACAATGAGCTCAACGTAATTGGCACGATCGGCATCATTCTGTTGATCGGCTTGGTTAAGAAGAATGCAATTATGATGATCGACGTGGCGCTCGAAGTGGAGCGCACGCGGGGAAAGAAGCCGGTTGAAGCCATTTACGAAGCCTGCCTGCTGCGCTTCCGGCCCATCATGATGACGACGATGGCAGCTCTGCTGGGAGGCTTGCCGCTGGCGCTCGGCAGTGGGACCGGTTCCGAACTGCATCGTCCTCTCGGAATCACGATCGTTGGAGGATTAATCGTCAGCCAGGCGCTTACGTTATTCACTACGCCTGTGGTCTATGTCTATCTCGATCGCTTCCGGCTGTGGTTGCGCGGCGGGGAGACCACACCTCTGCTTCCCGATCCTGGCGCCCCCAGACCAAGCCCGGCGCATTGACCATTGCAACCCGCGCGATTAAATTATTCCAGGAACTGATCAGGTAGGTAGTAGTTCACTTTGGCTCCCGCGCCAAGCCAGTCAAGCGGGAGATCCCTTCGACTGCGCTCAGGGGCAGGCTCTTCGCTTCCCCTGAAAAACGGCTACGCTCAGGATGACGCCGCAATGGAAGAAGTCAAACTGCAGCACTAACATCAAGCGGGTGCAGTGGTTTGGCAGTGGGGTACGAGCTGCGTGCAACCTATCGGCAGAGGGCAGGCATCGCATGGGTCAGACGAGGGCAGCCTGCCAGCTCGCTTCTTCCGCTGCGGTCCCCTTTTTTCCCGGCGACCCAGTATTATTGTTCTTCGCGTTCAAATTCTCTCAGGAGTTAAGGATGCTTCAGAAAGCATTGATCCTGGTATTTGCTTTGGCAAGCATCGCCGGCTGTATTGCCTGCGGCAGTACCACGAGCCACTATGTCTTCGCCACCCTCCCGGCGGCCAGTCAAGTTGCATCCTACCGGGAGGACCCGAACTCGGGTGTACTGACGCAAATCGCAGGAAGCCCGTTCCCGGCGGGCGATGGAGCCGAGTCCATGGTCGTTCATCCTTCCGGAAAATTCTTATACGTTGCGAATCCGGGCGCCGCCGAAAACGACGTTTCCCTGTTCACCATCAGCAGCACCGGGGTTTTGACCGAAGTGACGCCTCGGACTTCTGTGGCACCGGATGGCTCCTCGCCCGACCTTTTGGTAATGGATCCAGCCGGTAAGTATTTGTATGTAATGAATGTCGGATCGAACAACATCTCGGTGTTCTCCATTGATAGCAGCGCCGGCGGTCTGACCCCAGTCAGCGGCTCTCCGTTTTCCATCGGTTTGACGCCGCAGAACATGCAACTTGCGCCCTCTGGCAATTTTCTGTATGTCGTCAGTTCCATCAGCTCTGTCGGCGGGCAAACTTCTGGGTCGATCGAAGGCTTCAGCGTAAATGCCGGGGTACTGTCAGCGCTGGGCGTGACCAGCAGCGATGGAGCGAATCCCTCCGGGCTGGCGATCAATCCGAAGGACACTTTTCTCTACGTCGCCAACAAGGGTTCGAATACCATCTCGATCTTCAGCATTAATTCCTCCGGAGGGTTGACCGAGGTTTCGGGCTCTCCGCTGAACGATGTCGATCAGGGACCGGTAGCAATGATCGTCGATCAATCGGGAAAGTATCTTTATGTGGCGAATCAAGGCTCCTCCAATGTCGGCAGCTATTCGCTCGATCCGACGACGGGATTTCCTACGGCGATTGCCGATTCCCCGTTCGGCTCAGAAGGTGATCCCAGCTTTCTGGCCCTGGACCCGAGCGGGAAATATTTATTTGTCGGAAATCAGCCGCCCGGCACTCCCGGAATTCAGGCATTTGGCGTGAGCAGCGGCAGCTTGAATGCTATCTTCACCTATTCCGTCGGGAACACCCCCAGTTCAATCGCGGTGTTGCAGTAATTCGATTAAGTGCTGTCTGTGTTATTCGTGGCAGCGCTGTGGGGTTTTTGGGTTTAGCATGCAAGGTTGAGACATGAGTTTTACGGGCTAGTGACAAACAAAAATCGTCGACTCTGCGGCAATACCTGAGCTGGTACAGTCATGGGATTGATTGCGCGCCGGGCTGACACCAGGAGTCGGAATCCATGAGGATCGCAAGCGCATCGAGCGCATTTCCCAAACACTACTACTCCCAGAAGGATCTTCTGGAACGCCTGCAGGACTATTGGGGCGATCAGCTCAAGAATCCCCTTTTGTTGGCGCGACTACATCGCAACGTGACGGTGGATGGCCGTTATCTGGCGATTCCCGCAGAGCAATATGTGGACATCAAGACCTGGGGCCAGGCCAATGATATCTGGATCAGATGCGCGCAGGAACTGGGAGAGCAGGCCCTGTGCTGTGCTCTGCAAACAGCAGGACTAAAAACCGAGGACTTGGGAGCCTTGTTGTTCACGACGGTTACGGGTGTGGCCAGCCCGTCGATCGACGCTCTCCTGATCAATCGGATGAAGCTTCCGGCTAATATTCGCCGCACCCCGATTTTTGGCCTGGGCTGCGTGGCTGGCGCCGCCGGAATCGCGCGCGCCGCCGATTATGTTCGCGCGTATCCTACGCAGGCCGCGGCTTTGGTGTCAGTCGAACTCTGCTCCCTCACCCTGCAGCGGGAAGACTTGTCGGTTGCGAACCTGATCTCGTCGGGACTTTTCGCGGACGGCGCTGCCGCCGTCATCGTGACCGGCCCGGAATTCAAACGGCCGGATCGCGAGATTCGGGGGCCGAAGATTCTCGCTACTCGCTCCGTTTTTTATCCCAGCACTGAGGAAATGATGGGCTGGAACATCTCCGAGAAAGGCTTCCGCATCCTACTTTCAACCGAGGTGCCGAATTTGATTCGACAAAACCTGGGGCGGGACGTCGACGCTTTTCTGGCCGACCATGGATACAAGCGCGATGACCTGAAAAGCTGGGTTCTCCACACCGGAGGACCGAAGGTACTTGATGCCTCTGCCGACGCGCTCGGCTTGCATAACGGGCAACTCGATGCCTCGTGGGATTGTCTGCGTAAGGTCGGAAATCTCTCGTCGGCTTCTGTGCTTGTGGTACTCGAAGATGTGATGAAGAACCGGCGCCCCAAGCCCGGCACGCTGGGTCTGCTGGCCGCGATGGGACCCGGATTTTGTTCTGAACTTGTACTTCTGCAATGGTGAGGTTACGGAGTTGGCGGATTCGACGGATGTGTTCGTAATCGGCGGCGGGCCCGCTGGGCTGGCGGCTGCGATTGCCGCCCGCCAACAAGGACTTCGGGTTGCCCTGGCCGATGGAGCCAAGCCGCCGATTGACAAGGCCTGCGGGGAAGCGCTGATGCCGGGGGCAATTACAGCGCTGCAACGGCTGGGGGTTGCTGTGCCTGCTGCTGACGCTTGTCCTCTTCACGGTGTGCGATTTCTAGCGTCAGGGGTGTCTGCGGAAGCGGCTTTCCCTTCCCGCAGCTCAGGCCTTTCCGTTCGCAGGACCACGTTGCATCGCCTCATGACTGAACGTGCGGCCGCGCTGGGAGTTGATCTGCTTTGGCAAAGCGCGGTTACAGCGATCTCCGCCGACAGGGTCCATCTGGGTGAACGAACGATCCGCAGCCGCTGGATTGTGGGAGCCGACGGGGCCAACTCGCGTGTTCGCCGGTGGGCGGGTCTCGACGCTCATTCGCGCACCGGCCTGCGATTTGCTTTTCGCCGCCACTATCGAGTAACCCCCTGGAGCGATCACATGGAAATCTACTGGGGAAAGCGAAGCCAGGGCTATGCCACAGCGGTGAGCAACGATCAGGTGTGCGTAGCTGTGGCCTCGCACGAACCAGAATTGCGCCTCGAAGAATCTCTGGCTTCGTTTCCCGAACTCGCGGCGCGGCTTCGCGGTGCTGAAGCGACTTCTGTCGAAAGGGGTTCAGTCTCTGCGAATCTCAAGCTGAGGCGTGTCTGGCGCAGAAATGTCGCGTTGATTGGAGATGCCTCTGGAACAGTTGATGCAATCACAGGCGATGGTCTGGGGCTGTCTTTCAGTCAAGCTGTGGTGCTGGCGGACTGTCTCACGTCCGGCAATCTTGCCCGGTACCAGGCAGAACACCGCCGCCTGGCTATTCGTCCTTTATGGATGGCGCGATTGATGCTCTCGCTCGATGGACGTCCCCGCTTTCAGCACCGTACTCTGCAGGCATTTCGCAAGCATCCCGAAGTATTTCGCAGATTGTTGGCCCTTCACGTTGGGACTCTTTCACCTTTTCACCTCGCCCTCGATGGGCTCACGCTGGGCTGGGGATTGCTGACCGCCGACTGCATACCCCAATGAAAGAGTCCGGGGCTGCATTTCAGAAGTGCCGAGTATACGCACAGTTCACGGCGGTGATCGCACTGCTCAGCGTTGCCTGCGTTGCTTCGGCGCAGGGATTCACGCTGGATGCTCCACACACCACGATTAATTTCACTCTTGGCGATGTACTGCACACGGTGCGGGGAAGCTTTAACTTGAGACAAGGCTCTCTCGTGCTGGTGCCCTCTTCCGGCAAGATTACGGGCGAAATTGTGGTGGACGCCAAGAGTGGCGAAAGTGGCAACGGAATGCGTGACCGGAAAATGCATCGCGAAGTGCTGGAGAGCGAACGCTATCCTGACATTAAGTTTCGTCCGGATCGTGTGGAGGGAGCAATTTTGCCGCAGGGGAAATCATCAGTGCGCATACATGGCATCTTCACCATCCATGGATCGGACCATGAGCTTACGGTTCCGGCCGAGGTTGAGATCAATCCCGATCACTGGGCGGCAACCCTTCACTTCGCCGTGCCCTATGCCAAGTGGGGTTTGAAGAATCCCAGCACACTGTTTCTGAGAGTAAACGAATCGGTTGACATTGATCTGGTCGCTACTGGAACCGTGGCTCGACCACAATAGGTGCAACCGTGAAGATGATGCGGATCAAAAGCCATCCAGCGGCGAAATTCCCTTCCCTTCAACGCACTCGTAACATCGTCCCGCCCCCAGGTTCGTGAACTCTTCGGTGCGGCCGCTGGGCCAGGCGATGAAAACGCGCTCGACTCGATCGCGTTTATTGAGGCCGAACGTGACCGGAAGTTCGGATTGCGATAGATAACTGGATCCGCTCTTTACCATGCGCGACTGGCTCAAGCCGCCGGAGACAATGCGGACGGTGGCGCCGATTGCGTCGCGGTTGGACCTGGTGCCCACCAGTCGAAAACGAATGCTGCGATTTCCAGCCAGCTGATCGTTGCGATAGAGGAACGCAGGACCGTTGTTGGTGGTGAGCAGCAGGTCGAGATCGCCATCGCGATCATAGTCAGCATAGGCGAGTCCGCGTCCGACTCTCGGCTGATCGAATCCGCCGCCAATCTCGCCGGCGATGTCGCGAAAACTTCCTTTGCCATTGTTGAGAAATAAAAGCGGAGGCTGAGCGTAGCCCACATTGCCGCGGATGTTGCGCACGGTTTCGTCGATATGGCCGTTGGCCACGGCTAGATCGAGCCATCCGTCGAGATTGGCGTCGAGAAACACACATCCGAAACCCAGACTGTTCTTGGAGGCCAAACCCACCCCGGCTTGCGCCGCGACATCTTCGTAGGCCCTCCCTGCGAACTCGTAGAGGCCCGTCATTTCATTGTCGAAGTTCGTAATGGCCACGCCGGAATGGCCTGAGTTCGTGAAATCGGCCACGTCCACGCCCATGCCGGCCCGCGCCTTGCCCTCGGCGCTGAAGGCGAGTCCGGCCTCTACCGCGGCATCTTTAAAAGTGCCGTTGCGCCGGTTGCGATACAGCTTGTTAGGTTGAGTGTCGTTTGCGACCAGCAGATCGGGCCAGCCATCCTGACCATCATCGAGCATGGCGACGCCGAGCGATTTGGAACTGCTGTCGAAAATGCCGCTCGAAGCGGTAACGTCCTCGAAGGTGCCGTTGCCGCGGTTGTGAAACAACCAGCAGGTCTCCCCCCGATACGCTTCCGGCGTGCAATAAGACTTGTGCTTGGCGTCGAGACTGCAAAAGACATCGTGATCGGGCGACCACTTCACGTAATTGCAGACGAAAAGATCGAGCAACCCGTCGCGGTCGTAATCGAACCAAAGAGCAGAGGTGCTGAAGGCCAGCCGCTTGCCCAATCCGCTGGAGTTGGTTACATCCGCAAACGTTCCTTTGCCGGTGTTGTGAAATAACCGATTTTGTCCGACGCAGGTGATGAGAATGTCGGGGAACCCATCGTTGTCGTAATCGCCGACCGCCACGCCCATGCCGTACATTTCGACGTCCAGTCCGGCGCGGGAAGTCACGTCGGTGAATGTGCCGTTTCCGTTGTTGCGATAAAGGCGCAGCGTCGAGCGCCGCTGTTTGTGGCCGGGCCAATCCATACCGTTGATGAGAAGAATGTCCTGCCAGCCATCGCGATCGTAGTCGAGAAAGGCGCAGCCGGAGCCAAGGGTTTCCGGCAGGAACTTCCCACCAAAGGCGCCGCTGTTGTGCTGGAACTGAATGCCTGCCTGGGAGGTCACATCGGTCAGCCGGAAAGCGGGCGAAGTGCCCGGAGCAGCAATCGCGGCCAGGGCCCGCAGCAACGGCGTCTGTGACGCCGACGCTATTCCCACGCCTCGCAGAAAAGATCTGCGATTCACGGAACGTTCACCAGCCCGGCACGAATGGCATAAACTACGAGCTCGGCGGTTTTGTGAATGCCGAGCGCGCTCATGATATTGGCACGATGAACCGCGACCGTGTTGGCGCTGAGATCGAGAACCGTGGCAATTTCCTTGTTCGATTTGCCGTCGACAATCATCTGCAACACTTCCAGTTCGCGAGGGGTCAGCCCACTGCTGCGTTCGCCTTTAAGGGCAGAGGGCTGCTCCACCTGCGGATCAAAAATAGTTTCTCCGCGTGCCACGCGTCGCACCGCAGGTCCCAGCTCCAGATTCATCGCATTCTTCAAAACATATCCTTTGGCTCCCGCATCAATGGCTTGACGCACCCAGGTATTTTCCGAATGCATGCTGAGCATGAGAATCGCCGTCTTCGGCAAGTCCGAAAGAATCTGGCGCGTCGCATCGAGGCCGTTCATTTTGGGCAACGCGCAGTCCATGACCACAACATGCGGTCTCAGCTCCGACGCCAGCTTGACGGCTTCTTCACCGTCGCCGGCTTCACCCACGACTTCCATGTCGGCTTCATCTTCCAGCATGCGCCGGAAGCCGCGTCGCACCAGGCTGTGGTCATCGACCAGCAGGACCTTGATCTTCTTTGTCATGGTTTATGCAATTCTGTTTATGTAACTTGGTTTATTCAAATCGGTTATTCAACCCAGCTCTGGCTGGGTCTATTACACGCGCTCCGCCGAGCCCCGTTGCACTCGATGACCAGACTCGACGTCATGAAGCTCAACTCTCTCACGGGGCACTACCAGTTGCAACAATGTGCCGCCGCTGGCGGGAGTCGAAAATGCGATCCGTCCTCCCAGCAACTCCGAGCGCTCGCGCATCGCGACCATCCCAATTCCATGGCTCGCAGGCCGCCCGTTCAAACCTCCACCGTGATCCTCCACTTCCAGCTCAAGCCGTGCCGGAAGAAACCGCAATCGCACCCAAGCCTGCTTTGCGCCCGAGTGCCGCGCGACATTGTTCAGTGCTTCCTGGAGCACGCGGTAGATCTGTACTGCCGCATTGGTATCCACCGCAAAAGGCGTGCCCTGCTTTTCATAGGAGATGGCAATTCCAGTCTGTCTCTCCACGGTTGGAATGTACCAGTCGAGCGTGCTCTCGAGCCCAGCCTCATCCAACATAACGGGATGCAAAGCTTGCGATAGGGTTCTAACTCGGTCCAGCGTATCCTGTGCGATCTGACTGACCTCACGCAGATCGCCGCGCAAAGACGAACCTTCGGGTGCATGCGACCCAGCCCGGCCGAGCATGGCTCCCATCGCCGTCAGAATCTGGCCAAATTCGTCATGCAGCTCGCGTGAAATGTAGCGCAGCGTCGACTCCTGGGTCGCAATCAGTTTCTGCGCCAGTTCACTGCGCCGCTCGGAAAGCTCGGCCATGCGCGCAAACAGCCGGCGGTTCCACCGGATTATGTAAAGTCCAGTCAACACGATTGCAGCCAGCGTTGCCGCCAGGAATACATATACTTGCCGTTGCACCCGGTCGTAAATCTGAATGATGCGCTGCGCCGCCTGCTCTTCGTTTTCGCTGTTCTGCACGAGCAATCGGGCCACGGTCGTGCTTAGAGCCGCCTGCCGCGCCTGCAGCGAGAGCTGTATCTCCGACCTCGCATCTTTGTCCTTGCCCGATCCAGCCAAAGCAAACACGCGCTGCACCGCATCCCAGAACTGCGCCAACGAACTGCTCAGGGACGCGCTCTGCTCGGCCGTGCGGCTGGTTGGGGCAAGACCGGCTTCCAGGCGCATGGAATCGTCCAGGTCAGTGCGGATGCGCTGGAACTGAGCCGACCAGGCAGTAATCGGGTACGGCTCGTCGTTATCGATCATGTCACGCATGGCGACCGCGAGCAGGTTGAGGTCGTTTTGAATGCGAAGCAACTGCAGCGAATCCCTGCGATTGCGATCAATCAGCTCGGACTGCAGCTTGCGCAGCCCTGCGACTTGCCAGGTGATGTACGCCGAATAGGCGACCACCGCCGTGAGTGTAACCATCAGGCCAAGCAACAGGCCCAGGGTTGGCGAACGCTCCGGCGTGGACGAAGACGCGCGAGACACGCCACGAGGATACAACGCTGGGCCGGGCCGTGTCACAATGCAGTAATAATGAAGCCAATCGAGATCTGGCGGCGTCCAACAAGAGATTGAATTCAGCAGAAAAGCCGTCTCAGAAGACTCCCAAGGTTCAACGGCTGCGTGCCGTGCTTCCCATTGTCTGGGAGCTGACACGGCCGCGCGTTGGGCTGCTCGGCCTCGGCTTTGTGCTGATGATTGTCAACCGCGTCGCCAGCCTGGTGCTGCCTTACTCCACGAAGTTTTTATTTGATAGCGTTATCCCTAGACGTTCTCTGCACCTGCTGGACCGGCTTGTGATGTTCGTCCTGGCGGCGACGATCATCCAGGGAATTACATCGTTCCTGCTGACTCAACTACTGTCCAAGGCGGCGCAGCGCCTGATTACTGAACTGCGCCAGCGGGTGCAGGCTCACGTCTCGCGGCTGCCGGTTGCGTTCTACGACGTCAACAAAACCGGCATGCTGGTCTCGCGCATCATGAGCGACGTGGAAGGCGTGCGCAATCTGCTGGGTACCGGTCTGGTCGACTTTACCGGCGGACTGCTCACCTCGGGTATCGCACTGGTGCTCCTCGTGCGAATCAGTCCAATGATGACCTTCATTGCTCTGGGATTCTTGTTGGGTTTTGCGATCGCGCTGACGAAAGCATTCGGCACCATCCGGCCCATTTTCCGGGAACGCAGCAAGATCAATGCTGAAGTCACGGGCCGCCTCACCGAGTCCCTGGGCGGCGTCCGCGTGATCAAGGGATATCACGCGGAAGAACGCGAGGAGAAGGTCTTTGCGCAAGGCGTTAAGCGATTGCTCGATAATGTAATGCGCACTCTGACCGCGACGTCTGTGATGAGCCTTTCCGCCAGTGTCCTTCTTGGCGTGGTCGGGGCCTCGGTGACATTTGTGGGAGCGCGCCAGATTATGGCGGGCACCATGACAATTGGCGGCCTCGTCTCCTACACTGCCTTGCTCGCTTTTCTGATTGCACCCATGGCCCAGGCCGTGGGAATTGGAACCCAGCTGACCGAGGCTTTGGCGGGGCTGGAGCGCACTCAGGAACTTCTGCGCGAACGGCCGGAAGATCGAGATCCCAAGCGCTCCATGCTTCTCGGCGACATCGTGGGACAGATCGAGTTTGACCACGTAAGTTTCACTTACGATGGAATCCACGAAGTGTTGCGCGATATTTCTTTCCGCGCCGATCCCGGAACCGTGACGGCACTTGTGGGTTCCTCGGGTTCAGGCAAGTCCACCACGATTGGTCTCATCTCCGCGTTTTATGTGCCGAGCAAGGGCCGGATTCTGGTGGATGGCACGGACCTAAGCACAGTCCGGCTCGATTCCTTCCGCACCCGTCTGGGAGTGGTTCTGCAGGAGTCATTTTTGTTCGACGGAACAATCCGCGAGAACGTGTCGTTTTCGCGTCCCGACGCCAGCGAGGAAGAAGTCATGCGAGCCTGCCACATCGCGCGCGTGGACGAATTTGCCGAATCGTTCGCCGACAAGTACGAGACGATTGTCGGAGAACGCGGCGTTAAACTCTCCGGCGGGCAGCGGCAGCGCATTTCGATTGCGCGCGCCATTCTCGCCGAGCCCCGCATCTTGATTCTCGATGAGGCAACCTCGAGCCTGGACTCCGAATCCGAGCAGATGATTCAGCAGGGACTGTCTTATTTGATGAAGGGGCGCACGACTTTTGTGATTGCACACCGGCTCTCGACCATCCGGCGCGCCGACCAGATTATGGTGATGGAGCATGGACAAATCCTGGAGCATGGAACGCACCAGCAGCTCTATGCCGCGCAGGGCCGTTATTACGACCTCTACACCCGACAGCATGGAGTGGAGGAAAACCTTTTCCTTGCCCCGGGCGAGGGAGACTCGACGGATGGAAATGGCAACGGCAGCCGCGCCGCGGCGCGCAACAGCGAAGTAAAGGCGGCGGATGCCTTGGGCGTGCTCAGAGGAGAGGTTCGCTAGCCGATGAGCAGCGCGGCCAAATCAGTAGCGAACAGTTCTGTTGCAATCATTCCTTCCGCGATTCATGCCAACCATCTTTGCCGCTACTACCGCATGGGCGAGACCGTGATCCGCGCGGTCGATGACGTGAGTGTGGAAGTGGGCACCGGCGAATTCGTGGCGCTGCTGGGCAGTTCTGGCTCCGGAAAATCATCCGTGTTGAATTTGATCGCCGGCCTGGACCGTCCTACCTCGGGCAGTGTGGTAGTTCATGATCGCGATCTCGCGAAGCTCTCGCGAGAGGAGCTAGCGGTGTATCGCCTTCACACGGTGGGCATGGTTTTCCAGTCGTTCAATTTGATCGCCAGCATGACGCTCGCCGAAAACGTGGAGCTGCCCATGCGCTTTGCGGAGGTGGAGCGCGGAAAACGAGAGAGTCTGGCACGAGACGCGCTGGCGCGAGTTGGTCTGCAGGCGCGCATGAACCATCGTCCGAGCGAACTCTCGGGCGGCGAACAGCAGCGGGCCGCGCTGGCGCGGGCGCTCATCAACCGTCCTCGCCTGCTGCTCGCCGATGAACCCACTGGCAATCTGGATAGCCACACCGGAACTGAAATCATGAACATGGTGCGTGACTTCAACCAACAATTGGGCATGACGGTCGTGATGGTGACGCACGAGCGGGCGTTGGCCGAACGCTACGCTCAGCGACTTATCTTTCTGGCGGATGGCCAGCTGGTTGGTGACGAGACAAACGCGGCCGCTGTCGCTGACGCCCCAGCAGATCGGTCTGGAACTGAGGGCACGCCGCGATGAAGCTGCCCGATCTCACCGAACTGGCCGTACGCAACCTGCGCGAATCTCTTCTGCGAAATTCGCTGACCACAGTTGGCATCTCGGTCGGCGTGGCGTCGCTGGTAGCCATGCTCTCTCTCGGTATCGGGCTGCAGCAGCTTGCCTCGCGCCGTCTGATGAAGTCTGGTTTGTTCGATACCGTGGTGGTCACCTCGCGCCGCGATCTGCGCAACTTCGGTCGCGAGGAAGAACGAAATGGACCGGCCCCGGGCGAAAGCCGTATCCTCGACGAGTCTACGCGGATCGAGATTGAGCATCTACCCAACGTGCTGGAAGCGTATCCTGATATTCGTTTCATCACCGAGCTGCGCTACGAAGACAAGCCGCATTTAACCATGGTCTCGGCGCTGCCCGCTTCGGCCAAATCCAATGATGCGTTCGAGGGCGTGCAGGGACATTTCTTCTCGTCTGACACGGCCCCGGAAGTCGTAATTCAGAAAGCATTCGCCGAAGAACTGCTAGGGAAGACGCCGAAGTCCGACCTCGACGAAACCAATGTGGCATCACTCGCCGCTCCGCTCTTAGGCAAGGAACTTATCATGCGCTACGCGCAGCGCGAAGCGCCGAAGACTTCGTCTGCGACCACCTCGAGTAACCATACCGCCGCCCCCGAGGATCAGAGACTCTCCGGCGCTGCGTATTCAGTGATCTCGCGCGAACAAAAGCTGGCGATTGTCGGGGTCGCCGATCTCGACCCAGAAAGCATGCGCGGTCCCACCCGGGCCCGGGTATTTCTGCCGCTCAAACTGGCTGAGAGTCTGCACGTGATGCAGCCCACGGACTTGCGCGAGATTTCGCGCGCTGCCGGCGATCAACCGGTATACTCGTCGATCAGCGTGCGAGTGAAGAATCCCTCGCAGATACGAGCCATTGAAGATTCCATCAAGAAGATGGGATTCAACACCTTTTCCATTCTCGACGCCACGCGCAGCCTGCAACAATTCTTCGCCGTACTGGATTTGTTTCTTGGCATCTTCGGCAGCCTCGCCCTCGCGGTGGCTTCCATCGGAATCGTGAATACGCTGGTGATGGCCATTCTTGAACGCCGCCGCGAGATTGGCATCATGAAAGCTATCGGCGCCAGCGACGGCGACGTAAAGAAGCTGTTCTTCGCCGAGGCTGGAGCCATGGGCATTCTCGGCGGTATTGTCGGTGTTGCTCTGGGTTGGGCCATCGGCCAGGTGATCAACCTGGGGACGAACATTTATTTGAAGCGCCAGTCTTTGCCGCCGGAGCACTTTTGGGCGGTGCCGTGGTGGCTGGTGGGTGCGGCCATTGTGTTTGCTTTCGTCGTGAGTCTCTTATCAGGCCTTTACCCCGCCGGACGCGCGGCCCGGCTCGATCCGGTTCAAGCTTTACGCTACGAGTAAACTCCATTCATGGTTCGCAGTCCCCGAAACATTGTTTTACTTGTCGTCTCCGCCATCATGGCAACAGCTTCGCTCACGGCTCGCGCTCAAAGCCGCATCGACTGCAACGCTCTAAACAGCCGCATTCTGAAACATGAGGTTCACTACTGCGTATATTTGCCCGCCAGCTATGATGCGGGAGCGAGTAAACATCCCTCCCGGCACTATCCCGTACTTTACTTTCTGCATGGCCTGGGCGACAACGAACAGACCCTCTTCAACAGTGGAGGATTTACGCTGCTCGACGACCTGCGCCGCCGGCAAAAAGTGGGCGAATTCCTCATCGTCGCCCCGGAAGGCGGGCGCACGTTTTATATCAACTCAGCGGATGGTTCGGTACGCTACGGCGATTTTTTTCTGCAAGAGTTCGTCCCCTATATCGAGAGCAAATATCGGATCGGCCCTGGCCGTAAGAATCGAGCGATCAGCGGCATCTCGATGGGTGGCTATGGCGCTTTCCGTTTCGCGTTTGCACATCCAGAAATGTTTTCTGCCGTGAGCGCGCAGAGCGCCGCGCTGATGACTGAGTCTCCCCAGCAACTCGACACCGCGGCCCGCTCCGGTGCGCCGCTCGGGAAGCTGCTGGCGACGGTCTTCGGACATCCGATTGACGTGGCTCACTGGAAGGGCAACAGTCCGTTTGTTCTGGCCCAGCGAAATGTTGCCGCTGTGCGAAAGCTCGCTATCTATTTCAACTGCGGCCAGGACGATAACTACGGCTTTGAAAAAGGCGCTGCGGCTCTCCATCAGCAACTGTATGAATCAGGAGTGAAGCACGACTACCGACTGTACGCCGGCGACCACAGCGTCACATATTTCCTCTCGCACTTCGCCGAGGTAATGGAGTTTCATTCCCGAGAGTTCGGCCTGGTACAGTCAGCGCCGTCAAAGTGATTCGTCGACTGTCGTAGCCTGATGTAAACTAGCCAAAGACCTAGGGCAAAAGAGGCACGCAAAAATGTAGTTGCCGGAGAGGTGGCCGAGTGGTTGATGGCTCCGGTCTTGAAAACCGGCATACCTGAAAAGGTATCGGGGGTTCGAATCCCTCCCTCTCCGCCATTCAGTCTGGACTGCGGAGAAACTCTGCCGCGACGACGCCAGAATACGCGAAACGTGCCCGTACTTCGCATTACTTCTCGGGGAACTGCACTGGAGAGAACGGACTGGTGAGGACGGCCCGGGCGTAACATCCCATTTTTTTCTGAAACTCCAATCGGTGGTCCGACTTCCCGCGTTCGCTCAGGCGAACATCAAGCAATCACAAACCAAAAGCGTGGCATATCGCCCTCGATATGCGATGTCGCTGCGGCGAAGGACGAGCGATTACAAATCGATCCTCAAGCGAAACCGGGTTGACTTTCCAGATGCTTGGGCAATTCGTTCGGCGCTTCCCATAACCCCGTTTATGCCAATTCTAAGGTTCCTTGTAAACCACATCGTGCGAGTGTTTCGCCGAAATCGCCGCGTCTTCGGCTTTCGTTAGCGGGACGACTTGCTCTCCTTCACGAACCGACTCCGCCCGCATGAACTCGTCGAAACCCGGCGCGGAGAAAACGAAAACAATGTGAATGACCTCTTTTCCCGTGTTGCTCGCAGAGATCCACGTATTGGCTGGGATGAATATCGTGGCGCCGCCGTGCACGTCCCTGACGGCATCGCCCAAAGTTACTTTGGCTGTTCCGTTCTGCAAGAAAAGGATTTCGTCTGCCCCCGCGTGTCTGTGAGTGTCTATTTTTCCTCCAGGTGGCATGTCTTCCGTTCCGAAGACCAAATGCGACGAGCCGCCATTGCTTGGATCGACTTTCAGGATGAATAGGGAAAGTGAGGCAGCCAGCGACGATCCGTCGATAGGTCTCCAGACTCGCCGCTCTCCCTCGTCCCTTTCCAGAATGAGGGGGACCCCATTCGTAGTCTTCGGGGTTTGTACTGGAGCATTCGAGCGTACGATGGCAGAGCCGCTCAACAAAAGAGCGCAAATGCCAACCAACAAGCTGACAGGCCGCATGACAGCCTCCTGTGCCGATGTTGCTGGTGGTGCAAGTCACCCCCAGCGTTCTATCGTTCTTCAAAGCTACCACGACAGTTCATTGCGGACGAGGCTGCCCGTACATGAATTGTGATCAGTGGTCAATCCGGACGTTGTTCCGGTCCAGAAGTCGGGTTGTGGGAAGTATGGTTCCGTCGAACGCCGCCCCAGATTTCCTCGAACGCCGTTTCTGGGTCGCGAGACGAAGTGCTGGCATCGCTTACAGGATTGCTTCCGCGTTGCCCATCATGCGGGAATTGATGAAGTCTCAGCGAGATACTGCCGTGTCACGGCGGAGCAACCAGCGGTCAATGAACTTGCACTTCTCCGGTTTCCAAAGCCTGAAGGAGAGGCGTATTATGTGCGAGCTAGGGTCCAAATCGTAAACATCTGGCTAAATTTACGGATGAAACAGGGTTTGCCCGGCCCAGCCGCACCGCTCTACGCAGCCAACAGCGGCGCTAGAATACGTCAAATTTCCGCATTCGGGGTCAAACCATGCTGAACGAAACAACGATTGAAAATTTTAAAGCCTCTTTGCACGGAGGGCTGATCGAGCCAGACGATCCGAATTACGACGCGGCTCGCAGGGTGTACAACGCGATGATCGACCGGCGGCCACGCCTGATTGCGCGCTGCGCTGACGTGGCCGACGTCATGGCGGCGGTGAACTTCGCGCGCGAGCAGAAAATGTTGGTGTCCATCCGCGGCGGCGGGCACAACGCTGGCGGATTGGGAGTATGCGATGACGGGTTGGTGATCGATCTTTCGTCAATGAACTATGTTCGCCTGGACCCGAAAAAGAGGACCGTGCAGGTCGGAGGCGGAGCGCTCTGGCGCGACGTAGATCATGCGACGCATGCGTTCGGTCTCGCGGTTCCCGCGGGCATCGTTTCGACGACCGGCGTGGCCGGACTTACTCTGGGCGGCGGGATCGGTTACTTGACGCGGCGGTATGGCCTCACAATCGATAATCTGCTGGCCGTCGAAATGGTGTTGTCCGACGGCCGTTTCGTTACCGCCAGCGCGAAGGAGCATCCCGACCTGTTCTGGGCGGTGCGCGGTGGGGGCGGCAACTTCGGCGTCGTGACATCATTTCTGTTCAAGGGGCAACACGTGCACACACATTACGGCGGTCCGATGCTGTGGCCCATGGAAGACGCGGCCGAGATTATGCGCTGGTACCGCGATTTCATCGTGAAAGCGCCCGATGACCTGTATGGTTTCTTTGCTTTCCTCACCGTGCCACCAGTAGCTCCGTTCCCCGAGCACCTGCACAAGAAGAAGATGTGCGGCATCGTGTGGTGCTACACCGGACCGATCAAGAAGGGGGAGAAAGCGTTCAAGCCGATCCGGAGTTTGAAGGCTCCGGCGCTCGACATGGTCGGGCCAATTCCTCATCCGGTACTCCAAAGTATGCACGACGGTCTCTATCCCGCGGGCCACCAATGGTACTGGAAGGCCGACTTCGTGCGCACGCTGCCGGACGAGGCCATCGCGGTGCATGTGAAATACGCGGTGAACATGCCGTCGATGCAGTCGACCGCTCACCTGTACCCGATCAACGGCGCCGCCGGCCGCGTCAAGAACAGTGCCACGCCGTGGGGTTACCGCGATGCGACGTGGAGTTCTGTGATCGTCGGGGTCGATCCGGATCCGGCGAACAAGGAAAAAATCTCCACGTGGGCGAAGGAGTATTGGAGTGCGCTTCATCCCTACTCCGCGGGCGGCGCGTACGTCAACTTTATGATGGAAGAGGGCGAGGATCGCATACGGGCGACGTACGGCAAGAATTACGATCGTCTGGCGAGGATCAAGAAGCGCTACGATCCGAGGAACTTGTTCCGCGTAAATCAGAACATCAAGCCGAACTGAACGACGAAACTGAGATCAAATCCTGATTGGCGGGCTCTCTACTGCTTCCATTTGTTCTCAATCCGCGGAGGATGCTGTAGCGTTTGCATCACCACGCAATATTGTTCCGTTTTGGCCTCCAATGCCCTTAACTGCTCTGGCGTTGCCTGCGGTGCGCGGATGTCGAAAGAGACTCGGATGGTCTCAAATCCGACCGGGGCCTCTTTCGATATTCCTAGCGTTCCCTGCAGATCCAGATCGCCCTCGACCGTGACATCGATCGCCTCTACGGGTACCCCCATAGCAGCGGCGACCATTTGGCAGGTAATCTGGGCGCAGGCGGCTAACGCGCCTAACAGCAGGTCTCCCGAGCAGGCTCCAGTACCAGCGCCACCAACTCCTTTGTGCGCTTGCGCCTTGTAGACTGCACGCCCCAAGTCCACAGAACAAGCAATCGGTGCATCCGTCTGACTGCCATGCGCAGTCAGCGTGATCCGCGAACTGGCTGGGTGTTGCCGGTACATATCTTTAAGAGGCCGCTGCAGCGATCGAATATCCATCAAATCCCTCTCCGAAATCTGAGATATTATAAGCGCAGTACGGGTGTTGCGTTGGGGTCTGTCGCGGCAGCGACTTAAGCAATTACCTACAATGGCACAGCAGGGAAGAGTCCGCCTCCGCATGCTTGGGCTGCGCCCGGATGTTCTATGAATCCACTTTCCATGTCAGGTTCGGAGCAATCCACTCTGTCGCCGGGTGCGCGCTTTGGCAGTTATGAGATTCTTCAACGACTAGGCGCCGGGGGGATGGGGGAGGTCTATCGCGCCAAGGACACCCGCCTCGACCGTGAGGTCGCGATCAAGACCCTTTCACTCGATCGCTGTTCGCATCCGGAAAGCTTATCGCGTTTCGAGCAGGAGGCCCGTTCTGCCAGTGCGCTGAATCATCCGAACATCGTGACGATTTATGAACTCGGGGACGAGAACGGGACCCGTTATATCGCCATGGAGCTGGTGGACGGAGAAACTGTGCGTTCGCTTCTGGCCTCTGGCCCGATTCCATTTCGCAAATCGGTTGCAATTGCGGCGCAGATTGCCGACGGTCTCGCCAAAGCACACGAGATTGGGCTCATTCATCGAGACCTGAAGCCCGAAAACCTGATGGTTTCCCGCGACGGTACGGCCAAGGTGCTAGATTTCGGCCTGGCGAAACTTCTTAAACCCGACCGCGGAAGTTCGGATTTGAGCACTACCCTCACCGAGCATGGAATGGTTGTGGGCACTGTCGGCTACATGTCGCCGGAGCAAGCGACCGGCGAGGAGCTAGACTTTCGTTCTGACCAATTTTCCTTCGGGTCGGTTCTCTACGAAATGGCCACCGGAACTCCTGCATTCAAAAAGAAGACGCATGCGGAAACCACGGCGGCAATCCTTCGCGATGAGCCCGAGCGCCTCGGCGCCAAAACGCTGCAGGCACCCGCTCCTTTCATTTGGATCGTAGAGCGCTGCCTTGCCAAGGATCCGCAAGATCGTTACGCCTCCACGCGGGATTTGGCTCGCGACCTCGCCGCGGTGCGCGACCGCCTGGCCGACGCGCCTCCCCGGGAATCCAAACCTCGCCCCCACAATCTGCCGGTGCAGTGCACTGCATTCATTGGCCGGGAACGCGAAGAGGATGACCTCCGTCAGCTGCTGAGTCGCGCTGACGTACACCTCGTGACCCTCACCGGTCCGGGCGGCATCGGCAAGACGCGGCTCGCCTTGCAGGTGGCGGGCAAAATGGCCGAGCAGTTCGCAGGCGGTGTTTGTTTCGTCGGTCTGTCAGCGATTGGCGAACCAGGCTTGATCGCTTCCGCGATCGCGCAAGTGGTTGGCGTGCGCGAGACCGGAAATAAATCTGCGCAGGAAAACTTGATGGAGTACCTGGGCGGCGGCCTGAGCCAACCGATGCTCCTAGTGCTTGACAACTTCGAGCACGTCGTCGCCGCCGCGCCGGTCGTGGCGCAAATGCTTACTGCCGGCCCAAAACTCAAGGTTGTGGTTACGAGCCAGGCACCGTTGCATATCTACGGCGAACACGAATTTCCCGTGCCACCGCTCGAACTGCCCGATCCCAAGTCCATCCCTGCTCTAGAAGTGCTTTCCCGTCTTCCGGCGATCGCGCTCTTTGTGGAACGAGCGCAGGCGGTGAAGCACCAATTCGTCCTGACGAAAGAAAATGCGCCAGCGGTTGCGACCATCTGCGCTCGGCTTGACGGGATTCCTCTGGCCATTGAACTGGGTGCGGCGCGGATCAAGCTGCTTTCGCCGTCCGCCATGCTGGCCCGCCTCGAAAACCGTTTGAACCTCTTGACCGGCGGTGCCCGCGATCTGCCGGCACGGCAGCAAACTCTTCGCAACACTGTGGATTGGAGTTACGGCCTCCTTAATGGCGCTGAACAAACTCTGTTTCGGCGGGTTTCTGTCTTTGCCGGCGGCTGCACGCTGGAAGCCGTGGAAGCAGTGTGCGACACCAAAGGCGATTTGGGACTGGACGTCCTCGACGGCATCGCTTCGCTGGTGGACAAAAGCCTGGCACACCAGGTGGAGCAGGTCGATAAAGAAACGCGCTTCATTATGCTCTCCACCATCCGCGAGTACGCTCTCGAACGCCTGGCTGAGAGCGACGATAAGTCTGCGACTCGGCGGGCACATGCCGCTTATTACCTCGTGCTCGCTGAAGAAGGCGCCGAGGACATTGCCGCTCAACCTAGATGGCTCGATCGTTTCGATGTCGAGCACGAGAACTTCCGCTTGGCGATTGATTATCTGATCAAGACTGGAGATTCAGAATGGGGTATGCGCCTTGGCACCGCCCTGTTCCGCTTCTGGGAGACACGGGAGCATCTTACGGAGGGCCGGGACGCTATCGGCAGGATCCTGGCGATGGAAGGAGCCGCGGGGCGTTCGAAGTTTCGCGCGCGCCTGCTGTTTGCTGCCGCAGTCTTGGCGGCGGCGCAGGGTGATTACGGCTCTGGGGGGCCACTGTTCGAAGAAAGCCTGGAGACCTGTGTCAAGTTAAACGATAAGCGCGGCGTTGCGGTAGCCCTAAACGCATTGGCCATCAACGCTCGCGATCGTGGCGAACTCGCGGCTGCGTCTCAACTCTTCGAGCAATGTCTCGGCATATGGAAGGATCTTGGCGATCCCACTGCCATCGCCCGAGCCCTGAGCAATCTCGCAGGCGTGATGAAGTTGCAGGGTGAATATGAGCGCGCATTTTCACTTTACGATGAGTGTCTGACCATGTTCCGTGAGGTCGGAGACGGCGCGGGTATGGCCTGGACGTTGAACTACCTGGGCGACGTCGCCCGGGAAAAAGTGGACTTGATGGCGGCGCGTTCCTATTATGAACAGAGCCTGTCAGAGTTTCACCGGATGCGTGATAGCTGGGGAATTGGCAGCACGCTCTCCGATCTGGCGAGTTTAAGCTGTGACGAGGGGAACAATACTGAGGCGCGCCGTTTGTACGGCGAAAGCATCAAGCTGTTCAAGGAACTGGGGTACAAACGCGGTATTGCGAGGGCGCTCGAATGTCTCGCCGTGAGTGCCGCAGCGCAATCGAATGCTGAGCAGTCGCTGCACCTGGCAGGAGCCGCCGCCGCACTGCGCCAACAATTGGGCGTTCCCCTACTGCCGAGCGAGCAACGCCGGCTGGAAAAGGCCCTTGAATTTGCCCGCAGAATTCTCGGCAATGCTGCGGGCCTGACGGCGTGGATGGAAGGATGGGCGATGCCGGTCGAGCAAGTTGTGCATGAAGTGCTTCACTGCGATGCGGAATCGGGTGTTCGGACTCGAGACTCTGCTTCGAATTAATGTGCGGTGTCGGGATCGATCATACGGCGCACTGCTGAGATGCGGTTCGCCGGGAAACCTCCGCGGCGTGCGTGTTCGCGAATCGTTTCCTCGTCTGGCGCCAGGTAAACACAATAGAGCTTATCGCCGGTAACGTAAGAGTGGAGCCATTTGATTTCGGGTCCCAATTCCTTCAACACTCCGACCGATTTTCTGGCGACGGCCTGCAATTCCGCTTCCGATAAATCACCTGCGCCTGGGATCTCCCGCTCGATAACGTATTGGGGCATGGCAACCTCACCAAACGGTCATGGTAGCAGATTCTTGGGCCTGAAATGCATCCAACCGCGAGATACAGAACACCACAAGTGGCAAGCTGTTGAGGCCAACGGATCGTTCTTATGATTCCCTGCTGATGAGGGGATGACGGACTAAGCGGAAGTTATGCAGGGCCAGAAGTCGCATTCGGGGAAGTCAGCCCAGACTTCCTCGAACGCCGTTTCTGGACCACGAGACGAGCGCTTAAGGCTCTCGGATTTAGTCTTTGGGGTTTCGGGCAACAGCCGTCACTCCGCGATATCTGAGTCTCTGTCCCTCGATGCGTTCAGGCTGTTCCCCGCCGCAGCGTGATTTGCATCAACAAGAGCCATCGTCGCAGATTAGTTGTCATCAGGAAGTTCTCCTTCACGTGCTCGCGTCCGTTGCGGCCCAATTGAGCCGCGAATTCGGGATGCGTCAACAGATAACGGATCTGGTACGCGCATCCTTCCACGCTGTGAACGAGCATGCCAGTAAGCTTATCGATGACCTGGTTTGGAATCCCACCGACGGCCCCGGCGATGGTGGGCTTGCCTTTCCACAGCGCCTCAGTGACGGTGAGCCCGAAGCCTTCTTTGATGGACTTTTGCACGACCAGGGTCGATGCCTGTTGCAGAGCGTTAATCTCCAAGGCGCACCACGGTGGCAAGTCGAGAATAATAACGTCCGGGTCGTTCCCCGCTTCTTCTTTAACCTCTTTCAGAATGATGGCGCCTTCGGGATCATCGCTCGCTCCCCCGCCCGCCAGGACTAATTGGCAATCCACGTATTTCTTCGCGAGCTTGAAGGCCTGCACCACACCCACCGGGTCTTTGAGACGGTCGAAGCGCGAGACCTGGGTCACGATGGGCCGCGACCGGTCGATGCCGAATTCGTCGCAGACCTTCTGCACGAAAGTGTCGTCCAGTTGCCTATTCTTTTCCGAGAGTGGATCAATGCACGGATAAAACAGATATTGAGGAATCGGCAACTGGCGCGCAAAGGACTCCGAAGAAACAATCGCAGCATCGTATCGCTCAATGAACGGTCGCAGAAACGCCCACACCTGCGGATGAGGGTTCGACAGGTCGATGTGGCATCGCCAGATCCAGCGTGCCGGCCCATCTTGCCGTGCGCGAATGAGCGCCGCCGGCTGCGGATCGTGAATCACTATGATGTCCTCGTTGAATTGCATGCGCTGGCGATTTTGGTCGTTGTAGGTCAGGAAGATTTCCTGGGCATGCCGCGTAAGCTCGTACTCAGCGCCTTGCAGCGCGTTGTGAAATGCTTTGGTCACTTCGAAGAAATCGTTTCCCCCGGTGATGACGTCCCAGTGAGTGGACACTTCCAATTCTCCCAGCAGTGGCACGAGGCGGTTGAGCATCTCGGCGACCCCACCACCGACCGCAGTGGAGTTCACCATTTTCAAGGTCTTGCCCTTGAGGTCGCGGGCGAGAAAGCGAAGTTCGTCGATAACCGCCGAACTCACGATGCTTCGGTAGTCGTCCAAATGAGGCGGCGGAACCGGGGCAGGGGGTGTTTCCCAAATCCGAGGCGAAGTTCGAGGCGCGGTGCGAGGCGCGGTTCGCTGCTCGGTCCGAGCGGGCGAAACGGGATCGAAGGTGCTCTCCGAGGACATCGATCTGGCTGCGGATTCCGACTTAACTGGTTTCATAGATGGTGAACCCTAGCTCAATGCTCTTTCCACGATCCGCACAATGTGTTGACGGACATCTTCTAGAGTCGCGGTGTAAATGTCGATGCGGTTGAGCGCGCGCGCCGTTTCTGTCAGGCCTGCGTCCTCGTGCAGCCATTGCGAAAAATCATTCGACATCAGCTTGATCCGGAGCCGAGCCTCGATGAAATGATGCTGTATTGAGTGCAAGCTGACGTGCCGGACTCCCTCGGTGAACTCGTGCATGGTGTTCGCCACAAAGCTGGTGGGCAACACCACGGTATCGGACGCGCAGAAGTAGAAAGCTTCATCCGCGACGCGGGTGCCGGATTCGGGGTTCTCGCGCAGGTATTTTTCCAGTATCTGGATGAATCGCTCGCGCAATTCCGCCACCGCAATGAATTCGCGGACGTCTACACCCGCGAAGGTTTCTGCGAGGCTGGGTTCATTGCAGGCCGCCAGCGCCCAGTGCGCGAAGTCGTTGGAAAAGCCCGCGCGGAGAAAGTGATGTTCCTCCAGGGTTCGAAAGGTGTGCTGGAAGATCGAGTCCTCGGGACACTCGCGCATCGCGTCCAGCAGATCAGAAAGGCTATTCGCTTTGTACTCTGTGATGCGCCGCAGATGAGCTGAAGTGTTGAAGTAGAATGGCTTCACCGGCGTCCGCTGAGGGGTTGTGGCTGTTGCACTCATCATCCGTTATCCGTTCACGGCCGCAGCCGCCTCCCCGCCAAGAGCCCTACGCTCACGGGTGGCTTCCAGCCATCGGGTTAGGAAATCGACCAACTCTCCTGGCGGCTTCAACCAGAGCCTCGCGGCAGTCTGCCGCCAGCGCGGCCGCACCAGCACGCTCAAGCCCCGGCCAACAATTGCTTCAAAGGCACGCTCGTCCGTAGCATCGTCTCCCAGATACGCGGCGGGTGTGTCTGGTTCCATCTCACTTAACACGATCCGAACTACATCTCCTTTATCTGCTTCCGGGGCGCGTATCTCGATACCGCCGTCGAACTTGAGCAGCTGCAGGCCAGAGCGTTTGACGATCGGTGTCCAGCCAGCCAGCAAGAGGTCTCGCAATTCCTCTACCTCCGAGTCGTTCAATCCTCGCCAATGAACTGCGACGCTCCCAGTCTTGAACTCTGCCGCGTGCCGCAGGTGCTGTCGGCCCAGCCATCGGTTGGCATCGGACAAAGCGTCAAGATAGCGTTTCTCGATCCGCACGGTTTCGAAGGTCGCGTCGGGCTTCCAGCGCTGCAGACCGTGAAGTCCCCAGACTTCCGGAACTGGCGACACGCCGAGAAGCGGAATGGTCTCACTCGTGTCCCGACCGGAAACAATCACCACTCGGGTGTGGCCACCGCTAACCATCTCCTGCAGGAGCTGCGTGATACCGGAATAAGGAAATGCCTGGTCACGCTGTTCACGAAACGGGGCCAGGGTGCCGTCGTAATCGAGCATGAGCAAAGATCGGTGCGATTGTGCCACCATTTTCAGAAACCGTTCGATATGAAATTGCGTCCTTTGCTTTAGCACCTCATCCTCTTTTTTAAAAGTCTCCGATCAGGCAATGGTCGCGCTCGCGTGAAACCTCTCATGCTCATCTTCCCGCACGTCCAGCCGGACCTCGCAAAGCTCGCTAATTAGATTGCCTGCCCACCGGTAGATGTTGTGCTCTTTTATGGCTCGGCGCATTCGATGCACCCGCAGTTGCTTATCTTCCGGTTCCATCTCCAGCGCAATCCGGATTGCTTCCGCCGACTGGTCGATGTCGTATGGATTCACCAGCAGTGCGTCGCGGAGTTCACGCGCAGCGCCAGTGAACTGACTCAGGATCAACACGCCGCGTTCGTCCGGGCGCGCGGCCAGAAATTCCTTCGCAACCAGGTTCATGCCGTCGTGCAACGATGTGACCAGGCAGAGATCCGCCGCGCGATAATACGGTGCGATCTCACTGTGGCTATGTTGGCGTTTTATGAACACGATGGGCTTCCATTTCTCTGATTGGAAACGCCAGTTGATCCGGTCGGCTTCCGCTTCCACCTCGGCCAGCAGGTCGTGATAGCGCTTGAGGTGCGTCCGGCTCGGCGCTCCAATCTGCACGAATGTGAATTTCCCTTGATAGGTTGAATATTTCTCCAGAAACCGCTCGATCGCCAGGAATCGTTCCATGATTCCTTTCGTGTAGTCCACACGGTCCACCCCGATGCCCAGGAATGTTGCCTCCGTACCCAGATTGCGCAGCAAGGACGCGCGTTCGAGATGGGTGAACCCATGGTTGTTGCCTTCGGCCGGGTCGTCGGTCAAATCTACGCTGATGGGGAACGGTCTGACGATGGTGTGGTGGTCCTGGCGCAGAGCCGAAAAATGTTCCCAGTCCACGCGCGACTCGACTACCCGGTCCACTGTCTGCAAGAAGTTGTTGCAGTGTGCCTGCACGTGAAAGCCAATAAGGTCCGCACCCAGCAAGCCGTCTACTAACTGCCGCTGCCACGGGCAGATGCCAAAGGCTTCTGGGTTCGGCCACGGGATATGCCAGAAGATAGCTACCCGTGCGTCCGGCCTTCTCTCTTTGATCATCTGCGGTAATAAAGCGAAGTGATAATCCTGGACCAGAACCACTGGGCCGGGTGTGTCTTCGATTTCCTCCAGCACCGCGTCCGTAAACTTTCGGTTCACTTCCTGATAGTGCTGCCAGTCCGACGCTCGAAAGTGCGGGCGGGTATGAGCGATATGGCAGAGCGGCCAAAGACCCTGGTTAGCGAAGCCGTAGTAGTAGCCTTCCTCTTCCTGCTTGGTAAGCCAAACGCGTCGCAAGGTGTAGCGAGGATCATCGGGCGGAACACGGAGACGATCCAGAGCATCGACATATTCTTGGTCAGCATCGCCACTGCCATGCGCGATCCAGGTTCCGTCACAGGCGTTGAGCACAGGTTCCAGCGCGGTTACCAGGCCACTGGGCGGCACGACTACGTTCACTGACTTCCCGCTCCGCTGGTGAATGTAAGGCTCGCGGTTGGAGACGACAAAGAGCCGGCTGCCGTCGAGCCGAGTCTGAATGTGAACGGAAAGTCGGTCCGCTGTCCACATCGATTCCCCGGCTTCCCGCAGGCGCGCTTCGTTTTCGGCCGCGCTGCGCGCCAAGTTGAGACTCTCCGCCATGGTAGCAACCTCGTGAGCCAACGGCCGGAACATGTCGAGGTTCGGCATCGCTTGAGATGAGGAGATTCTCCCGGTGCGCATCGCCTGCATCCATTGCGCGGCCCGCGCAATCGGCCCGTGGATGCTCCAGCGTACGATCAGAAGTGTGATAAAAACGATCAGAAATACCTGCGCCAACACCCGGAAGAATGTTTCCCGCCATACCCTCAGCATCTGCGCATGGATGTAGCTCGCATCGTGCACGATCACCAGCCCGCCCGATAACTCATCCTCATGGTGAAGGGGAAACGCGAGAATCAGGGCCTGGGTGTTGCCCAACTTGACGAAGGAACTCTCATCGTGATCGTCGCGGATGGCCTGAGTCAGGGCCGGCGGGCTGGTAGTGAGCAACATCGCCAATTCCGGGGTTATCGCGACGACCTCGGCCTGCCGGTCGTAGGCTGCGACTCCAATCAGGTGCTCACGATTGCCGAAGCGTTGCACCAGACGCTGCAGGGCCTGGTTCGAGCCGGTTCCCCATGTTTTCTCCACATTGCCGGCCAGACTCTCGCCCAGCACCTCGGTTCGTCGCTCCAGGTCGCCGCGCAGTGCGCGCTTTTCGGCAACCACCTGGTAATAGGAGAAGCCCAGCGACACCAGCGTTATGCCGAGGATCAGAGAAACAATTAACCGAACACTTAACAGCCGCATGCGAGGATCTCCTGCAGCAAGTTTGTGATGTTCAGACATCGACGAAGAATCGGCGCACGCGCGGGGCTACGACTTCCCTCCACAGACACCATGGGGTCGAGCAAGCGAATTGCCAGCTCGCGGAAAGCATTTTATTTCTGTGAGATAACTTGCTGAAGAGACTTTGAATTGGGATCTTGCGCCGCGGTGGGATGTAAATTTTATGCAGTGCCGCACTCCGGCTGGCCGTGGAAATTCCTTTGCGAAGAGCAAAGTCGAGGAGAGAGCAAGGTAAAGAAATGTGTAGCAGGCGGCTACCAGATATACTCTTCCCGGCAGTGCAACTTTTTCCAGGATCACGTCCAGCGAGCCTGGCATCACCTCCTTCCCCTCACCGTATCCCACGGTAAACAAAGCGACTCTTTCTTGGCAACGCTCTTGCTACCAGGAACGTGACGGGCCATGAAGTGGATAGACCCTCTCGAACGGTTTGTTGGAGGTAGTTGTTGCCTTGTGGTTGTTGGACACTATTTTCAAGCCTGTATCGCGTTCTTCGGAACCGCTGAGCAAGGCTTAGGAGGCGTCATGCTGACCGTGGCTATCGAAAAGATTGGTGACGTAGCGGTCGTCGAGTGCAAAGGAAGAATTGTGCGGAGCGAAGCAGCGTTCAAGTTGCGCAAGGCTGTCACCTCGCAAACAAACGCTCGAATCGTAGTGCTTGATCTGACGGAAGTGCACGCCATCGAAGGTGGTGGTCTAGGCATGCTTTGGTTTCTGCAGCGGTGGGCTCAGGACCATCGCATTCAACTTAAGTTGTTCGATCCCACCGACTCTGTAAAAAAGAACTTAAAGCGCAACAATTCGACGAAGTTCGCCATTGCTACGTTCGACGAGATGACGGTTCTGCTGGCCCAGGCTGATAGTCGATATGGCATAGCTGCTTGAAGGCGTCTTGTCTGGTGCAAAGGCAACGATTTGTTCTGCATTGACGACCACTGGGACGGGCTCATTCGGCGCAAAATGTTACTCGAACCCTCGGAGGGCGACCGGCATCTACTCAAAGAACGTAGCACAATACAAAAACGGATAGGGAGGAGCCTATGTACGTCATTACCGGCGCGACAGGACACACAGGAAACGAAGTTGCGGAAAAGTTGCTCGCACAGGGTGAACAGGTGCGTGTTGTAGGCCGCAGCGCAAAGCGGCTGGAACCATTCGTAAAGAAGGGCGCAGAGGCTTTCGTTGCGGACATCACCGACACGGGGGCGCTCACGAAGGCTTTTTCGGGTGCAAAGGGAGTGTACGCGATGATACCGCCGGACCTGAGCGCACCGGATGTGCTGGCACATTATCAGCGCGCGGGCGACGCCTTGGCCGCCGCGATTGAGAAGAGCGGTGTAAAATACGCCGTTGTGCTGAGCAGCGTCGGGGCGGACAAGCCAGATAAAACAGGCCCCGTGGTCGGGCTGCACAATTTTGAAAAGAAGCTTAGCGCGATTCCTGGATTGAACGCCCTCTACCTGCGCCCCGCCGGCTTCATGGAAAACCTTCTGTCCCAGGTCGGCGTGATCAAGGCCTTCGGAACAATGGCCGGGCCTGTCAAAGGCGATCTGCCGATACCCATGATCGCAACGCGCGATATCGGCGACGCCGCCGCCGCCGCCCTGTTGCAGCTCGATTTTCAAGGAAAAAGCACGCGCGAACTGCAAGGGGCTCGCGATGTCACGAACACGGAAGCCGCCAAAATCGTGGGCGCCGCGATTGGCAGGCCCGGCCTGACCTATCAGCAAATGCCTGCGGAACAGTTGAAGCCCGCTTTCATGCAAATGGGGATGTCTTCGAGTATGGCGGATCTGCTGTTGGAGTTGGCGGACGCGCAGAATTCGGGTTACTTAAGGGCGCTCGAGCCACGCTCCTCAAGGAACACCACTCCCACGACGCTGGAGACTTTTGTAGCCGAAGTTTTCGCGCCGGCCTATCGGGAACAAAAAGCGGCCTGAAATCGCCAAAGCCCCGTCGTCGACTGACGGCGGGGCGCTAGTTCTGGTTGCCACCTCCATGGGTTTGACGGCAGACTTTGCACAACGTTGGTGGCTCGGTATTGTCCACGTGGTGCCGCACCGGTTTCAGCGTCTTAAGATAGGCAAACATCGCAACAGTATCCTCGTCTGTCATTCCTCGGTAGACGTGCCAAGGCATGATCTGGTTGAGCTTCCGTGCTCCGACAAATCCCATGCGGATTGCCTGGGTGAAGGTGGTTTCGTCGTAGTAAGAAATCCCCGACGGATCGGGTGTGATGTTGGCGCTCGCTACACGGCCCCAAGGTCCATCGAAAATGAACCCGCCTGCAAAGCCCGTGCCCACCAGCGGCTGCCCATGCGCATCTTGTGGCGTGTGGCAATCGGTACATCCGGCGATGGTCACCAAATATTTCCCCCGCTTTTCAGGAGTCGGAACATCGGGCTCCGGTACTGGAGCGTTCAGCGGTTCGGGCGCGTTGCGGATCAGGTACTTCACCGGAAAGATCAGCTCGGTGGGCGGACGCGGCTTGTGCACAGGCGGCACACGGGCTGCAGCGGCCCGCCGCGGCCGGGGTGACTTCGCGAGACGACGCGCTGCAAGAGGTTGAGAGCCGGCCGTTAGGTGGTCCTCTCCATGCCACCAACCCCCTGCCACCGACGCCATGCCCGGGTTAGAAGTAGAATTTGCACCCTAGCTGTACTACTCTGCCTGCGCCGAGTGTGCTGATTTGCTGGACACTGTTGATCTGCCCGAAGCTGGGCGCGGAGAGATCATTGACCGGCGGTCCAAAATTCGCGTGGTTAAAGGTGTTGAAAGTCTCTAGCCGCAACTGGAAGTACAGCGTCTCTGTAAAATGAAGATCCTTCTCCAAAGCCATGTCCCAGAAATTTAGTCCCGGCCCATAAAACGGATTACGATTGGCAGTACCTTGAGCTCCGAGGGCTGGAACCGCGAAGGCCGCCGGATTCACCCACTGCTGCGTCGGACTGTTCCTGGGGTTGTGATTGATGTTTAGCGGCGCCCCGGTCGCGTTGACAAAGTCCGGGTCGGCGAAAAACGAAAACTGGGGATTAGCCTGCAACTCATTGAAGTTGGTCTGGAAGACGCCCACCGGGAAACCATGTTGGAAGGTGCCGATTCCCGAGAGGTTCCAGCCATCCGTCAGCGGTCTCAAATGGTGCCCATACTTGTAGAAGGGCAGCGTGTAGTTGTAGTTGACTACAAGGCGTTGCGGCCCATCGTTGGCGGAGGGGCCATAATTGCGGCTGAAGTTGAAGGCGTTGAAGCCAGGGTTGTTGAAGGCATTGTTTTCCAAGCTCGAGGTGTAGTCGAAGTAACGGGACCAGGTATAGGCAGCCTGAAATTGCAGGCCATTGGTGAAATGCCGGTTAATCTGCGCCTGGAGGGCGTTGTAGTTGGAATTCCAACCGCTGGCGTATACCCCAATTCCTCCAAATATGCTCGGGTTATATTGGTAAGTGTTCGCAGCCAGGGTGTTGAGGGTGAAATCATTGAGTGTGCCATTCGCAACGGCTGCCGGGTTCTCGGAAACAGCGAGCGCATTCCCGGTCGCGGTTCCCGCCGGATTTAGCATATACGCGCCTTCCAAATGGCGTCCTATCGATCCCACGTAAGCGATGGTCGCAACCGTGGATTTTGAAACCTGATATTGCACATTCAGATTGAAATTGGTTGACCTGGGAACCGTCAGGTGCGAACTGTAGAAGACTTCACCGGACCCGATGGGCTCAAACTGAGCGAAATTGACAGACGCCCCGGGCGAAGGCGGACTAAACGGAAATGGATTGGTCACGCTGCCGCTCGGGTTCCCGGCCACCGCAGATGGATTCACAGAAGCGTAAGGGTTAGCGAGGGCAGGAGAAGCGCCAATCTGCGAGACTCCAGACGCGGTAATCGCAAATGGCGCATTGGTGAGCGTCTGCAGCGTAGCCTCGGAAGAGCTGCGGTTGAAATAAAGCCCGACGCCGCCACGAACACTCCACTTGCTCGAGCTTCCCGGACTCCAGGCAAAACCAAGACGCGGCCCGACGTCACCGTAGTGAACTCGGGCTAATCCATAGGGCCCCACCCCTTTGTCCCCCGGGAAGACCAAACCCTCCGGCGCTGTGGGAAAAACCGTGGATTGCTGGCCGGGATTGAATCCGCCCAGAATCTCCCCGTTGGCGTAGAGATTCTTAAAAGGAGTTTCGATATCCCAGCCTGCACCCAGTGTCAGGGTCAGGTTGGGTCGAACCTGCCATTGATCTTGGGCGTAGGAGTAATATTCCCGTCCTCGCGCCCGGATGATGGCGCCACTGCCTTGGGTATACTCGTCGGGAATTCCAAGCAGGAAATCCGCTCCGGGGTTTCCCGTCGAAAACGGGCCTGCACCTGACCTGATCCCCACTTTCGGTACAAAGCTGAGTATGATTTCAGCGAAGGAAAGGGGAAGCGGGTATGTCGAAGAGCAGGCGCCTCTCGTCGATCCCCGGGGACAAAACCGCCGCCCTACAGCACAAGGACAAACGGATCAACTGAGATTCCCCGTGCGATCCGTTCGCAATCCGTTAACTGGCTTACTGACGCCTTTTGTACACTTCCGTGCCATCCGTCGCCTTGCATGTTGTTGAATTTACGTTTTCAGGCGGATTCGAATCCCTCTCTTTCCGCCAGTCCACTGTTTCGGTCAGGCCGTCGTCCAGTTGAAAACAGACCACCGCCGTGGCGTTTTCTTATCAGTTCAATTCAGACCGGAAGACGCATCGACCTGCGGTTCATGGATGAACGACGTTGAATAACGAACCGGAACACGCCATTACACTCATGACCGAGTGTCCAGAGTCCGCTACCTCGACGTCAAAGCTGCAACTATTGTGGTTTCGGCGTTGCTTCGACTAAAGCCTGAACCGGTTGCTGTGAGGCCGGCTTAGAGGTGATGGCCGGCTGCGTTTTGTGAGTAGGAATTTCGGTTCCGGCTGGATAGATAAGAATCTGCACGGTGCCCCAGACGCCGTCCGGACTGGCGCTCGGCTGTTTGCCAATTCCCAGAGTTCTAAGTTGACTATCGTCGAATCCGTAGTTTTCCACCAGATACTCTCGCACGACCATCGCCCGCGCTTCCGTGAGCACCAAATCCTTCTGGGTATCGCCCTCCATGCCGGTGGAAGCCACGATCACCGCAAATCCGAATTGGTTGTTAGCCAAAAACTCGCCGCCAGTATTGAGAGATTTCTGATTCTTCAACTTGGCCGAATCCTGCTTATCGAAGAGCTGCTTCGCCGAATACGTAAACTCCTTTGCCGGTGCGCTTTGAGGCAGTCGTTCAATCTCATCCTTGGCAAGCTCAGCGGAATCTTCGTAGCCGCGGCTCTTGAAATACCCGCGCACGAAGAAGCTGTGCTTCAGGGCTTCCATGTTTTCCTGGAAGTCGGTAGCCCCGGCTTGCGCCTGGATCATGGTTTCGTGCATGGCGTTCGTTGTCTGTTCAAGGTTGGCGTAGAGTTGCTTGTCGTTGACCAGCGCTCCCACCGTACCCTGGCCGTTGTTGATCTTGGCGCTGATCGATTGTAGATTCGCCGTCGCGCCAGTGGCGTTCTGGATGGCTTGCTGGCTGCTATCCATAATGCCGCTCATCTTATTCAGCAGGTCTGCCATCTCCAGCGGCGCGTGGCTGGCGAGCGTGTCGCCATCCCGCACGTTGGCCGATGTCTCCGATCCAAACGAGATCGCCAGATATTGGTTGCCCAACAAGCCCTCGGTCTCGATGGTAACCACGGAATCTTGCTTGATGATCTCGTGCGTCGACTTGCCGAGATCCATGACTACCGTCACTTTCTCGCCCGTCTTATGCGGCAACACGATGTCGCGCACAGTTCCGCTGTGGACCCCTCCCAAGCGCACATCGGCTCCGGCATCCAGGCCTTCCACGTTGTCGAATTGTGCCTTCAACTGGTAGGTCGAGCTGAAGAGATATTGCTTGCCACCGATGACGAAGATCCCACCCACCAGAATGGCCAGGGTTGCAACGATGAAAGCTCCTAACCGCGCCGCTCTTGACATTGTGTACTCC
>Ga0074045_10000538_pt1 | contig 36890 bp, 29 predicted proteins | sample BogForMeECP23OM2_FD_94442 | JGI IMG/M metagenome (GOLD analysis project Ga0074045, IMG submission 94442) | Bog forest soil microbial communities from Calvert Island, British Columbia, Canada - Bog Forest MetaG ECP23OM2 | ecosystem: Environmental > Terrestrial > Soil > Wetlands ...
GCGCATCTGGGTCCTGCGCAAAGTGCTGAACCCGTTGTCTCCGGTGGAAGCGATGGAGTTGCTGATCGACAAATTGAGCAAGACGAAGTCGAATGGCGAGTTCCTGTCGAATATGAGTTCGCTCTAAGAGGTACACCTTGAGCGTTGCGGTATTGCAAGCCTCCAGCCAATGGAGGCTTGCGGCTTTCGTGGCACTGTAAACCCCAGTATTCGCCTCCTGCATTTCTGAGTCCCAGCAGATTTTTCGTTGCCGTCTCCAAGAAAAGTGGCCATAATTTAGGCACGGGCAGAATGATCGCGTCCGTTTCGAGGGCACCGTGCGAGCGAAACCGTTGGCTTGGAGTCTGCTTCTTTCCTTTTGGCTCGCGATACCCGGCGCGGCCCAGAACCAACAGGGCCCACCGATGAGGGTCGATGGCACTGTCGCAACACCCGGAACTGACGAAGGCAGGGATCGCCTCCTCCGCGATATGGCTAAGAAAGCCAACATGGAACGCCAGGCCGCGCTCAAGGCCGATACTGACAAATTGGTGAAGTTGGCCGGAGAGCTGAAACAGTACGTAGACAAGTCGAATGAGAACGTCCTTTCGGTCGATGTGCTCAAGAAAGCGGAAGAAATCGAAAAACTGGCGCACAGCGTGAAGGACAAGATGAAGGGGCCAAACTAGACATTGAGTCATTTGGCGATCGGGTCATTTTGCAAATGAAAGCCCCTAGACACTCCCAGAAAAGGTTGCCCGCGTAAGACCGGACTAGTCAATTTTTCTTTCGCAACTCCAGAATAGTCCGCGTGTTTCCATTCAGTAGAATCCGCTGGGTGCGGAGGAGGGCTGAATATGAAACGGATGATCGCAGGAGTGCTTTTGCTGATGGGATTAGGCGCGGGAACAATGTTTGCCGACGATGCATGGCGCGACCGGCAGGATATTCGCCATGACGAGACGCGCATCGCTCACGACCGGTGGGAGCTGCGGAGGGATTTGGAGTGCGGACGATATGCTGCAGCCAAGCATGAACGCAGGGAGTTGCGGCGAGAGTACCGGGATGTGAGTCGGGATCGAAGAGACTTGTATTGGGACCGGCGGTAAGGCAATCGACTGATTTGGTGATCGGGTGATCCGGCGATTTAAAACCCGGAAACCGATGCCGCAGATGAAAACGCCATCCGGTATTGCCGGATGGCGTTTGTTGTTTCCGAAACATATCTATTTGCTTCGAATGCGCATGCCGTAGAACGACCGGTACACGAAGAAGAAGGACACCAAGAAAAATGTCAAGGCCAATACGTTCGTGATGGTCGGGCCCTGGTCGTGAGTCAGCGTAACGGCTAGCTCGACGGCGAGCAGGCCGAACAATGTTGTGAATTTGATGACCGGATTCAGGGCCACAGAGGACGTGTCTTTGAATGGATCGCCAACGGTGTCACCGATGACGGTGGCGTCGTGCAGCGGAGTTCCCTTCTGCTTCATCTCAACTTCAACGATCTTCTTGGCGTTGTCCCAGGCAGCGCCCGCATCGGCCATAAAGATTGCCTGGTAGAGGCCGAAGATGGCGATCGAGATTAGATAGCCGACGAAGAAGAACGGTTCGACGAAGGCGAAGGCCAGGGTGCCGAAGAATACGGCGATGAAGATGTTCAGCATGCCTTTCTGCGCATACTTTGTGCAAATTTCAACCACCTTCTTGCTGTCTTCGACCGAGGCTTTTTCCACGCCTTCGAGTTTGATATTGGCTTTGATGAACTCTACGGCGCGATACGCTCCAGTAGTGACCGCCTGAGTGGAAGCGCCCGTGAACCAGTAGATCATGGCGCCGCCGGTGATCAGCCCGAGGAAGAACGGAGCGTGCAGCAGAGACAGCTTGTCGACGTTTTCCGTAAGGCCATTGGTCAATGCCATGATGATGGAGAAGATCATGGTAGTGGCGCCAACTACGGCTGTGCCGATGAGCACGGGTTTAGCGGTGGCCTTGAAAGTGTTTCCCGCACCGTCGTTGGCCTCAAGCAGGTGCTTGGAGCGATCGAAGTTGACGGTCATGTTGAAGTCCTTCTTGATTTCAGCTTCAACATTGGGAACTTGCTCGATCAGCGAAAGTTCGTAGACGGATTGAGCATTGTCGGTGACGGGGCCGTAGGAATCAACGGCGATGGTCACAGGACCCATGCCGAGGAATCCAAAAGCCACCAGGCCGAAGGCAAAAACCGCGGGAGCGAGCATAGTAGCGGCTGTCGCTAAGCCTAGCGTGCTCATGGAGTAGGCAATCGCCATCAAGAACATCATGGAAAGGCCAAGGTAGTAGGCGGAGAAATTGCCGGCCACGAAGCCGGACAAAATTCCGAGTGACGCTCCGCCTTCCTCAGCGGAGATCACTACCTCTTTTACATGCCGGGAATTGACCGATGTGAAAACCTTCACCAATTCGGGAATGATGGCCCCCGCCAAAGTGCCGCAGGAGATGATGGTGGCCAGCTTCCACCACTGCGTGGCGTCGCCGCCGAGGGCGGGGATGATGTAATAGGAAACGAGATAGGTGAGCCCGATCGAGACGATCGAAGTAATCCAAACCAGGGATGTGAGCGGCGTTTCGAAGTCCATCTCGTCGGCGTTGCCGTATCTTGCTTTGGCGATGGCGGCGTTGAGGAAGTAGGAAACGGAGCTGGCGACCAGCATCATGACGCGCATGACGAAGATCCAGACCAGCAGTTGTACCTGCACGGTGGGGTCTTTTACGCCGAGAAGAATGAAGGTGATCAGAGCGACGCCGGTCACGCCGTAGGTTTCAAAGCCGTCGGCGGAGGGACCAACGGAGTCGCCAGCATTGTCACCGGTGCAATCGGCGATGACGCCGGGGTTGCGGGCATCGTCCTCTTTAATCTTGAAGACGATCTTCATTAAGTCGGAGCCGATGTCAGCGATTTTTGTGAAAATGCCGCCAGCGATGCGGAGAGCGGCCGCGCCCAGAGACTCGCCGATGGCGAAGCCGATGAAGCACGGACCGGCGTAGTCGCCGGGGACGAAGAGCAGAATAATCAGCATGATGAGGAGCTCGACGCTGATCAGCATCATGCCGATGCTCATGCCGGCTTCGAGAGGAATCTGGTAGACGGGGAACGGCTTGCCTGGTAGGGAGGCAAAGGCGGTGCGCGAGTTAGCGAAGGTATTCACGCGAATGCCGAACCACGCCACACCGTAACTGCCTCCAATGCCGACCAAGCTGAAGCCTAGAATGATGGCGACGCGCATGGCTTCCATGTGCTGGAGCACACCGAAGTAGAGCAGGATGATGACGGCAATAAAGGCCCACAGCAGGAGAATAAATTTGCCCTGGGTGACGAGATAAGTCTTGCAGGTCTCGTAGATGAGTTCGGAGATCTCCCGCATGGCACGATGGACGGGCAGATTCTTGAGGCGCATGAAGATAACCATGCCAAAGCCGAGTCCGAACAGGCAGAAGAGAATGCCGATCATTAATAGCCGGTGGCCGTCGATGGCCCCATTTAGAAAGCTGACCGAAGAAAGGTCAGGAAGTTTGAGTGATGCTTCGCCGCCGGCGCTTTCCCCGGAAGGTTGAGCGAGAGCCGAGACGGCGCCGACGGAAAGCAACGTGGCCAGGACAAGAGTCGTTTTCAGGAAACCAGTTGCCACGCGGCGTCCTTGGAACGCAGCAGTGGCGAGCCAGGTGCGCATAATGAGTCCTCCAAAAATGAATCGGTTATCAGGAATTTATAAACGTGTTTAGAGACCGCCTTCCAGCAGAGCCCTCGCGTCCGAGCACGCCCGTGCCGCATGGGGACAATCACCGGAATTCCGAACACGCTTCCACCGCAAGACCATAACGGAGTGTTGGAGCTTGGCCGCGTCGGAGTTTGCGCCCCGCCGCCGAAGAGTAGCACTTAACTCCGGACGGAGTAGCGCAAAACGGGCATTTATAACATGTTGCAAGCAAAGGGTCAATGACTACAAGGAGGGAGCGTGTCTTAAGTCGTGATAGCAAGTCTTGACCTTGCAGACGATACGATGGGCTGGGACCGCTGACTGGGAGGCAGCACCTCCGCGAGAGATCTTGGATCTAAGGGCCTGATTGCAACACCCATCGGGCCCGTTATAATCACGCCGATGGCCAGCGATGCCTTTCTCTCGTGGGCGAATCGGACCGTGCTTCGCCCGGGCCGCGAAGAGCCCTACCTGTCGATCCAGGACATCGTCGTTTTCGTCAGCGATCTGGAAGTGAGTAAGCGATTCTACTTGCAACAATTGGGCTTCGAACTCATCACAGAACAACGCCTTCCCACCGGCGAACGGTGGATCGAGGTGGCGCCTCCGGATGGTAGCGCGAATCTCGCGCTGGTTGAGCCAAAGCCCGACTCGCCGGAATACAAACTGATTGGCGGCTACCGTTGGGTCCTTTTCATGACCGAAGATGTCGACGCCAAGTACAAAGAATGGAGCGAACGCGGTGTCCGTTTCACAACTGCTCCGGAGACGCCGGGGTGGGGCGGCACCTATGCGCGTTTCGAGGATCCGGACGGGAATGCGTTTGGCCTGGAAGGGTTCGATGAGGTCAGGCAAAGCCTGGAGTTGCGCCGGCAGGCGCACGCCGAGAAACTAGAATCCGAACGCCGCACCGCCCAGGAACTGGAAATAGCGCGACAGGTGCAGGCGCGCTTGTTTCCGCAGATTCAGCCGGAGTTGGAAACGGTGGAGTACGCGGGTATCTGCCTGCAGGCGCGCCGGGTGGGAGGGGATTATTTCGATTTCCTGAATCTGGGGCCGCAGCGGCTGGGGTTGATCATCGGCGATGTTTCCGGCAAGGGGATCGCCGCAGCGCTGCTGATGGCGAATTTGCAGGCCAGCCTGCGGAGCCAGTCGGCGCTGGCCTTCGATCAGCCTGAGGCGTTGCTCCGGTCGGTGAACCGCCTCTTCTATGACAACACCGGCGACAGTGCCTATGCCTCGCTTTTGTTTGCCGAGTACGACGGGGAGACGCGGCGACTGCGCTACGTCAATTGCGGCCATTTGTCAGGTCTCTTGGTAAGAAGCGACGGCAAGGTGGACCGGCTCGAGTCCACCAGCACGCTGCTCGGGCTGTTCCGAGAGTGGAATTGCTCGATGCGGGAGCAGCAGTTCTCTCCCGGGGACGTGCTTGCGCTTTACACGGATGGCATCACCGAAGCCAGTAACGAGCGAGGAGAGGAATTTGGCGAGCGGTGCCTGATTGAAGCGCTGCAGCAACATCGGGGCCTGCCGTGCCAGGCTTTGCTGACCGCACTCGTGGATGGTGTTCGGCGATTCAGTTTTCAGGAACAACACGACGACATCACGGCGATCGTCGCGAAGTTCAAGGCGACTAGCTGACGTGTCGTCGGGCGATCCACCCGGTCAGTCGGCGTAATGTCGCGATTACGCGCATTGACCCGCGCCGAGCCGATTCTCAGTGAGTGTAAAGGCCCGAGTGCGACAGCTATCGACTACCGACTCACCTTCCTTGATTGGGAGAAATATGGCCCACGATCGTGGGTATTTCAAAGACGGGCGATCTAAACCCGAATCGAATCGATGCCCTCTCAGCCACGATTCGATAGCCTCGCGCAAGACTCGCTGCTTACGTCCAACGATCACTACCGTCAAGTTCTGTATGCCTAAATGGTTGCTCGCCTTTTTCCTCCTCTGCTCTCTTTTGGCATCCACTCAGACAAACAATGCGATTGCGATAATTCACGTAACCGTCATCGACTGCACCGGCACAGCGGCCAGGTCGAATTCAACGGTTGTGGTGACCAGTGGTCGCATCAGCGCAGTCGGCCCGAGTGAAATCGTCACAATTCCCACCGGTGCTCGCGTGGTTGACGCGAATGGCAAGTTCATGATCCCTGGGCTTTGGGACATGCACGGCCACCTGACCGATGCAACGGAAGACGCTTTCCCTCTGCTCATCATGAACGGAGTGACGGGCGTACGCGATATGGGCGGAGATCTCGCTCAAATCGACCTGTGGCGATCAGAGATTGACCGTGGGATGCGCGTTGGCCCGCACATCATTCGCGCCGGTCCGTTTGTGGATGGGCCGAAAGAGGGAGTATCGAATCGACTGACCGTGCGCACCCCGGAAGAAGCTCAGCGGGCTGTGCACGATCTTAAGGCCAAGGGCGTGGATTTCATCAAGGTTCACAATGCGCTCCCGCCCGATGCGTTCTTTGCGCTGATGGATGAGGCTCGCAAAGAACACATACCGGTGGCCGTGCACCTGCCCCAGGGCGTGAGTTCCGCTGAGGCGTCCGATGCCGGTGTGGCCAGCCTGGAACACACCGAAACGATCAATGAGAGTGCCCTTTGGCGCAAAGGAGCAACCGCCAAGACCGTCGAACAGGCGGTAGATGAGAATCTAGGTCCGGCTGGGCAGGAACTTTTCCAACGCTTCGTGAAAAACGGAACCTGGTATGTGCCAACTCTCGTTGCCTATGAACGAGGATTCGTACTATGGAGTAATGATCCCGAATCGCTGAAACCGCGGCTGGATGTTCACGAAAAGCAAATCGAACTTGTCCGGATGATGCACAAGGCTGGTGTACTGGTCATGGCTGGCTCGGATTTTTCGGATTGGGGGACGGTGCCAGGGATCGATCTGCACAATGAGTTAGCGCTGCTGGTGGAAGCTGGTTTCAGTCCACTGGAGGCGTTGCAGGCTGCCACGCTGAATCCTGCAAAGTTCCTGGGCAAAACTGATACGTATGGGACGATTCAAGTTGGCCGCGTGGCGGATCTGGTATTGCTCGACATGAATCCGCTAGAAGACATCAGCCACACCCGCAAAATTCACGCAGTCGTGCTCGGTGGCAAGTTCTACCCGCTGGCGTCTATCAGAGCGCAAGCCCTGCAAGACGCGTCGAAGCGACGATGAAAAGGCAACTCGCATAGCGAGCATTGTGATCCACGTGGCGGTTGTAGCGTGCTGTTTCAAGGGTACTCCCTAGCGTCAACTGCCGCTAAATCGCGATTACGCTCAGAACCCGGTCAGGCCAGGCCTTCGTGGATTTTGTGGGCCTAGTGATTTTTGAATCCTGGACATTAACCGCACAAAGAAAAGGCGGTCGAGCTGCGCTCGACGGACAGCCGGGGCGCTGTCCCCACATGACCTATCTCATGTCCAGTAGGTGCGGTCGAGGGAGCGGTACTGGATGGCTTCGGCGATGTGTTTGGGTTCGATCTGCGGGGTTTCTTCCATGTCGGCGATGGTGCGGGCGACTTTCAGAATGCGGTCGTGGGCACGGGCGCTGAGGCCTTGCTGAGTCATGGCGCGCTCGAGCAGGCGTTCGCAATCGGCGGAAAGCTCGCAGAAAGTGCGGATGTGGCGGGAGGACATTTGTGCGTTGCAGTAGATTTTGTCGCGGGAGGAAGAGAAGCGTTCCAACTGTTTCTGGCGGGTGCGGATGACGCGCTCTCGAATCTTCGCAGAGCCCTCGGGTTCGTTGGTCGAGCGCATCTCTTTGTAATTCACCGCGGGAACGTCGATGTGAATGTCGATGCGATCCATGAGCGGGCCGGAGATCTTGGAAATATAGCGCTGGATCATCGGAGTGGTGCAGTTGCACTCGCGGGTGCGGTCGTTGCGGAAACCGCAGGGGCAGGGATTCATGGCGGCGGCCAGCATGAAGCGCGCGGGAAACATCAGTGACATGGCGGCCCGGGAGATGGTGACCGTGCCATCTTCCAGGGGCTGACGCAAGACTTCGAGGACGTTGCGGGGAAACTCGGGAAGCTCGTCGAGAAAGAGCAGTCCGTTGTGAGATAGAGAGACCTCGCCGGGCCGCGGAATGGCGCCACCGCCGATAAGACCGGCGTCGGAGATAGTGTGGTGTGGTGAGCGATAAGGACGCTTGCCAACCAGGCCGCTGCCGGGATCGAGCACTCCGGCGACGCTGTGAATCTTCGTAGTCTCCAGCGCTTCTTCGAAGGTGAGAGGCGGGAGGATGGTGGGCATGCGCTTGGCGAGCATGGTTTTGCCCGAACCCGGAGGTCCAATCATTAAGATGTTGTGGCCTCCGGCGCACGAGATTTCGATGGCGCGCTTGGCGGTTTGCTGCCCGCGAACGTCTTTGAAGTCGACGAGAAATTCCTGAGATTCACGCAGCAGGGCATCGCCATCGGCCTTCAGCGGCATGATTCCATTCCCGGAGTTCACGAAGTGAATTACATCTAGGAGGGAGCGCACCGGGTAGACATCGACCCCGCCAACCATGGCGGCTTCGCGGGCATTCGCTTCGGGAACGACCAGGCGGGAAATCTTCCGGGTACGAGCTTCAAGGGCGATGGGTAGCGTGCCTCGGATGCCGCGAACACCGCCGTCGAGCGACAACTCCCCTACAAAGAGGCAATCCGGAATTTCCTTCTTCGTAAGGCCACCGTAAGCTCCGACGATCCCGAGGGCCATGGGGAGGTCGAAGCCGGAGCCTTCCTTCTTTATGTCGGCGGGGGCCAGGTTGATGGTGATGTGAGTAGGGGGAATGTCGTAGCCGCAATTCTTGAGCGCGGCGCGAACCCGGTCGCGGCTCTCGCGCACTGCGGCATCGGGCAGGCCGACGGTGTGGAAGTGGTCCTGGTCAGTCTTGATGCCCGAGCAGTCAACTTCCACCTGAATAATGTTGGCGTCGATGCCATACACCGCGGCGCTGAGGGTCTTGTAGAGCATCGGTTGTGCGCGTGGAACTCTGGCGCCAGACTCGGCACGCAAGAAGGCCTGATCCGGGGAATATCCAGGGTATGCGCCGCGCCCGAGGCCGCGCTGTGATAGATGTCACAGGCTGTGCCTGTGGATAGAAAGTCACGACGCTGCGGGCAGAGTGAGAAGTCGCTGTGGAAGCAGGATCGGAGCAGTTGGCCTAAATCGGCCCAGACGTACCTACTTCTCTAACAGCAACGGTTGTCCGTTCCGGGCTGGGGCAGTACGATGATCTGAATGATGAACCGTTTTCCCGCTCGTTCCGCCAGGGAAAATAGGTAGCTCCCCCATGATGCCCGCCTCGTCCGATACTCCCCGATCATCTCGCCCCCCGCAGAATCTAGAGCGCGAAGAGTCCCAGCTTTGGCGATGGATTCTTCTTTTCATGGTTTTGCTGGCGGCCGGCTTTGCCGCGCTGGCATGGGAACGGCTGGAAACACTGCCCTACCACCTTGGCCCGTTGGCTGTGGGGGTACTGGTTTTGTCAGTCCTGCTGGCTGTCTATGCCTATGGCCGACGGCGCGAGGTCGTCGAACTCAAGCTCTTGCTTCAGGATTTGCAGGAACACGTGGGCGCCGCTCCCTCGGAAGAGCAACTCGATCAACTGAACGAGATGATTGCGCGCTCCCAGCGCAGCTTCAAGGAGCTGATCGATTCCTTTGACGATGCCGCCTGCGCCGTATCCCTGGACGGCACTCTGCGCACAGTCAATAAACGGGTCAGTGAACTGGCGGGACTTCCCTACACCGCGATCGTCGGACAGAAGTACTTCGAGTTTCTGGAAGAACCTACGCGTGCGAGCGTGGAAGCCGGACTCATGCGTTTTCTGGAGAAACGGCATTGGGCCGGCACGGTACGCATACGTTTCAAAAATAACAGCCGACCACTCTATTTCGACTGTGTCCTGAACGCGATTGTGAAGAGCGGAGAGGTGGTCGGGCTGAGCGTGCTGGGGCGCGACGTTACCGGTCAACACGAAAAGGAACTCCGCTTCACGGAACTCTTCGAAACGCTGCAGGAAGGCGCTTATTTCAGCACGCCGGAGGGCAGACTTCTGGATGCGAATCCGGCGCTGGTCAGCATTCTGGGATATGCGAGCAAGGACGAATTGCTTTCGCTCGATTCCAGCCAGCTGAACCTCGATCCGAAGCAACCGCCGATTCTCGGCCGAGCGCCCGACGATCGCGGCGGTGTGCGCACGAGAGAAATTATGCTTCGGAAGAAAGATGGGAGCCCGGCGGTGTTTCTCGAATCGTCTCGCGCAGTGTGGGATGCGGCGGGAAAATTGATTCGCTACCAGGGCACGTTAATTGACGTTACGGAGAGGCGCAAGCTTGAACGGCAATTGCTGCAGCAGGAAGAATTCCGGCGCCGGCTGCTGGAAAGCTTTCCCGATCTTATCCTGGTAGTAGATCTGGAGGAGCGATACACCTTTGTCAGTTCGCGCGTGCGGGACGTGCTCGGGTGCCAATCCGAAGACTTGATGAGTAAAAAGATATCCGAGTCGCCGGCACAATCGCCGGAACTGCTCGCGCTATATCACGATGTGGTTGCGGGGAATCGAGCATTTGGATCGGCAGAGTATGGCGTCCGGCGCAGTGATGGAAGCGGACGCACGATGCGGGCCTCCGCCAGCCAGTTCTCTGACGCAGACTCCAAGCTCGCGGGCGTCATCATTTCCATACGCGACATCACAACAGAAAAGAAATTCGAGCAGCAGGTGGTGCAGAGCGAACGTTTGGCCGCCATGGGAGCAATGATCGGCGGCGTTGCCCACGAATTGAACAATCCGTTGACCAGCATCCTGGGCGTGAGTGAACTTCTGCAGGACAGTCAGACCACGGACTCGGCGCGGAAGCAGATTGGCATATTGCAGCAGCAAGCGCGGCGAGCCGCCGAGATTGTTCATAATCTGACTTATTTTGCGACCCCTCCCACACCCGGCAAGACCCGCGTCAACCTCGAGGACGTGGTAGAGCGCACGCTTAATCTGCACGCCTACTCGCTTCGAAAAAACAATATTACGGTCGACTTCGTTCGCCAGCCCGGGTTGCCTTCGGTTCAGGCCGACCCGCACCAACTGATGCAGGTTTTTCTGAACCTGGTGATGAACGCGGAGCAGGCAATTCGGGAGTCGCGCGACCGTGGAACGTTACGTATTCGCCTGGGAAACAACGGTGATTCGGTCTGGGCAAGTTTTCTGGACGACGGTCCGGGAATCCCGCCACAAGTCCTGGCCAGCATCTTCGATCCGTTCTACACGACGAAGCGCCCGGGGCGGGGTACGGGCCTTGGGCTCAGCATTTGCAAATCAGTAATGAAGGAACACAACGGAACGATCGAGGCCGCGAACGCTCCGGGAGGCGGAGCCGTCTTCACTGTTACAGTGCCTGCGGTTGTGGCTTCGACTTAGTTACTTCGCTTTTTTAGTTCCTCTCAACGGCCATCGCGACCGCGTTGCCGCCGCCAAGACAGAGAGCCGCAATTCCCCGCTTCACGTCGCGCCGGGCCATCTCATAGATCAAAGTGACCAGGACGCGAGCCCCGCTGGCTCCGATGGGGTGACCGATGGCCACCGCGCCGCCATTGACGTTGACCTTGCTGGGATCGAGTCCGAGTTCCCGCATCACGCCCAGAGCCTGCACCGAGAAGGCTTCGTTCAGTTCGTAGAGGTCGACGTCTTCATTCTTCCATCCGGTTTTTTCCCAGATCTTGCGAACCGCGTCCACCGGCGCCATCATCACCCATTTGGGTTCGACTCCACTGGTAGCCTGCGCGACGATTCTGACCATCGGCTGCGCGCCAAGGTCTTTCGCCCGTTGCGCGCTGGTCACGACGACGGCGGCAGCTCCGTCATTCACCCCCGGCGCGTTACCGGCAGTCACGGTTCCATCTTTTTTGAAGGCAGGCTTCAATCCACGCAGGACTTCCACGGTGGTGTCCTCGCGTGGAGACTCATCTTTTTCGAATAGCACCGGAGCTTCGCCTTTTTTCTTCGCTGGAAGTTCCACCGGCACGATCTGCGATTTGAAACGGCACTCCTTCATCGCGGCGACTGCTTTACGGTGAGAATTCACCGCGAATTCGTCCTGCTCTTCGCGCGTGATGCCGTACTTCTCCGCGACGTTCTCGCCCGTAACTCCCATGTGATAGTCGTTGTAGATATCCCAGAGACCATCGTGCACCATAGAATCGATTACCTTGCCGTTTCCGAGCCGGTAGCCTTTGCGCGCCTGCGGCAAAAGATAAGGCGCATTCGTCATCGACTCCATGCCGCCAGCAACCACGATCGAACTGTTTCCCGTCTGCACCGCTTGCGCTGCGAGAGCCACCGCTTTCAATCCGGAGCCGCAGACCTTGTTGATTGTCATGGCACCTGTGGCCGGAGACAATCCTCCGAAGATTGCCGCTTGCCGTGCCGGATTTTGTCCGAGTCCGGCGGGGAGGACGTTGCCCATAATGCATTCGTCAACCTGATCGGAATTGACGCCGGCGCGCTTCACCGCCTCGCGCACAACCACGGCACCGAGCTGTGTGGCGCTGAGCTCGCTTAAACTTCCTTGAAATTTTCCTACCGCTGTACGACAGCCTGATATGATGACAACATCGTCGAAAGCCGCCATTGATCATGCTCCCGCGAAGATTTCGCAACCTCATTATAGATGCGCGGCGTCGCAGAAAAGAGCAACTTCCGCAATATAGTTGGCGCGCTGTCTGCTCATTCGCTCGCAAAGAATCGGCTCGCGCCAGGTGATCGCACATGCGTTTTCTTTTTCATCTTCGTGGTCGGAACAACACGCTTGCGATGCGTTTCGGTGCGCCGACGTTTCGATTTTCCTGTTCGGGTGCATCACGCTGTGACTTTGGTACAGCATCGCTCGCTATGGTGCATGCATTTTTTTCTTGACTTCATTTTTCATTAACTCTATACAATCAAATAGTTGCAACAAAACAGCGTTGCAGATTTTTCCATGAAAAATGGAAGGGAGAATAGAAACAATGGCAACCAAGAAAAAGGCAAAGAAGAAAAAGAAGCACTAAGAGGTCAGTACGAAGTCAAAGGGGGACGCCAAAAGCGTCCCCCTAAGTTTTTGCCCGGAAGTTGCGGCGGCGAAATCAATCGAGCGAGGCTCCAGCTTTCTTCGCAACCTTGAAGCCAACATTGGTAGCCCGTTTTTCGCGGGCGGGACACAGCGCGCGAAAAGCGCAAAAGGTGCAGTGGAAATCAGGGTTCGGTTTGAAGTTGCCTTCCGCAATGCCTCGCGCCACAGCCTGCACCCGTTCGCGTGCTTCTTCCAATTGAAACTCGGCTCGCTTCGAAAGGACTGCGAAGTTTCCTTCCAGATTGTGAAACGCCAACTCTCCCACGCGGTATCCCCACTTCTCGCGAGCGGCCATCGCGTAGATGGAGAGTTGCAGGCTCTCGTCTGCATCCTCCTGGGAGCGAGCCTTGCCGGTCTTGTAGTCGACAACGACAACACTTCCGTCAGTCCTGCGGTCTATGCGATCGATTCTTCCGGCAACTTTGATTCCGGCGATCTGAATGTCGAACCATTCTTCCGTATGCAAAACCTCGAGTCCGGGAGCGGTACGGGTTCCAGCCAGAAAATCGGACAACTGCTCGACTCCCTGTTTCAGGTATAAATCTCGCTGATAGTCGTCCTGGATTCCAGAAGCGGCCAGATCGTCACGAAACAACTGCAGCAGCTCCTCATCGGTCTTAGCCCTACCCAGGCGCACAGAATCGTAGTATGTGCGCAACACGCGGTGCACGGCGGCGCCATATTGCATAGCCGCGTGAATTTGCCGGGATAACTTCCACTCGCGTTCAAACTTGAATTGCAGGGGACAGGTTTCGTAGGTCTCCACCGCGGTGGCGCTGAGGCGCGCGTCCAACCCGTCGATTGCCGGGAGGGCAAGCCATGATGCCAATTGGGAACCGTTGGGGTGGTCCAAATCAGCCGCTGCCGCGATCTCGATCAACTCCGGTTGCGAAGGCAGCGCCTGTCGGGATCGGAGATAAGGCCGCAAGCTAGCGTTGCCGATGAGTTCGCGCATCAAGCCGGCTGGAGTTTTGTCACGCCCGATTCCCTGCTTGCCATAAATGTGCATCGAATCTTTCGCCCGGGTCATCGCCACGTAGAAAAGCCGACGCTCTTCCTGGTCGTGGAGGATTTTGTCGTCGCCCGCGGCAGCGGAATCTGGATCGCGCAACTCCACGGGAAACTCCACCAGCGTCTCCCGGAAGCTCGCGGGGAACGAGCCTTTGGTGGCACGCAGAACAAAAACATGCTGGAACTCGAGACCTTTGACTCCGTGCGCCGTCATCAGGCGCACTGCGTCCTCGTCTCCCGTTGAAGTCATCGGAATCACTCCGCAGGCCTCGCGGAAATAATCCAGGTATTCGATCCATTCCCCAAGCTCTCCTGTCTTGGTGGTGCACTTTGTCTCCCAATCCGCAGCGAATTTCAGAACGGCCTGGAGGACGGGAGAATCCAGGTGAAGCTCAAACCGTTTCCCGATTAACTGTAGTGCGGCGCGCGCTTTCGCCTTCTTATGGCTGACTTCATCACGAGCCTGGTAAACGCGCTGCAAAACTTCCGCGCCTCCGGCAACGTCATCCAGCACAGAGGCCAGCGGAACGGGCACTCCCTCTTTCGAATCATTCGCAATCGTCCGCAGGGCAGCGCGAAGTTGTTCCGGATCGACGTTGAACTGTGGCAACGCGGCCACGCGAAAGAGACTGGCATCGGCGGTCGAGTCCACGACGGCAGCAACACAGGCAAATAAATCCCGGACTTCAGGCGTGTCGCTCACATCCATGTTTTCGATGGAGAAAGGAATCTCGCGCTCGGCCAGTTGCTGTACCACGTCATCCCGGTGAATGTGCGAACGGTAAAGGATGCCGAAGTCTTTCCATTTGCACCGCGACCGCCGCTTTATGTCTTCGATGATGCTGACCACATCGGGCGCCTCCGCATCCTTGCCACTGAAGGCGATGGCCTCGACCGGGAAAGTGGGCAGAGGCTGCCCCGCTTTTTTCGCTTCCTCTTCACGCGCCGATTGCAGAGGAGTTCGAGAGTATGCCAGTGCGCCAGGCTCTTTGCCTCCGAATACTGGGCCTCCAAATACTGGAGGATTTTTGTCGATCATGGCAAAGGCACATTGCAGAATGGGTGTGGTCGAGCGGCGGTTCTTACCGAGGACCACGAGTTTCGCTTCCGGAAAATGCTGGCGGAAAACCTGAAATGCCGCACTGGATGCGCCCCGAAAGCGGTAGATGCCCTGGTCGGGGTCGCCGACCGCGAACACGTTTGCTGCATTGCCCGCGAGCGCCGCCAGAACTTCGATCTGCGCGAAGTTGGCATCCTGAAATTCGTCTACCAGAATGAAGCGCGCACGGGCCCGTTCCCTGGCTAAAATAGCCTCATCGTTCACCAGCAACTCGTGCGCGCGGGTGATCATGTGGCTAAACGTGCCGTAGTTCTCTTCCCGCAACCAGCGTTCGGTGGTGGCAAACACGCGGGCGATCTCCTGGCAGCGCCCGATCACCTCGCCATCGCTCAGCTCTTCACTCGATTTCGCCACCCGTGGTATCGCTAGTTCGCCGCGCTCCAGCCGCGCGACGTACTCTGCATATTTTTCAGGCGTTACCATTTCGTCGTGGCAGCGGCTGATGAAGTCGAGCAGATCGTTTAAAAACTTTCCCACATTGGCCGCCCGGACATAATGCTCCAGGCGAAGCTCACGAACTCTCTTGCGCAGATATATCCAGAGATCTTTCTCGTCGAGGACGCCGAAGTCCTTACCCGCGCGTTTCAGCAGGCTGTTGCAATAATCGTGGAATGTGGCGGAATGAATTTCCTGGCCGAGGAGTGCGCCGACGCGATCACGCATCTCGCCAGCGGCGGCCACGGTATAGGTGAGCGCGATAATTTCGCCGGGCTTGGCATGTCCCTCCTGCACCAGGCGCGCAATGCGATGGATGAGGACCGAGGTCTTGCCGGTACCAGCGCCAGCGACGACCAGCATCGGCCCGTGAACATGCTCGATAGCTTCGCGCTGGCGATCATCGGGGAGAAAGGGATGAGACTTTAATTTAGACACAGCCATTGGGGCTCAGAATACCACCGCGTCCTGTCAATCCGTCGGCGCAGCTTCAGAACGAAAATAGCGTAGAGGCCACAACTGCAGTAGCAGCGATGGCAGCGGTCTCGGCGCGAAGGATTGTGTTTCCCAACGAGGCGGAAATCCATCCAGCTTGCCGAAACGATTGCAGTTCCTCATCGGTCCAGCCACCCTCGGGACCAACGGCGAGAATCATCCCGCCTTCCACCTCGTTGGACAAGACATCGCGGAGCAAGGTCTTTTCCTCCGATTCTGCCAGGACGACTCGCAGACCTTCGGAGGGATGCAGTGCCTCGGCGAGTCTGACGGGCGCTGCAATCTCGGGCGGAATGGCGCGTCGGGACTGCTCTGAGGCTTGGCGAGCGATCCGTTGCCAACGCTCGACGCGCTTTGCGGAAGCCGCGACCAGGTGAGCATCCGTGCGTCGCGAGATGACCGGCACAATCCTTGAGACGTCAAGCTCGGTGCACTTCTCAATGGCCCACTCCATGCGATCGAACTTGAAAATGGCAAGAAGCAAGGTTATCTGGGCTGGAGCAGCTCTCTCAATTTCCTGGCCCAACTCAAATTCCACACGGTCGGCATTTGCGGAAATGATTTTCCCGCGCCGCACGGCCTGGCCGATGGAGATGTCGAATTCTTCTCCGACGCGAGCTCTCAAAACGCGGAAGAGATGATCGGCATGTTCTCCCACGAGAGCGGCGTGGTCTCCTGAAACCTGGTCGGCAATCCAGCGGCGGCGTGTCATCTCCGCTAGCCGAACATATCTTTGACTTTGCCCAGCAGGGACCGCATCAGCGGCTGGTTATCGACTTTGGCGGTAGTCTCTAGTTCTTGCAGCAGTTCTTTCTGACGCTTGCTCAGCTTGGTGGGAATTTGTACGCGCACTTCCACGTAAAGATCGCCCTTGCCGTGGCCGTTCAGCACCGGCACGCCACGATTACGAATGCGAAAAGTCGTCGCCGGCTGCGTGCCGTCGGGAATCTTGAGGACGTGCTCGCCTTCGAGTGTTGGGACACGAATTTCCGCCCCCATGGCCGCTTGCGTCACGGAAAGCGGAACGACGCAGTGCAGATCGTTTCCTTCGCGAATAAAGAACGGATGCTCCTTCACGTGCAGGACAACGTAAAGATCACCCGCGGGTCCGCCAAAGGGCCCGGCTTCGCCTCCGCCGGAAAAGCGGATCCGCGTTCCGTCTTCCACGCCGGCAGGAATTTTGGCGTCGACCGAGCGCTGCCGCAAGACTCGTCCTTCGCCTTTGCACTTTGGGCACGGATCGGTAATCACACTGCCTGTCCCCTGGCACGTGGGGCAGGTACGGGCAATGCTGAAGAACCCTTGTTGATAGCGCACCTGCCCCCGGCCCGAGCACGAAGAGCAAGTGGTGGGACCTTTGCCCGGAGCAGCGCCGGATCCGCGGCAATCGTCGCAAGCCTCGTGGCGGCGAACCATGACGCGAGTCTCAGTACCGAAGACGGCCTCTTCGAATTCGATGGTGATGTCCTCGCGCAGGTCAGCCCCACGTTGCACGCGACTGCGACGCCGCCCGCCACCAAACGCGTCTCCGAAACCGAAAAACTCGCCAAAAATCTCACCGAAATCCTGGAACACGGTGGCGTCAAACCCGCCGCCAGCCGCGGCCCCACCACCAACTCCGGCATGGCCGTAGCGATCGTAGAGAGATCGCTTCTCGGAGTCGGCAAGGATTGCATAAGCCTCCGTTACTTCTTTGAATCGTTCCTCCGCATCCGGATTGTTGGGATTGCGATCCGGATGCCATTGCATGGCCAGCTTGCGATAAGCGCTCTTCAATTCAACTTCGGTTACCGTGCGGCTCACGCCCAGAACTTCGTAATAGTCGCGTTTTGCGTTCGTCGTCAGAATCGGCGCCTTTCCTTCATGAGAGATACAACGGGGTTGGAAATTTACTTCCCGGGATTTCTGGCAACCTTCACCATTGCAGGCCGCAGCAACCGATCCTTCAACTTGTAGCCACGCTGCAACTCCTCAATCACCTGATGATCGGGAGCGTCGGCTGTGTCCACCATCTCGATGGCCTCGTGATAGTGTGGATCGAAGGGATGGCCCTTGGCCGCGATCGGCTGCAATGACAGTTTCGCTAATGCCGTCTGAAGCTGTTTGTAAATCAAATCGATTCCGTTGCGAAACTCGGCGGCATCGGATTTCGTCTGCAAGGCGCGCTCAAAGCTGTCGAGGACGGGCAGCAATGACTTGATCGCATCCGCGGCGGCATAGTCGCGAAAGTCCTGCTGTTCCTTGACGGTCCGGCGGCGCGCATTTTCAAACTCGGCCTGCATGCGAGCCAGCCGGTCGAGCAGCGAGTCGCGCTCCGCCTTTGTTCTTTGTATCTCCGAATCCGAGATTGGCGATTCGCTCGCCGAAGCTTGCGCGCTGTTTTCCGATCCGTCTCCAGCGGGCAGCTCGTGCTCCACATCCAGATTCGTATTCTGTACTTCCGACCTACCATTCGTTTTCGCCATAACAACTGTGTCACTCCGAATCGTTCAAAATTTTGTCAAAGAGACGAGCGATGTAGGAAACCGCCGTCATGGTGTGCTGATAGTCCATTCGCGTGGGTCCGATCACGGCCAGCGATCCGAACATATCGGTTCCCGACCGTGCGGGAGCCCCAATCAAAACAAAGTTCTGCATCGAGGGCAGAGCGTCATCCAGCCCGATCACGACTCTCACTGCCTCCTGCTTCACGTCCAGATAAGCGGAGAGGAGTTGCGCAACTTTTTCCTTCTCTTCGAGCGTTTGCAGCATCTCTTGCAGGCGCTTGCGGTCTTCCTGGCCGGTGACAAGATTGGCCGCGCCTTCCACGAAGACCACCTGAGATCCGGCTTCGGCCGCGAGCGCTCCCTGCTTGTAGAGCTGTTCGATGGAATTCATCAGGCGATCGTATTCGCTGCGTTCCTGATCGATTCTCCGTTCCAGTTCGGAGCGCATCGACTCCATCGTCCAGCCGCGGAAGTTCTCATTGATGTAACGCGCGGCGAGATCCAACTCAGCCTGCGGCAGATCGAGGCGCAACACGCGGTCGCGCACTAATCCCGAACGCGTTACCAGAACCGCCAAAACTTTCTGATCGCTCAGCCGCGAGAAGTACACATGATCAAGCGCGTTCCGGGTGCCGCTGGAGGCCACGGTGACGCCCACATTGCGCGAAATCAGCGACAGCACGTGGGAGGTGCGCTCCATGAACTCCTGCACGTCGCTCACTCCGGCCAGCGAATCAGAGATCATGCTCTCTTCCTGGGGCGCGAGCTTGGCGGTTCCAGAAATCTGCTCCACGTAGTAGCGGTAGGCCTCGGTTGTAGGAATCCGTCCCGCGGAGGCATGAGGCTGTTCTAGAAACCCCGCGTCCGACAGATCCGCCATCACGTTGCGAATGCTGGCCGGGCTCAATCCTTCACGGTTCGACCGCGAGAGCGTGCGGGAACCAACAGGCTCGCCGGTGGAAATAAACGTTTCCACAATCGCGGTTAGAACTTCGCGTTCCCGCTTGCCGATATTAGGGTCCGAGGGCATTTCGTGAAAGAATTCTCAAACTTGCAGCCGGCTTCATCATCTCCAGCTAACTATTTTAGATGCAGAAACTTAGCCGAAGGACGCAGACACCGCTCCCTGCTTGGATTCTAGGAACGCCCCAACATCCTGTCAAGGACACGGATTATGCGGTAGTGGCTCAGTTTAACCTCAAACAGCTGTGCGGTTCGGGAGATCCCTCGTCCCGCTGGTGAAAACGCGGGACTTCGGGATGACGCCGAATGACTAACACCACTCAATTTTCAATCTACACCAGTACCGCTTATGGCCACTCATCATCGTTCTCAACTCGGTAACTTGCTCGCATCTTCCCTGCTGCGCTCTCTCCGCGTATCCTCCTGATTGCTATGAACCGAAATCGCTCCTTATGAAAGTGAAGCCTCATGTCGCAGTAATCGGAGCCGGCGCATTCGGAGGTTGGACCGCCCTTCAGCTTCTTGAGCGCGGAGCCCGCGTCACCCTGCTCGATGCCTGGGGACCGGGAAATTCGCGAGCATCGTCTGGCGGCGAAACTCGCATCATGCGCGGGACCTACGGGCCCGATCAACCCTACAGCAAGCTTGCGGCACGCGCTCTTAAGCTCTGGGATCAATACCAGCGACGCTGGAAACGCCAATTCCTCCACCGCACCGGAGTTCTGTGGATGGTCAGCAGCCGCGACGACGCCTACGAGCGGGGATCGCTCGCTTCGCTTCGCGAAGGTCGAATCAAATTTCAGCAATTTTCGACGAAGGAGATGAAGAAGCGCTGGCCGCAAATCAACTTCTCCGATGTCCACTGGGGAATCTACGAACCCGAGTGCGGATATCTCGATGCCCGCGTCAGCTGCCAGGCCGTGGTTGATGCCTTCATCGATGAGGGTGGCTCCTACCGGCAAGTGGCCGTCTTGAGTCAAGGGCTGGAAGATGCTCCTTTGCGCAGCCTGAATCTCTCCGACGGCTCGCGTCTTAAAGCGGACTATTATGTTTTCGCCTGCGGCCCTTGGCTCGGGAAGTTATTTCCGAAGACGATCGGCGAGCGCGTTCGCCCGACCAAGCAGGACATTTTTTTCTTCGGTCCGCCAGCCGGGGATTCGCGCTTCACTGACGCGCAGCTTCCCGTGTGGGGCGATCACGGCGATCGCTTCTTCTACGGCATTCCCGGCAGCGACAACCGCGGATTCAAGATGGCCGACGACACGCGTGGCGCGGCCTTCGACCCAACATGTGGCGAGCGCGTGGTGAGCCCGGCGACGTTGAAACGCGTTCGCGAATATATGGCTTTCCGCTTTCCTGCGCTGAAAGGCGCTCCACTGATCGAGACGCGCATCTGCCAGTATGAGCAGACTCCCGATAGCAACTTTATTCTGGATCGTCATCCGAGAATGGATAACGTCTGGCTCCTGGGCGGGGGATCTGGGCACGGATTCAAGCACGGGCCAGCGCTCGGGGAGAAGATGGCGGAGTTGATTCTGAACGACGGCGAAGCGGAGGACGTTTGGAGGCTGTCGCGGTTCCTTCGGACATGAAAACCTGAAACACAGAAGACACAGGGGAACACTGGGTATTACTCTCTGTTCCCCTGTGCTCTCTGTGGTGAAGATTTTTCCCCTACTGAATCTGAATCACGCTGGCCGGCTCGCTCGCTTTGATCTCTTCCACCCGGGTAACCACTTTCCGGGCAAATTCGAAGATGGACTTGGCATGCGGCGAGTTCTCACCTTCGAGCACAACGGGTTTGCCGCCGTCGCCAGACTTGCGCACCTCGGGATCAAGCGCAATGTTTCCGAGAAAAGAGACGCCAAACTGCTTCGCCATGTTTTCAGCGCCGCCGCGGGAGAAAATATCAATCTCATGGCTGCAGTGCGGGCAAACGAAATAGCTCATGTTCTCGACCACGCCGACCAGGTCTACTTTCATCTGCTTGAACATTTCGATCGCTTTGCGTGCGTCCTGCAAAGACACGTCAGACGGCGTCGAAACCACGACCGCTCCGGTCAGGGGAACATTCTGCACTAGAGACAATGCGATGTCGCCGGTCCCGGGCGGCAGGTCAACAATCATGTAGTCGAGATGCCCCCACTCCACCATGCCCAGAAACTGTTTCACGATCTGGTGGAGCATGGGACCGCGCCAGATGATCGGCTTGTCCCCGGGATTGAGAAATCCTACCGAGATGACTTTCAGGCCAAACGCCTCGAGCGGCTCGATGCGATTTTCTCCCACCATCTTGGGCTGGCCGCTCACTCCCAGCATCAATGGAACGTTGGGACCATAGACATCGGCATCGAGCAGGCCCACTTTGTGGCCCATTTTGGCCAGGGCAACGGCCAGATTCACGGACAGCGTGGTCTTTCCCACACCGCCCTTGCCCGAACCAACGGCGATGATGGCGTCGACTCCAGGCAGCGGTTGCGGCCCCTGTTGAGGTTGGCCGGGATTCACAGGCATGTGCGAGCTCAAGGAATCACACTCCGGAAAATAAAATCAGGATGGGCGAAGCTCTGATTATACAAGGAAGCCAGGGGCAAGGCTTGGGACCGAGGGCGGGCCCTCTTGAATTTCTCAGGTGCACCCAAGTAAGAGTTTGCAGAATAGTGCGATGATTGGGTAAGGAAGCAAGGGACATGGTGCCGTGAAAATTGGAGACACTGTCAGACTTATCGGTATTCCACCGGACGTCCATGACGACGGGGAACTGCAGACTCGTACGTTGTTCGAAAAATGCCTCGGGAGGACTTTCACCATCGGTGGATTGGAGACTGTAGAGGGGTTACCGCACAAACTTGTGCGGCTCGATGTAGGACGAGTGCTTGGGGTCGCCTCTTATCTCGAGACCATCTGGGTCGAACCAAAATACCTGCGGCTCGAACCGCCGCAACAAGCTTAGAGCGTCAGAAAGCGGGAGCGGTGCCGTGCCTCAATAGCCCTCGCCTTCCAGCCGCACTTTCCCGCGGAACATGCGGAACAGGAAAGTGAAGTAACCGAGCGCCAGAACCAGCGAAATGATCCACCAGGTAATGCCAACAGTCAGGCCATGGTGTCCGGCAGCGGTGTTGTAGATGGTCAGGTTGTAGGCAGGATTACTGCTCGATGGCAGCACCACGGGATAGAGGGCAAACGCCGCGCCGACCAGCATCCCGATGATGTAGATGGCCGAACTGACGAAGGCGAGCTTGTCCTGACCCTTACGGATGGCATAGATCATCGCGCCGAGACTGCCGAACACAACCACGGGAATCAGATATCCGATGGCGTGCTGTTTGTAGTTATCCAGAACCGCGGGGCGAATGTAGATAGTCGCAACCAGTCCGATTATGGTCAAAACCAACTGCACAGGCCAAGCCCACTGCGCCACGTTACGGACGCGCTGGTTCAGTTCGTTCTCGGTTTTCACCGCGATATACAAAGAACCGTGCGCCGTCAGCGTGACCAGGGCGATCACGCCGGTGAGGACGGTATACCAATCCAAGATTCCAGTGTTGGCGCCGGCCCGGAAGTTGGTCCAGAGGGGCTCGAAGAAGTATCCATCCGCGCCCAAGGGGACGCCGCGCACCACGTTGCCCAGGGCCGCGCCGAAGAAGATCGCAAGCAGAATGCTGGAGACGCAGAAGATCAGATCGAAGAATCCCAGCCAGACGGGATTCTCCAGGTGGGCGCGCAATTCGATTCCAATTCCACGCAGCATCAGCAGCCAGAGCACCATCATAAGCGGCAAATAGAAGCCGCTGAAACTGGAAGCATAGAGCAATGGAAACGCAAAATAGAGCGTGCCACCCGCCGACAGCAGCCAGACTTCGTTGCCGTCCCACACCGGACCGATGGCCCGCAGGATCCTTCGCCGCTCATCGCTGGTCTTGCCCGCACCCAGGTAGATCGCGCCCGCACCCAGATCGAATCCGTCGAGCACCACATAAGCCGCCACCATCACGGCCACGATCATGAACCATAACGTTTCCATGAATACTCCTCACAGGCGCTTGCGATCGGGAAAGCACTTTTTACAACTTACCAGCCGGCAAGGGCTGAGAAAATGGTTCCGAATCCGGCCCGTGCTCGATTTCACGCCGAACCAGAAACAAGAACAGAATGCCCAGGACGGTATACATACCGAAAAAACCCAGCAGTGTGAACATTCCATTTCCCGCCGAGACCAACTTTGAATAACCGTCCGCCGTACGCATCAAGCCATAGACCAGCCAGGGCTGCCGGCCCAGTTCTGCCGTCATCCATCCTGCGGTATTCGCGATATAGGGGAACGGCAAGGCGAGCAGCAAAATCCACAGCATCCAATGGGTGGAGAACAGCTTGCCTCGCCATAACAGAAAGGCTGCCACCACCATGATGGCGATGAAGATCGTCCCCAGCCCGACCATGATGTGGTAGCTGTAGTAAAGCAACGCGATGTTCTGCGGCCAGAGGTCTTGCGGGAACGAGTCCAAACCCTTCACATTGGCGGCCCATTCGCGGTAAGTCAAAAAGCTGAGCGCGTTGGGAACCTCCAGTGGATTATCAATTTTTCGGTCGGCGACGTTTGGTTGCCCCAGGATGATAAGCGGAGCGCCGGATTGGCCGACGAAAAGGGCTTCCATGGCGGCGAGGGTGACGGGTTGATTGAGAGCGATCATGCGTCCCTGACCATCGCCGGTCGGAAATAGCTGCAAGACACTGAAGATCAATCCGGCAATCACACCGACTCGCAGGAAGATTCGGCCGTGCGCCTCGAACTTCCCCCAAAGCAAATAAAACGCCCCCACCGAAGCCATCACAATAGAGCCGGTAATCACGGCGCCGCTCATGTTATGGGCATACTGCCACCAGGCCCAGGGGTTGAACACGAGTTGCCAGAAGCTGGTCAACTGCAGCGATCCATCTGCCGCCTTGGCGTAGCCCACGGGATGCTGCATCCAGGCATCCGTAGCAATGATGAAGTAACCGGACAACCATGATCCTAAAAAGACGGCGACCGCCGACCACCAGTGCCCGCGTGGGCCAAGCCGTTTCTCGCCGTACAGAAAGAGCCCGAGAAACGCAGACTCCAGAAAAAAGGCGAACATGCCTTCCATCGCCAGGGTCTGCCCGATGATTCCACCGGCGTAGCGCGAGAAGTGCGACCAGTTGGTGCCAAACTGAAATTCCATCGGAATTCCGGTCACCACGCCGAGCAGAAAATTGATGCCGAATATTTTTGCCCAGAAACGCGCCGCCTGGTGGTACGCCTCATCATTGTGGCGAAGGCCCAACGTCTTCAGCACCACAATCAGCGGCGCCAGGCCCATGGTCAGCTGCGGGAAAAGATAGTGGAAAGTAATGGTAAAGGCGAAGTGAATGCGATGAACCAGAAGGGCGCTATCCATAGAATTCCTTCTAAACGCGAAAGGTTATCCGTTCCGTCAAGCGCGAGATGTGACGACGATCACATCGGTTGCAGATTATCGCCTCGCCTTACGCCGCCGTTCCATTTCAGCCCGCCGATTCTCGCGTCGACGTCCGGCATCATCGTAGCGGCGCCGCTGCTCGTCGGTCTCGGGAATCACGGGTGCCACCTTCAGGCGGTTCCCCATCGTGTCCACTGCTACGAAGGTCAGGTGCGCGGAAGCCACGTGTTGCGCGGTATCGGCGATATAGTTTTCCACAAAAACTTTTACACCCACTTCCATGGAGGTCTGAAACACACGGTTGACGGACGACTTCAGAATCACCAGATCTCCCACTTTGACAGGCACCAGGAAATCGATGTGATCCACTGAGGCCGTCACTGCGTAACTCCGTGAATGCCGGTGCACCGCCATCGCACCCGCCAGATCGATCCAGTGCATTAACCGCCCGCCCAGCAGAGCGCCCAGCGGATTGGCGTCATTGGGCAGAACAAGTTCCGCCATTTCCGACTGCGAATCCCTCACCGGCCGGGGCACCAACGTCGCTTCATTCATAGCCGTTCTTCCTTCTTGGTCTCTCTTGGTTGTGGGCGGTCAACAAGAGATCCGGATTGGACTTCCCGTCAACTCGCCACTGGCGCAGTCTCACCCTGCCTCTTCTTTTTTTCTACATACGTCAAGGCAAAGCATTCCGCCATCCTCTGCAGCCGATTGTCGGGATGACTCGAGTTCCACTTTTTCTCCACGGCATCAAACTCCAGCGTCCCATGCTCGGAGGGACGATGATCCCTCTCGCAGACATAGCGAATTTGAATAAGCCAGCCCGTCCCGATCCTTCCGTCGCCGCCCAAAGTTCTGGCTCCAAACCGGATCGAATCCCACTTCCGATCCTTTGGCAAACGACCGCACCGTTCGGCGTAGCCGAGGTTGCAAAATTCCTGCAGCTGTTCCTGCGATGGAACATCGCGCTCATGTCCCGGAGCCGTACATTGTCCACTCCATCCGCAACCCAGTGGAAGCCGAGCCGCGTGCGGCCAAGTCCCGCCCTCCAACTTCTCCACCGGCATAAAATAAGGACACGCCACCAGCCCGCCTTTGTGACCGACAGAAATTTTAGGGACAGCCCATTCTACTCACCCCAACAAACCAATGAAAGCGCGTGGCGAACACCGATCCAAGACTTGTAGTACCCTCTCCTCTGAGATCTAAAGCCAAAAGCCAGGAGCCAAGAGCTAGAAGCTGATCTTATGGACCGCATCGCCGCCCTGAACGAAATCCTGACGCAGAATCCGAATGACACGTTCGCCCGCTACGGCCTGGCGATGGAATACTCCAACCAAGGCGATCTTGATCGCGCCATTGCGGAATTCTCTATCCTGCTGAAAACCAATCCTGATTACACTCCCGGATATTTCATGGCCGCGCAAACGCTGGTTCGCGCCGATCGCAACCCCGAGGCGAAGACCATGCTGGCCGACGGAATCGCCTCCGCCCGACGCACCGGGAACCTTCACGCGCAATCTGAAATGGAAGCCGTGCTGGAGGAACTGGGATAACTTCGCGATGAAACCAGACTGACCGCGGATCATTTCGCCATCCGGCTCATCGCCCGCTCCACCAGTGCCGGAAACAGCTGATAAATCTTCTGCGGCGCATACATCGTCCAGGGCACGATGACTTCCCTCTTCTGTTTCAAATACCCGCGCAGGGTCGCGCGCGCCACGCGCTCGGCCGTAATCCCGCGAACGGAAGCGGGCCGCACTGTTTTTTGTTCATTGCCCAGAACCACATTCTGACCGAAGGCCGTCCGCACGTAGCCGGGACAAACCGTCAGCACATGAATCCGCTCCTTCTTCAGTTCAACACCCGCGGCCTTGCCGATGGCATTCATGGCAAACTTCGTCGCGCTGTAGGCGGCATGAAAAGGCAGCGGAATATGCCCCGCCACACTCGAAATATTGATGATCGTCCCTCCGCCCTGCTGCCGCATCACCGGAATGACCGCCTGCATGCCCATCACGGCTCCAAAGAAGTTCGTATCGAACATTTCCCGGCAAGCCGCCATCTCCATTTGCGCGACTGAGTCCTGTAGTCCATGCCCGGCGTTGTTCACCCAAACATCAATTCGCTGAAAATGGTGCAAGGTCAGCCCAATCGCTCGATCGATCTCCTCGCGATGACGCACATCGCACGCCAGCGCCAGCGTCCTCTCCTCACGAGCTACTCGGCCCCGCGCCGCTTCGACGCGGCCGGTGTCGCGGGACAACATCACTACGCTTGCCCCACGATCGGCAAAAATTTTCGCGATCGCCTCCCCAATTCCCATGGATGCGCCGGTCACCACCGCAATTTTTCCCGCAAGTTCCATAGCGCGCTTTTATTCCTCCCGAACTTGTTAAGTCAAGCGCTGCGATACAATCAGGACCAGTTGCTCAAGTTTCGTGCGGATCCCAGTGCCGCGGAGATTGCTTGGCTTCCCTGATTCCCCTGTTCCCGCTCGACGTGGTGTTATTCCCGGGCGCTCCTTTGCCGCTACACATTTTCGAACCGCGTTACAAGGAAATGATCGCGGAATGCAGGGCTCAGAACCGGGAGTTCGGCGTTGTGCGCGCCATGGAGCAGGGTCTCGCTGAGGTAGGATGCACCGCGGAAATTGTCACTGTAGTGAAGGAATATCCTGACGGACGGCTCGATCTCGTCACCGAAGGCCGCAAGCGTTTTGAACTCCTGGCCGTAAATGAGGAGCGCTCGTTCCTGCAGGCCGAAGTTCTGATCATCCACGATGAGCCCGGCGCCGTGCCGCAGGAAGACACCGCCCGCGCCATCCAGTTGCATTCCGAGCTGCTAGCCATGGCAGGCGCCCGACAGGATCTTGACGCCGCCGATCCCTCGCAGCTCTCCTTCTACCTAGCCGCGTCTCTACCCCTCGATCTCGATTTCAAACAGAAGCTCCTCGCTCTGCGCGCGGAATCACAACGGCTCTCGTCGTTAATCACTTATCTGGAGGCGCTCATTCCCAACCTTCATCGCGCAGCGCGTGCCCGGGAAAAAGCGGGCGGCAACGGGCACGTGTACTGAAAAATCGGCTACCAGCTCCTGGCTTCAGCCATCTACGTCCTGTGTTGCAGTTCTTGAACCGAGGGCCGAGGGCCGGAAGCCGGAGGCCGGTGCCAGCTCGCTCTTCCGCGTATAATCCAGGAAAGTATTTCCTCGGGGGTTCCTCAATGAGTCTTCCTCGCACGCTTGGCGAATTGCGCCACAGTGACTTTTCAGAAAAACGCCTGCGCACTCGCCGCGTGAAAGACGAACTCCGTGAGAACCTCGTCGCCCGCTTGCGACAGGGCGATGACGCCAGCATCTTTCCAGGCATCGTCGGCTACGAGGACACCGTTGTGCCGCAAATCGTGAACGCCGTCCTCTCGCGACACAATTTCATTTTGCTCGGGCTGCGCGGGCAGGCCAAAAGCCGCATCCTGCGCGCTTTGACAACGCTGCTGGATCCGAGCATGCCTTACCTGGCCGGCTGTGAGATCCGCGACAATCCGTACGCACCCATCTGCCGCCGCTGCCGCGAAGAAATCGCGCGCCTCGGCGACGAAGCGCCCATCGCCTATCTCACTCCGGACGACCGCTACGTGGAGAAGCTGGCCACACCGGACGTTACGATTGCCGACCTGATCGGCGATATCGATCCCATCAAAGCCGCCCGCGGCGGTCACGAACTCTCCAGCGAGTTCACGGTCCACTACGGTCTGCTGCCCCGCGCCAACCGCGGCATCTTCGCGGTCAACGAACTTCCTGACCTCGCGGGAAAAATCCAGGTCGGCCTCTTCAACATCATGCAGGAAGGCGACGTGCAGATTAAGGGATATCCCATTCGCCTTCCGCTCGATCTCGCGATCGTGTTCAGCGCAAATCCCGAAGACTACACGGCTCGGGGAAAAATCATCACGCCGCTCAAAGACCGCATCGGCTCCGAGATTCGCACGCACTACCCGGCGACCGTCGATGAAGGCATTGCCATAACCGCGCAGGAAGCCTGGACCGGTCGCAATGGTCACGCCATGCACCTGCCCAACTACATTCAGGAAGTCATCGAGCGCATCGCTTTCGTTGCCCGGGAAGATAAGAAGATTGACAAGCGTTCCGGCGTGAGTCAGCGCCTGCCCATCTCCGCGATGGAAAACGTCGTGTCCAATGCCGAACGGCGCGCTATCCGCAATGATGAGAAGCTGGTCGTGCCGCGGGTCAGCGACATTTACGCCGCGCTGCCAGCCATCACGGGCAAGCTTGAACTCGAATACGAAGGCGAAATGAAGGGAGCGGACTTCGTGGGCCGTGAACTTATCCGCGCCGCTATCGCCAAGACTTACGACGAATATTTCACCGGGGCGAATGTGCAGCAGATTGTGCAGTGGTTCGATCTCGGCGGTGAGATCCAGCTTTCGGATTCCGTCTCCGCCCTCGAAGCGCTGGAGAATCTGAAAGAGATTCAAGGCCTGATCGACAAACTGGGCCCGCTTGGCGTGTCGCAGAAAGAGAGTCCTGAGCAGCAAGTCTCCGCCGCGGAATTCATCCTCGAAGGCTTGCACGCCCACAAACGCATTGGACGCAACGAAGAACGGGTATTCAAAGCCGGAGAGAAAAAGCCCGAGCCGCGCGAGCGTGAAAAAAGTTTCGAGAAAGAAGAACCGCCGTACCGGCAGAGAAGACAGTTTAACTAGTGGTCAGTGGCCAGTGATCAGAAAAGGCCGCTCGTCCGGGTTTACTAGCCACTGATCACTGAACACTGGCCACCGCTTATGAAGCGCATTCGCTACTCCAAATACGTCCCCGACGCCGCCGGCGAAATGAGCCTGGAGGATCTGCTCGGCGCGCTCTCCGATTACCTGCTGCAGAGCGGCTTCCAGAGCGACATGTGGTACGAGCTACCGGAGGGTGAGCAAACTCTCGATGACCTCAAACGTGCGATCGAGCAAGCTCTGATGGAGGGCGATCAATTCGACGAAGACATGCGCGAACGCTTGCAGCAAATGGCAGCGGATGGCGAACTCGACGATCTGATCGAAAAACTGATCGAGCGCATGCAGCAGGAAGACTACATTTCCATCGATCAACCGCCCGACCCTTCACGCCGGTCGGGCGTCAGCGGACAAATCGGCGAGAATCAGCAGCAGGCTAAATTCGAAATCACCGATAAGAGCCTCGACTTTCTCGGCTTTAAATCGCTGCGGAATCTGCTGGGCTCGCTCGGCAAATCCAGCTTTGGACGCCACGACACCCGCGACCTCGCCACGGGCATCGAAGCCAGCGGCTCTTCGAAGACCTATGAGTTCGGCGACACGCTCAACCTCGATATCACAGCAACGCTCTCCAGCGCCATCCAGCGCGAAGGTCTGAGGCTACCGCTCAACATTGAATACTCCGATCTGCAGGTTCATCAGTGCGAGTACCAATCTTCTTGTGCCACCGTTCTCATGCTCGACTGCTCGCACTCGATGATTCTTTACGGCGAAGACCGCTTCACGCCGGCGAAAAAAGTTGCAATGGCACTCTCGCATTTGATCCGCACGCAGTATCCCGGCGACTCGCTCTCGCTGGTTCTCTTCCACGACTCCGCCGAAGAAGTTCCGCTCTCGCAGCTCGCCCGCGTCAAGGTTGGCCCCTACTACACCAACACGCGTGAAGGCCTGCGCCTGGCGCAGCGCATTTTGCAGCGCCAAAGAAAAGACATGAAGCAGATCGTCATGATCACCGACGGCAAACCGTCAGCTCTGACTCTCGAGGACGGACGGATTTACAAAAACGCCTTCGGCCTCGATCCCCTGGTGGTCAGCCAGACCCTCGAAGAAGTTTCGAAGTGCAAGCGCGCCGGCGTCCTCATCAACACTTTCATGCTGGCGTCTGATTACGGATTGGTGCAGTTCGTGCAGAAAGTCACCGAGATGTGCCGCGGCAAAGCCTACTTCACCACCCCTTATACCCTCGGCCAATACCTGCTGATGGATTACATGTCGAGAAAAACCAAGACCATCCACTAAGGCCGCGGGCGTCAGCTACGAAGCTTCTTCCCAGCGTTAGTTCGTTTTTTCGCGGCTCTCCGCCTGAAAAATCCCGCCACTTGCCCCTCTGACTAAACTGTTTCCGGGGTATTCCCCACCATAGGAGATCACCATGAAACGGATTCTCGTAGTCCCGTTGTTCCTCGTCTCGTTCGCCTCAGTAGCTTTGGCCGAGGGACCAGACCTTCCGCCGGTAATGAAACCGACGAAGCCGCCAATCGCGGGAACAGTGCTATTGGCTGAGGGGCCAGACCTTCCGCCAGTAACGAAACCGACGAAGCCGCCAATCGCGGGAACAGTACTATTGGCTGAGGGACCAGACCTTCCGCCAGTAACGAAACCGACGAAGCCGCCAATCGCGGGAACAGTGCTATTGGCTGAGGGACCAGACCTTCCGCCAGTTATGAAGCCCACGAAACCACCAGTCGCGGGAACAGTGCTACTGGCCGAGGGACCAGACCTTCCGCCAGTTATGAAGCCCACGAAACCACCAGTCGCAGGAACAGTGCTATTGGCCGAGGGACCAGACCTTCCGCCGGTAATGAAACCGACGAAGCCGCCAATCGCGGGAACAATGCTATTGGCTGAGGGACCAGACCTTCCGCCGGTAATGAAACCAACGAAGCCGCCAGTCGCAGGAACAGTGCTATTGGCTGAGGGGCCAGACCTTCCGCCAGTAATGAAACCAACGAAGCCACCCGCGGAAGGTCTTGCTGCCTAAGCGGGATTCCACTCGAAAGCCGGGGGCAGATGCGATAATCTGCTTCCGGCCTTATGATCCTGCTCCTAAGGTACATCCCGCTATTGCTGCTGGCGCTGCTGTTGTGGACACTGGTTCGCAAGCGATCATACACGGAAGCCCCCTGCTTCTTTGCCTACACGATCTTTGCGGTAGCCGCAGGACTGGCACGGTTCGTGGTTCATGACCATCGACAAACTTACCGGCTAATTTATTGGATCACAGATGCCGGCTACGTTCTTCTTGGGATGCTCGTGATGTACGAAGTACTTCGCACGGTTCTTGGGAATCTGACCCGTGCTTGGTGGGGCCGCCTCATCTTTCCGATCATCCTGGTTACCGGCATAAGCATGAGTATAGGGCGGGCGAGCGTCGTCCCGTCGCCCCTTAGCGGCCTTGAGCACTACATGCTCACTGGCGAAATTGCAGTCCGCGTGATGCAGGTGCTCGTCTTCGCGGGATTAGTTACCCTCGTTCCTCTTCTCGGCCTCCGCTGGCGGCAATACTCTTTTGGCGTAGCCACAGGGTTTGGCATTTACGCGACGATTATGCTGCTGACTACAACCAAGTTTTCGGATTTTGGAACAAGATTCAAATTGTTGTGGGGATGGACTTCCATTGTGGCATACTCGCTTGCCGTGTTGATTTGGATTTGGTTCTTCAGTGTGCCGCAAACCGCAGAGACTCCGAGTCCCGACCTATCGGCCTCTACTCCTGGTGATCTGAAGCAATATAAGGATGCGTTACGGAGGATGCGCTAGGGCATGTTCTCGATCATTCTCACCTGGATAATTGTGGCTTGGGGGGCAGTGTCCTGCATCTACATGCTGCGTTGCGCGTGGTCTCGCTTTCCCAAGCGCGACGTGGAGGTCGATGATGTCATTCCATTCCTTTACCCGGTGGATATTTCGTTAGCCGAGTCGCTGCTCGACCCGGCAACGGAATTCGAATGTCGCTGGAAGCTGGGCCCCCAATTTCGCGAAACGCAGCGCAAGCGTATGCGGCTGTTCCTCGAGTTGACGCGGCGCATGGCTCATAATTCCAAGGTTCTGGTGAAGTACGCCGCTTCGGAACAAAACCGTCATGATCCTCGCCGGGCCGCGCTCGCTTCAGCTCTGCAGGAGAAAGCAATTGAGGTCCGGCTTTACTCGCTGGTGACTGGAATCAAACTCCGCTTCTGGTTGCTGCTGCGCGCCGATATCTTGAACGCAGCGCCGGTTCTCGCGCATCTGCGAACCGCAGGCGAGATCGACGGCCTTCAAACTTACAGTGCACTGAAAGTCGCAGCCGCCGCGGCTTTTGTGCAACTGCCGCCCGATGAACTGGATTCGCTCACGCGAAATCTCTAGCCGCTTCTAGCCGGGAGCGTGCTTGTCTCGATCCTGTAACAATGAGCAAGGCTCGCCCTTGCCCTCTGCTGCTCGCACCCCATGGCCAAATCCTGATACGCTTTCTTGATACCACTCTTTCTTGATACCCATGGCGAACTGCATTCGATGTGGACGACAGCTTCCCGGATTGTCCTTTGGCAAAAAGATCTGCCAATGGTGCCGGCAGCATGAGGCCTACCAGCGAGGAGAGGTCGCCGAAGACGCGCGCCAACCTGTCATGCGTACGCCTTGGGTTCGTCGCGGCGAATCCACCATCAGCCTCACGCAGGTCATCTTTGGGATTTGTGCGGCAGTATTCCTCGGGATGGCACTTGCATCCGGCGAGCCGATCGCATTTCTCAACCCAATGCACGAGTTCTCTGGCTACGAGATTATGCACTGGGGCGCCAACATAGGCTTGCTCACGATGTCAGGAGAATGGTGGCGTCTCTTAACTTGCGTCTTTGTTCATGGGAGCTTGCTTCACATTGGTTTTAATATGTGGTGCCTGTGGAACTTAGGGGCGCTCTGCGAATCGCTTTATGGAACCTGGACTTATGCTTCCATCTATCTGCTCTGCGGCATTGGATCGAGCCTGGTAAGTGCGGCCTGGAGTCCCTACCGGCCGAGCGTCGGAGCCTCCGGCGCCATCTTCGGACTGGCTGGCGCGCTCATCGCAGCCTTTAAATTGGGAGAATTCTCGGTTCCGCGCTCCGCCCTCCAAGGCACTCTTCGCAGTCTCGGCGCATTCGTCGTCTACAACCTCGTTTTCGGATTTGCCATGCCCGGAATCGACAATGCCGCGCACATTGGCGGACTGATCACGGGATTGATCGCCGGCGCGCTGATCGCCCTCATCGCCCCGCAGCAACAGCAAATTCCACGGCGTGCCGCGATTCTACTCGCTGTAACACTCGCCCTGGCGGGCGGTGCTATCGGGCTTGCACGTTACTATGGACTTCCCTTGCAGTTGAGAAGAATCCATTTCGCAGAGACCAGTTCCGTCCTACGCACTCCGCGCAGGCCACATCCTCCGCAACTCTAGCTCTTCAACTCCCCCACTGCTCGCCAAGCCTGGTTAATCGCTTCATCGGTGTAGGCGTAGGCGCCCGCGTCGGCGTTCGCGATGGCGATCCGCCCGAAAGGTTTCCGCGCCACTTCGCAGGGAGTCTCGCCACCTTCCAGCCAGAACGAATCCCACAGCGAGTTATATTCGTAGGCGTAACCATGCGGCCAGCGGTTCACCGTGATCGCTGCGATGTCACGTGCCGGATCGAAGCCTCCTGCTCCCAGAGTCCGCGCCAACTGTCCGCGGATCTCGCGCTCCATGGTTTCAAACGACGTTTCAAATAACTCGATGCGGCCCAACGTGTGTTGCTCGCGCGCCGGCCGGCCGGGCTGGCACGGCGTCTTCATCATGTGAACCACGATCGGCTGCTCGGGCTTGCGGGCGCATTCGTAACCACCGATGCTGACCGCCAAATCGAGAGCGAATCGCGTGTGATAACAGCCGGGCGCATACACCGCATTCGTATTCAATTTCTGAAAGGACGTCCAGTTGTGCAGCGCTACGTTGGTGTAGAGGAGCGGAACTTTTTGCGCGGAGGCCAACGCCTCACGCTGCTTTGCTGGCAGCTCGTCGCAGATGTACGGGATCACAACATGCCAGCACGCCAGAACGCAATTCTTTGCCCTCACCGAATAAACTTTGCCGCCACGCGAGTAGACCACTTCCACTTCCTTCGCCGTCGCCGCATCGCCCGCGTGCTTCACCCGCACCGCGGTGCTGTTCAGACGAATCTTCACCGGAGAGGATGGGGAATCCAGCTTCGAGTAATTCGCCTTCGCCATGACCACATCCGTGGCGGAGTTTCCCGGGATCGCATCCGGAATCAGTTTCCGAACCAGAAGCCGCGCGATGGTCGCGTTGCCGTCCGGGAAGTGGAAGAAATATTTCTCGGCCTCTTCATTCGGGATCGCGTCGCGGTTCATTCCTTTGCCCGGCGCGGGATCGAGTTTCATCCCGTCGAAGCCGGGCAGGTCAAATCCCCACGCATCCTGGGCCGAAACCGCATCGATGCCCAGTCCAAATAAAGGCTGGGGCACAGCCTGGAACACCTTCACCACATCGGGATGAACCTTGACGAACTCGCTAAGGAAACTGGCATAGCTAATCCGCGCCAGCTTCGCTTTCTTCTCCGTGGAGGTGAGGCCTGGAAAGTAATCGGTCTCATCGCGAAGCAGGCGCTCGAAATCGCTTTTGGCTTGCTGTGCAATGGGCGCCTGCGCGAGCATCTGCTTCCACGCCTCAATCTCGCCGGCGTTGGCGTAATCTTTTTCGCCGCCCCCGAACGATGCGGGACTCGTGATCAGCCGATCCACGCCGAAGGTTTCCTTGTCGAAGAAGATTTTCGGGCGCAAGCCGAGGGAGCGATAGAGCTTGGCGTCGTGATACTTCGGATAGGACGCCACATCGATGCCCAATTCTTCGATCACGCTGCGCGCTTCCTTGCTATAGGGCGCGGGGCTTTCGATGGAATAGGTCCCGCCAAAACCCAAGCGAAAGGCGTTATCCACGCGAAACTCATTGCGCTTGGCGTGTCCGCCAAAATCATCGTGGTTGTCGAGGATGAGGACGCGCTCGCTCGCGCCCGCCATTTTCCGATAAAAATGCGCGGCCGCAAGGCCGCTGATGCCGCCCCCAACGATGATGAGATCGAAAGTTTCACCGGTGTCTTGCGGAGTTCCGGCATTATCCCAGAAGGTTCCGTCACGCAACGCGTGCGCCGCATCGAACGAGCCCGGATGACTGCCTCGCAGTCCGGTAACGGCCGGCGGATAGTAGGCCGGCAATTTTTCTGGGGCGCCATCGGCGAACAGATGCCACGGCATCATGGCAGCACCGGCGGTTACGGCCACGCCGTTGAGAAAGTCACGGCGCGTAATATTGCGGTTCATTCCCAGTTCGCGGTCGTTGTGGTCGCCCATCATGTCCCCTGCATTCTTCGATCTCTCGGCTGGAACATCAGGACAGCTCTATCCGTCGGCCTTCTTGACGGCCAGTTCCGCACCCTGGAATCCAATGCGGCTATGGGTGCCATCGCAAAAGGGTTTGTTGACCGAACCCCCGCAGCGGCAGAGGGAAAAGGCAGGCTTGCCGGTAAGGTCATAGGGGGTGCCGTTGACGTCGACGAGTTCGACTGAACCTTCGGCTGCCTCCACACGGTAGGGGCCGTTGGGGCGGACTGTGATTTTTACTTGAGCCATGAGTGTGTTTCCTCCAACCTTACGGATTTCTAGTAAGGCTAAAAAGATACCACTAAGGAAGGGCACATGTCGCGCTTGAGATCAGCTCTGCGGGACCGCGCCGCAAACTACAGCGCCTCAAATGCGATGCGCATAGACGAATGGCCGTTCTTCGCGGCTCGTCCAGAAGTAGGCGAGGATGATCAGGCTTGCGACTGCCGCGTAGGCACACCACAGCGAGGTGAACGCGTACCGTTTGATCTCCATGACGATCAGGAGAATGATCAGGTTGGCCAGGCCGAAGACTACCATCATTCTGATTTTCGAGCAAAACAGAGAACCGCAGGTTGCAATTACATAAAGGAACGCAACCGCGGTATTGTTTGTCGCCTGGTTGATGTATACGATGCTGTTTCCCTTCACATAGAGCTGCAATGGATAAGCTGTCAGGGCCCACAAAATATACAGGGTCGTCGCTCCGCCGAGCACGAGGAACGGCAGCATGCGCCCGCGGCTCTTCGCGTCAGGTTCAAACAGGAATACACTTAGCGGCAGCAAGAAGGGGAGCAGTCCCTGAGCGTAGAGCATGAAGGCCGCGCCCATGTCGTGCGCGACTACGGGCGAAAGAATCCCATCCAGTCCCAGCCAGACGAATCCCTCGATGAACTGATGAATCGCGAAGAGCAAAGGCAGGGATGCGAAAA
>Ga0074045_10000539_pt1 | contig 36884 bp, 42 predicted proteins | sample BogForMeECP23OM2_FD_94442 | JGI IMG/M metagenome (GOLD analysis project Ga0074045, IMG submission 94442) | Bog forest soil microbial communities from Calvert Island, British Columbia, Canada - Bog Forest MetaG ECP23OM2 | ecosystem: Environmental > Terrestrial > Soil > Wetlands ...
CAAACCGCGAACGTGACAAAGGAGAAACGAAATGAAAATCAAAGTGATGAGCGTGTACGTGGAGGACCAGGACAAGGCCCTGCACTTCTATACGGAGGTGTTGGGCTTTGCCAAGAAGACCGATTTCAGCCAGGGCCCATATCGCTGGCTGACGGTGGCCTCGCCTGAAGAGCCGGACGGCACGGAGCTGCAGCTGGCGCTGAACAACAACCCCGCAGCCAAAGCGTACCAGCAGGCGATGTTTCAACAGGGCCAGCCCGCGTCCATGTTTTTCACCGACGACATCAAGGGCGACTACGAGCGGATCAAGGCGCGCGGGGCCGAGTTCACGATGGCGCCCACCGACGTGACCGGCTCGACCATTGCGATGCTGAAGGACACCTGCGGCAACCTGATTCAGCTGACCCAGCTGGCACGCTAAACACTAAGGAGAAGAAAATGTGCGACCACGAGCAGTACACACCGGGTCCGGCCAGCGGGGCGCAGATACGAAAGGACGGGGAGAAGTGGACGCTTATTCTCATCCGGGAGCTGCGCCACGCGCCGGAAAAAGTCTGGCAGGCGCTTACGGAGCCAGCGCATCTGCGGGAGTGGGCTCCCTTTGAAGCCGATGCGAGCTTGGGTACGGTTGGAACCACGGTGAAGCTCACCACGGTGAGAGCGCCCACGCCGCAGGTTTCCGAAACAAGAGTGACGCGAGCCGACGCTCCCAAGGTCCTTGAGTACAACTGGGGTGCCAACGATATCCGGTGGGAACTGGAAGCCTTTGGTAGTGGGGGCACGCGCCTGACGCTGTGGCACAACATCGATCGCCGCTTCATCGCTTGGGGCGCGGCGGGGTGGCACATCTGCTTCGACGTCCTTGATCGGCTCCTCGCGGGTGAGCCGATTGGACGCATCGCTGGTGGTGAGGCGATGAAGTTCGGCTGGCAGCGGCTGAACGCGGAGTACGCCAAGCAGTTCGGTATCGAAACGCCCAAGTGGGCGCCTCAGGCGGCGCAAAAGTCGTGAATCGAGGAGCAGCGCAAAACAATGCCATTGAACTGGAACAAATGGGTTCGGCAGACCCACCGTTGGCTGTCCATGGCCTTTACGGTGGCCGTCATGGTCAACATCGTCGCCGTGGTACAGGGGAAGTATACCTCTAGGGTGGGCCTCTTGGCGGTGTTCCCACTCGCCTTGCTCCTGTTCACCGGTCAGTACTTGTTCGTGCTGCCGTATGCCACCAAGTGGGGCAGCGGGCGACGCACCAACTGAACGGGCGGCGGCCGGCCGCACGACGCTAGTAAATGACGCGGTATCGCCAACACATGGAGGATTTTTCGCTGGATTCACATCGTCTTTGGCATTCCGATACTCGGTTGTATTTATAGTCCGTTTGAAGAAACTCCGAAGTACGCCGTCCAGGTTCGGTTTGTCTTCGTTCCGGTGGTGCTCCTTTCGGGACTTTGGATTTGGAAAGGCCATGTCCTTCGACGACTTATTTCGAAGCGATTGGAAAACTACTCGCATGAAAACGGGACAAGCATTGGAGGCATAGAGATCCAATGAATCCATCGGAACGTATTGACCAACTGATCGCAGGACTCACAGACTGGCGTGGCAAAATGCTCGCCAGCATCCGCAAGAGCATCCTTGAGGCCGACCGGGAGATCATCGAAGAATGGAAGTGGATGGGAAGCCCAGTGTGGTCTCGCGACGGAATAATCGCGGTCGCCAACGCCCACAAAGATAAGGTCAAGCTTACCTTTGCCCACGGGGCGAGGCTCCCTGATACTGACAAGCTCTTCAACGCGGGCCTGGGAGGTAACGCGTGGCGAGCGATCGATTTATTCGAGGGCGACAAGATTAATGAGCGGGCTCTAAAAACTCTCGTCCGTGCCGCCGTTGATTACAATCAGATCAAATTGAAGAGGAAAGCGCCGGCGGGTACTCGAGCGAAAGTACAAAAAAGTAAAAAGTGAGGAAACTACAGCTTGTTCTCACGAATTCTCTTTGCGAGGCTGCCTGGCCAGCCGAACTGCGTCTCTTTCTGCCGCTTCTGTTCACAAGGAGAAAAGTGGCTCACATGCAGAGCCGTGGCGGGTGTTTATAATCGCGCCGTTTTGCAGCAAACTGGCCTCGGAGATGTTGGCCGTTGAGTTCGATTTCGTATTTCCCAGAGACGCGACTGGCATCCGGCATTGCCTCGTCGTCGAGCCAGACTTTTCCGCGGGCGAGGACTTCGCATTTACCATCAGCGATACATCCATTGCGATAGACATAAACGTCCTTCCACTTTTCCTTGGGCACGTAATTGATACCGGGAAAACCCGTATATAAGAATAGGAACAGTTTTCCTGGCGCGGGCGCCCCGTCGAGGTTGGACAGGAAGAATCCAAAACCATCGCAGTACACCTCAAAGCGTCCGGTTGCGTTGTTCGTTGGCGAGGCGATTGGGAGCAATGCAAGCACTAGAACGACAACGCCGAGACAGACGCAAATTCGAGCGAACTGGGAAACGCTCATGTGGCGAGTGTAGCAGTGGCCATGAGGAGCGGAACGGCAAAATGCGTAGGGCGCTACTTCCTGATTACGCCGATGCCGAACTTGCCGCCGGGATTAGCCTTGTCGGATTAACTGATCAGATGGTATTGCATCAAGCGGTTGAGCTGGCACGATTTATCCAGGAGTTGAAGCGCGTTTTATTGTCGGTTGCGTCTACGTTTCTGCCGAAGGATGGAGTCTAACTTTTCCAAAGGGGAAGGGACTACAAACAACTGGAACGGCATTTCTGATTCCCACGCGTACGAGAGACCTACGCCTCGCAAAACGTCGAGAATCATCGGAGTTGTTTTGGGTGAAGCCTACTGCAATTCCGTCGCCAGAAGCGCTCCGCCGTAACCGGGCATGAGTCTGGCAACAAAGGCGAAATCAGGGTGGAGTATGGCTGCACGACGAATCGCCTCTTCGGGCGTCGATTCGACAACCCCCTCGCAACCGAGGAGCTTCAAGCTGGTCATGAGAAACTTCGCCATCGTCGGGTCGGATTCGGCGATTAGGACGCATCCCCAACCTGCGTTTTGGGCAGTGAGCTGGCAGCGGCATTGGACATGTGGGCATTGGCGCGAGTGTTGCACCACAATTGTGCAGAAGAGATCAGTTTCACGCGCTTGCGTCTGCCGTCGCCTATCCCGTGCATCGCATGCAGCGCATGCGCGTTGACGGTTGGGCGAGCGGACCCGTATAATAGTGGTTTGTCTATAGCTTTGGAGGACTGATGTACGCCGTCATACAGACCGGGGGAAAGCAATATCGTGTCGCACCCGGCGACACCATCCGCATAGAGCGGGTCAAGGGTGATGTGGGCGAACAGGTGAAGTTTGGGACCGTGCTGGCGGTGCACACCGATGACAAGAAGATATTGGCGGGAACGGACGCGGGAAAGGCCAGCGTGACCGGAAAGATCGTGGAGCAAGGCCGGGCCAAGAAGCTGACCGTTCTGAAGTTCAAGAAAACCAACCAATACAAGATTCAGCGAGGCCACCGGCAGAATTACACGGCCGTGCAGGTCAGTGAGATCAAGCTCTAAGGGACCGGCATACAAGCCGGCCACGATAAAGCGAAAGGGATTGCGTCATGGCACATAAGAAGGGCGGCGGCTCGTCAACAAACGGCCGCGATTCACACGGACAGAGGCTGGGAGTAAAGCGGTTTGGCGGGCAGTTGGTGAATGCCGGCACGATACTGGTGCGGCAGCGCGGAACGAAACACCAAGCCGGCGAAAACGTAGCGCAGGGCAAGGATGACACCTTGTTTGCGCTGGTGAAGGGCTATGTGAAGTTCGAAGATAAGGGCAACCGCGGGCGCTTTATCAGCGTGACGCCGGCGGAGCAGGCCAAGGCCGCGAACTGAAGCCGTAGGGATTGCGTTCGACACAGCTTGGGAGCGATATTGAAAGGGCGGAGAGACTCCGCCCTTTTTTCCTTTGCGCGAATGAATATGCGCTTGCATTTTCTGTTGCTGAGCACCTTCGCAGTGAATGTGTGTCTGAGCGGCGGCACACTGGCCCAGACGCAAAGCGCCGGAGATGCGCAGCCGGACGCCTACACCTACAAACGCGTGGACGGCAAAGAACTGAAGGCGTACGTCTTCGAGCCGCCACAAAGCGAATACGGCAAGCCACGGGCAGCGATGCTGGTGTTTCACGGCGGGGCCTGGAATCACGGTTCGGCCGAATGGACATTCGGGCAGGCGCGCTACTTCACGTCGCTGGGGATGGTCGGCATCTCCGTGGATTACCGGCTGGCGAACGGCGACACTGTTACGCCGTTCGACGCCGCGGAAGACGCCCGGGCAGCGGTGCGCTGGGCGCGCAGCCAGGCGGAGCTGCTGAACATCGATGCAAAGCGCATTGGCGCTTATGGGGAATCGGCGGGAGGATTGCTGGCAGCGGCTACGGCGATTACGGAAGAGGCGCCCTCGAAGGATGAACTGGGCGCGGTGCCCAACGTTCTGGTGCTGGTTTCCCCGGCGCTGAACGTGGAAAAAAACGCCCGGTTCCTCGCACTGGCAGGAAAGCGCCAAGACATCGCGAGCATCGAGCTTGCAGAGCACGTGCGCAGAGGGTTGCCGCCCACGATCATCCTTACTGGCGCGCTGGACGTAGCGATACCGCCGGCATCCCTGGCGGAATTTTGCGAGAAGATGAAGCAAGCACGAAACCGCTGCGAATTGGAAATTTATCCGGGCGTGGGACACATGCTGGAACCGCCGGAAGGGACAGGAACGGCGAAAGAGGAAGCCGACAAAACACGGTACGATGCTTATCTGAAGGCAGACCAATTTTTGGCGTCGATGGGATACATCCGAGTGTCCAAGCCAAAAAACTAGGCGGGTTGAGACGAAACAAGGAAGAACGGAACGAGGATGAAGCGTGTTTGTTGACGAAGCAAAAATTTATGTGAAGGCCGGCGACGGCGGGAACGGATGCGTGGCATTCCGGCGGGAGAAGTACGTTCCGCGGGGCGGTCCTTCGGGCGGAGATGGCGGCGTCGGTGGCAGCATCTACCTGGAAGCGAACGTGAACGACAACACGCTGCTGCGCTACCGCTACAACCGGGAGTTCAAGGCGGATCGCGGAAGACACGGCGAAGGATCGAATTGCACCGGAGTATCCGGCGACGACATGATCCTGAAAGTGCCGGTGGGCACGCTGGTGTTCGATGAGGAAGGCGAAGAGCTGCTGGCGGACCTCAAGAAGCCGGGGCAACGGGTTCTGGTGGCACAAGGCGGACGCGGCGGACGCGGGAATCAGCACTTCGCAAAGCCGTGGCATCAGGCGCCAAGGGAAAAGGAAGAAGGCCAACCGGGAGAACAGCGGCGGTTGCGGCTGGAACTGAAGCTACTCGCGGATGTGGGACTGGTAGGATTCCCGAACGCCGGAAAGTCGACGCTAATCTCGGTGATCAGCGCGGCGCGGCCGAAAATTGCGAACTATCCGTTTACGACGCTGCAGCCGAATCTGGGTGTCGTCAATGTGGACGGCGGGACCGGTGGCCATAGGACGGAATTGGGACGAACGTTTGTTGTTGCGGATTTGCCTGGGCTGATTGAAGGAGCCAGTCAGGGAGCCGGGCTGGGGATTCGTTTTCTGCGGCACGTGGAGCGGACGCGCTTGCTGGTACACCTGATCGACACCAGCGACGCGACGGATGAAGACCCGGTGAAGGCGTTCCAGATTATCAATGCCGAGCTGGCGGCGTTCAGCGCGGGATTGATGGAAAAACCAATGATCGTCGTGGCAAGCAAGCTGGACGCCACGACGGACCGCACACGGCTGGAAGAACTGCAAAAGTTCTGCAAGAAAAAGGCATTGGAGTTTCACGCGATTTCCGCGGCGACTGGGGAAGGCGTCAAGGAATTGATGAAGGGGATGGCCGACGCACTCGATAAGATTCCGCGAGAGCAAGTGGAAGAGCCCCGCGAGGAAGTAAGGCTCGAGGATACCGACGCGATTGAACCGGAAGATGGCCCGGAAGAGGATGACGGCGGCCCTTCCATGGCAAAGAAATCGTGAGAGAATTGGGCCAGGCACATTGGGAGGCTCGTTGACGACCGCGCAAGCTCACCGCACGGCGGCAAAACATCATCCAAGGCGCATTGCCATTTTTGGCGGCTCCTTTGACCCCATCCATTCCGGACACCTGGCGGTGGCCCGCGCGGCCGACCGCCGCTTTAATTTCGACGAGATACACTTCATCGCGGCCAGCCGCCCGCCGCACAAGCTGAAACAGCATCTGGCGGCCTTTCCCCACCGGTTTGCCATGGTGGCGCTGGCCTGCACGGAACATCCTCATTTTGTCCCCTCGCTGGCAGAGGCAGGAGAGGATTTCAGCGGCACGCAATTACACTATTCAGTGGATACCGTTCGGTACTTCCGTCATGCTTATCATGAACAAGGTGACCGGATATTCTTCATTATCGGCGCGGATGCGTTTCTGGATATTCCGATGTGGAAGGAGTATGAAACGCTGCTAGGACTCTGCGATTTCGTGATTGCGAACCGGCCGGGCATCCGGCTGGAGGCCCTGCGCCTGGTGATCCCACCGGATTTGCACGGGCGGCCGGAAGCCAAACGCGATAAAGAATCCGACGCCATCGGCCCCGGAACACCGATTGTGGGGCGGCTGCATCAAACAACCGTGTACCTTCTGGAAAACGTAGCCAGCGACGTGAGCGCGACGGATATTCGAAAGAAGGCGAATCACGGCCAATCGATTCACGGGCTTGTATCCGCCAGGGTGGAGGAATACATTTTGAAACAAGGCTTGTACCGGTGAAATTGGAAAAACTACCCCAGGGAGTGCGGCTGGCAGTGGAGGCCGCGCAGAACAAGAAAGCGGGTGGCATTACCGTCCTGAACCTGGAAGGGCTGGGAGCGTTCACGGAATATTTCGTGATTTGTACGGGCTACAGCACACCGCAGATCCAGGCCATCTGCAGCGAAGTGGAAGAGCTGCTGTACAAGGAATTGAAGCGCACACCGCAGCACCGTGAGGGACATCGCTCGGCGGAATGGGCGCTGCTGGATTTTGGCGGAATGATCGTGCACGTTTTTGGCGAGCAGGCAAGACGATATTACGATTTGGAGAGGTTGTGGAGAGCCGCTCCCAAGCTTGAGGTTCCGGACGCAGAGGGACAAAGCGCGGGAGAGCTTTCCGAGAAGGTAAGTTAGGCCCAGCCCGGAAACGCTGCCTCCGGGAAACGCAGGCGGCTGGAGAAGTCCAGCAACATGACTACAGAGCGATTGCCCTGGATCGGCGAAGATCCGGCGTCGCAGCGTCTCTTCGAGCTCGCGCAACAGATAGCCCCAGTTCCCACGACGATCCTGATTACCGGAGAGAGCGGCACCGGAAAAGAATACTTAGCGCGGCTGATTCACGAGATCGGCCCGCGGCGCGATTCCCCGTTTTTGCGAATCGACTGCGGAGGACTGCCCGCGGACCTGGCTGAGAGCGACATTTTCGGCCACGAACGCGGCGCGTTTCCCGGCGCACAAGAGCGGAAAATCGGGCGACTGGAAATGGCAGGCAAGGGCACGCTGGTCCTGGATGGCGTGGCATCGTTGACTCCGGGAGCCCAAGCGAAGCTGTTGCGCGTGCTGCAGGACCAGTCCATGGAACGAATCGGCACCAAGGAAACATTGAAGGTGGAGGCGCGCGTGATTGCCCTGAGCAACGCGGACATGGCCACGGCGGTGAAAGAAGGACGATTCCGCGAAGAGTTGTACTACCGCCTGGACGTCGTGAAAATCTGGGTGCCACCCCTGCGCGAGCGGCGCGCCAGCATTTTACCGCTGGCGGAATTCTTTCTCGTGGCCTTGCGCACAAAGCATGGAAAACCGAATACGAAGCTGAGCGACAACGCCCGACGCCTGTTGCAGGGATACAGATGGCCGGGCAACGTTCGGGAGCTGCAATCTGCGCTGGAACGGACCGTGCTTACCGGCAAGGGAGAAGTTCTCGAACTGGAGGACTTCCCGGTTGAGGTGCGCACCAGTTCGGATAAGGGCGAGCAGGAATCGCGGCTGCGCTCGCTCGAGGACATCGAGCGGGAAGCCATCGTGCAGACCCTCGAAGTGATGGGACAACAAATTGGGCGCTCTGCGGAGATCCTCGGAATCAGCAGAAAGACATTGCTCGAGAAGCGCAAGAAGTACGGACTGGTGCCGGAGCCGTCGCAGGCGGAAGTCAGCGGCAACGGGTCGTCAAACACGCTGAGGCGCGGCCAAGCCGGCGGCTAAGAAGTACGGGTGCGCTTCGTAGCAGCTGACCGGAGAATCCTCAGGCCTGAAGGCCTGAGCTACACGAGACGTGGCGAAGCTCTCGCTTTCTATCTCGCCAATCTCACCAACCGTGGTACACCGGCAAATAAGAGTAAAATCCCAGCATGCGAATTCGCCTTCTGATGCTCGGAAAAACGCGAGGCCCTGAGCTGCGTGCCGTCCTGGACGATTATGTGAAAAGGATCGCGAGGTCGTGGCCGACGGAAGTGACAGAGGTGCGCGACGGCGAGGCAGCATTGAAAAAGCTGCAGGCGGACCGCGCGGCGACGTCGCTGCTGCTGGATGCGGCAGGTAAGGTCTACGATTCCGTTGCCTTTGCGAAGTGGTTGGGCGAGCAGCGCGACTGCGGAACGCGCGAGATCATTTTCGTGTGTGGCGACGCGGACGGCTTCCCGGAAGGCTTGCGCGAACAAGTGAGGCAAAGAGTTTCATTGAGCGCGATGACCTATTCGCATGAACTGGCGCGCGTGATGCTGGCCGAGCAGATTTACCGGGCGCTTGCGATCCTGTCGGGAAGCCCGTATCCGAAATAGCGTTCACTCGGGGTGAAGTGAGCGCACGCGTGTGTGCGTTTTCCTGCGTTCCGTGGTTGAATGGGCGACGGAGAAAAAATGCCGATACGAATTGAACCCGATCAGAACCAGCCATCCGTGGCCATTGAGATACCGCTGGAGAAACCGTTGCCGGATTATGATCTGGATCAAGTGGAACAACCGACGCCGCGGGACATCGATGCGCTGCTGGTGGCGCAAGGATTTCGCGATCTTGTGGATGATGCCAGGGGAGTCTTGACGGAACTGGTGGCGAATCCGCCGCCGCTGCGCCATACCGGCCACTTACAGGATCTGGAATTGACGGAAGTTCCGCATTTTGAAATTACGCAGTTGACCGGCGCGATTTGCCCAGGAGATGAACTGTACCGGCCGGGGCTGTGGATCGTATTGCGAGACACCAACCTGCCGCCCAAGAAACCGCTTACCGAAGTGGCGCTGGAACATGTGCGCTTGATTGTGGATGAGTTCCTGAAACGGCTCGGGCTGTAGAGGTGCGGCGCTGAAATCTGAAAGGTGAGGATTCATGCCGGAAGGAAAAGGATTGCTGATTGTTTATACCGGGCCGGGCAAGGGTAAGACCACCTGCGCGCTGGGCACGGCGTTTCGCGCGGTAGGACAGGGATTGCACGTGCTGATGGTGCAGTTCATCAAGGGTTCGTGGCACTACGGCGAACTCGACGCAGCGAAAATGTTGGGCCATGACAAGTTTGAGATTCGCCCCATGGGACGCGGGTTCGTGAAGGTGGGCGGAGCGGAAACGGACCCGGAAGATATTCGACTGGCCGAAGAATGCTGGGAGTCGGGGCGCGCGGCAATTTATAGCGGGAAGTACGACCTGGTGGTGCTCGACGAGATTAATTACACCATCAGCTACAAAATGCTGGATGCGGCCAAGATTGTGGATGCGCTGAAGACGCGGCCGGAGCAGGTCCACGTGATCTGCACGGGGCGCAACGCGCATCCGTTACTCGTGGAGCAAGCCGACCTGGTGACGGAGATGAAAGAAGTGAAACACCCGTATACGAAAGGTATACTGGCTCAACGGGGAATCGATTATTGAAAGGCCGCGGTAGACTGCGCGGGTTTGTTGAGAGCTATCAGATGCCAGAGAGCAGGAAGCAAGATAAAGCTATCAGTAAACAGTTTTAGGTTTTAAGTACCGGTATGACGGCAGGTTTAACAGCTGCGCGGTTTCGACCTGAGTTGGCAAGTCTTACTTGGAACTGATAACTTAGAACTGAAAACCTAATATGTCTTGGTTTAAACGAGAGAAGAAATCGATCGACCAGGCGACGCCGCCTGAAGAACGGCGCGTGCGCACCGAGGGATTGTGGGTCAAGTGCGAATCGTGCCGCGCGATCGTTTTTCGCAAGGATCTGGAAGAAAATCTGCTGGTCTGCCCGAAGTGCCAGTTTCATTTCAAAATGAATTCCAAGCAGCGGCTCGCGTTGCTGTTGGATGGGCACTGGACCGAACACGACGCGGGGATGGTGTCGACTGATCCGCTAAAGTTTGTGGACACCAAGCCGTATGTCAAGCGCATCAAGGACGCGCAGAAAAAGCTGGGTATGAACGACGCGATCATCACGGCGGAGGGCCAGCTGAATGGCCGGCCGGTGATCTGCTGCGCGATGGAATTTGGATTATCGGCGGCTCGATGGGGGCAGTGGTCGGAGAAAAAGTGACGCGAGCGATTGAAATGGCCATCGCCACGCGACAGCCGTTGATCGTAGTGTCCTGCTCGGGCGGGGCACGCATGATGGAGGGAACCATCAGCCTGATGCAGTTGGCAAAAGTATCCGCGGCGCTGGCGCGACTGGACGAGGCCAAGCTGCCCTACATTTCGGTGCTCACCGATCCGACGACGGGCGGCGTGACCGCGAGTTTCGCGATGTTGGGCGACCTGAACATCGGCGAGCCGGGCGCCCTCATTGGATTTGCCGGGCCGCGCGTGATCGAGCAAACCATCCGCCAGAAACTTCCAGAAGGATTCCAGCGTTCGGAATTTCTGCTGGAACATGGGTTCCTCGACGCGGTGGTCCAACGCAAAGATTTGAAGGGCTTCATCGCCAACGTGCTCGACCTGCTGATGAACTGAAATGAATTACGACAGCGCGGTCCGGTATCTCCTGACACTTGGACGCGAACTGGCCGCTCCCACGCAAGCGGCGGCAGCAAAATTCAATCTGGAAAACATAACCGCCTTGACGGAGCGGCTGGGCCGCCCGGACCGGGCCTACCCGTCGGTACACATCGCGGGGACAAATGGCAAAGGCTCGACGGCGGCATTCCTGGAGGCGATATTATGCGACGCGGGATTTCGTACCGGGCTGAATACTTCCCCGCACCTGGAAAGAATCAATGAACGCATCCGCATCGCCGGCGAGGAGATCAGCGATGAGCGGTTCGCGGAGCTTTTCACGCGGATTCTTGCGGTGATTGAGGAGCTGCTGGCGGAAGGCAAGCTGAGGGCGCATCCAACGTATTTCGAATGCGTGACGGCGCTGGCGTTTGAGGCGTTCGCGCGGGAACGCGTGGAATTTGCAGTTGTGGAGGTGGGATTGGGAGGACGCCTGGACGCCACGAATCTTCTGACTCCTGTCGTTTCCGTCATTACGCGCATCGATTTCGATCACGAGAATTTTCTGGGACATTCGTTGCGCGAGATTGCGGGCGAAAAGGCCGGGATCTTGAAGGCCGGTGTGCCGGCGGTGTTTGCGCCGCAGCCGCCAGAAGCCTGCGAAGTATTGCGAGCGAAGGCGGAGGAACGGCGCTGCCCGGTAATGGAAACCGACAAAGCGTTCCGAGTAATCCACGAAGAAATGCAAAACGGGTGCGTACGCACGGAGATTGAGGAGCACGTTACCGGGAGGCGGATGGCACTTGCGCCGCAGCTTGCGGGACATTTCCAATTACAAAATGCGTTGAACGCCGTTGCCGCAGCAACCCTGCTTCAGCAGCGGAAATACCGCATCAGCGATGAAAATATCGTTCAGGGAATCGCGGCAGCGCAGTGGCCGGGCCGGATCGAGAAATTGCAGTCGAGCCCTGACGTGTACCTCGACGGGGCGCATAACCCGGGAGCGGCGCGCGAACTGGCGCGGTTCATGGATGAGAATTTTGCTGGGCGCAGAGTATTTCTGATTTATGCGGCGATGCGCGATAAGGCCGTGGACGAGGTGACAGGGCTGCTGTTCCCCCGCGCGGACGAGGTGATCTTTACGGAGGCACGGACGCCGAGGGCAATTAGCGCCGCACAATTACAGGAAATTGCCGGGCACCACGCGGCGCGGCATTTCGCGGTCCGCGAAGCGGAGAAGGCCGTGCGGGCAGCGTTGGCCAAAGCCGAGCCGCACGACGTGATCGTAATTACAGGCTCGCTGTATCTGGTGGGACAAGTGCGGCAAGCTTGGCGGGAAGCGAGAAAAGTAACATCGTGCTAAGAAAGGCGTAGAATAAGGGCCTATCGTGACACCGCCGGCCGGGTGGCCGGCGTTCTCTTTTGTACGAAAAAGCGAGACAAATGACCACCGATTCGGACAAATCTTCAGCAAAGAGCCAGGTATTGGTCGGCGTGATCATGGGCTCCAGCTCCGATTGGGAAACCATGGAACACACCGCCAAAACGCTGGGCGAGCTGGGTGTACCCTATGAGACGCGCGTTGTTTCCGCGCATCGCACGCCCGACTTGCTCTTCGAGTACGCATCGCAAGCGGAGCAACGCGGCATGCAGGTGATTATTGCGGGTGCAGGCGGCGCGGCCCACTTGCCGGGGATTGCTGCAGCGAAAACGATATTGCCCATCCTGGGAGTGCCCATCGAATCGAAGGCCTTGAAGGGGCTCGATTCCCTGCTCTCCATCGCGCAAATGCCGGGGGGAATTCCCGTGGGAACCATGGCCATTGGGAAAGCGGGCGCGATCAATGCGGCGTTGCTGGCCGCGGCAATTCTGGGAGTGAAATACCCGGAGTATCGCGAAGCGTTGCGCAAATTCCGCAAGGCGCAGACGGAAAAAGTTCTGGCGAATCCGGACCCGTCCGTTTCCGCCGCAAGCAGCGCAACAACAGCCTCGGAAAGTTCCAAGGGGAAGAAGCACGCATGACCATTGGGATTCTGGGCGGAGGGCAACTCGGCTACATGCTGGCACTGGCGGGTTATCCCCTTGGTCTGCATTTCCGGTTTCTCGATCCATCGCCAGAGGCGCCGGTCGGCCGCATCGCGCACCGCGTGACCGCCGATTATCTGGACGAGCCAGCGCTGGAGAAATTCGCGCACGGACTGGAAGTGGTAACGTACGAATTCGAAAATGTCCCGGTAAACGCAGCACGATTCCTTTCGGGGCGCGCGCCGGTCTATCCGCCGATGGCAGCCCTGGAAGAGGCGCAGAACCGGCAACGCGAGAAACGACTCTTTCAAAAATTGGGGATACCGACGGCGGACTTTGCGGATGTCGAGAAGCGCGAGGACCTTGACGGGGCCATCGAGCGTATCGGCCTTCCGGCAATCGTTAAGACCACCCGCATGGGATACGACGGCAAGGGGCAGTGGCTGTTGCGCACGCGTGAGGATGTGGACCGAGCGCGGCCGAATCTGCCTGATGTGCCCATGATTCTGGAGAAGTTCGTGCCGTTTGAGCGCGAGGTGTCCCTGCTGGGAGTGCGCGGCCGGAGGGGCGAAACCGCGTTTTATCCTTTGGTGGAGAACCACCACCGTGGCGGAATTCTGCGACTCTCGTTGGCGCCCGCTCCGAATCTCACGGAGGCCTTGCAACAACTAGCGGAAACGGCGATGCGCAAGGTTCTGGAGGAACTGCAGTACGTGGGAGTGTTGTGCATCGAATTTTTTGAGTTGCAGGGGCGATTGCTGGCAAACGAAATGGCTCCGCGAGTGCACAATTCGGGGCACTGGACCATCGAGGGTGCGGAAACCAGCCAGTTTGAAAACCATTTGCGGGCGATCCTGGGACTGCCGCTGGGATCGACGGCCACCGAAGGGCATTCGGCGATGGTCAACTTGATCGCAGAGGTTCCAACCCCCGGGGAAGTGCTGGCAGTGCCCAACGCCCATCTTCATCTTTATGGAAAAGAACCGCGCGAAGGACGCAAGGTGGGGCACGTGACGGTGCGAGCCGAAACCAGGGAAAAGCTCCAGCAGAAATTTCGTGAACTGCCGGCATTCTTCCAAAGGCCGGAGTATTGTTTGGAAAAGGCCAGGCCAGAAATCCTCGCGAAAAGAGTGTAGCCGACGATGCTAACAAGATGGCTTCAGGCAATTGCCATTGCTTCGGCAGTCGCGATTACAACACCTACCCTGGCACAACAGGCTGCGCCCCACAGTTTCGCGGTGAAAAACGGCCATTTCGAGCTGGATGGCAAACCATTCCAGATCATTTCCGGAGAAATGCATTACCAAAGAATCCCGCGGGCCTACTGGCGCGAGCGGTTTCGAATGGCGCGAGCGATTGGACTGAACGCTGTCACCACGTATGTCTTCTGGAACGTGCACGAAGCGCAGCCCGGCACTTACGACTTTTCCGGAAACAACGATGTCGCCGAATTCATCCGCGAAGCGCAGCAGGAAGGGCTGTATGTAATTCTGCGGCCGGGTCCCTACGTGTGTGCGGAGTGGGAATTTGGCGGCTACCCGGCGTGGTTGCTGAAGGACCATTCCCTGGTTTTGCGCAGCAACGATCCGAAATTCATTGAACCGGCCGCGCGTTGGTTCAAGCGTTTGGGCCAGGAATTAGCGCCGCTGCAGGTCGGCAATGGCGGCCCAATCATCCTGGTGCAGGTTGAGAACGAATACGGTTCCTTCGGCAACGACCATGCCTACATGGAAAAAATCCGCGGCATGCTGGTGGACGCGGGATTCACAAAATCCCAGCTGTACACCGCGGACGGCGCTGAACAAGTTCCGGCCGGTTCCCTTCCCGATTTGCCCGTGGGTATCAATTTTGGCGGCGCAGACGCGGGCGCAGCCCGGAGAGAATTCGAAAAGTTAAAGAAGATTCGGCCCAATGGCCCATTCTTCAACAGCGAATATTGGGATGGCTGGTTTGACCATTGGGGCGGCAAGCATGCATTCACCAACGCGGACAACGAAGCGGACAACCTGGATTGGATGCTGAAGCAGGGCTATTCCGTCAGTCTCTACATGTTCCATGGCGGAACCAGCTTCGGCTGGATGAACGGCGCCAACAGTAATGGCAAAAACTATGAGCCCGACGTGACCAGCTACGATTACGATTCGCCGCTCGATGAGAGCGGCCGGCCCACGCCGAAATATTCCTTGTTCCGCAATGTGATCGCGAAAGATACCGGGATGGTACCCCCCGCCCTGCCAACTGTCGCGCCAGCCATGGAAATTCCAGCATTCAAGGTGGAAGAAGCTGTAGCGCTATGGAAGGTGCTGCCGGCTCCCGTGCATTCCGAGCAACTTCAGAGCATGGAAGATTTGGGCCAGGCGTACGGCTACATCCTTTACCGCACGCACTTGAATGGCGCAGCCAAAGGGAGTCTCGTTCTGGATGGGCTGCACGATTATGCGCAGGTGTACCTCGACGGAAAGCTGGCGGGCACGCTGGATCGCCGCCTCGATCAGAAAAAACTGCCCCTGGACGTACCGGCTGCCGGCGCGCAACTCGATATCCTGGTGGAGAATACCGGGCGCATCAATTTCAACATCATCCTGCGGAAGGAACGCAAAGGAATCATCGGGCAAGTCACGTTGGACGGCAAGCCAGTATCGGGATGGGACATCTATCGCCTGCCGATGGAGCAGCCCACAAAATATGCGTTTACGAAGAACCCGTGCGAGGGCCCGTGCTTCTATCGCGCGACGTTCCAGGTGGGTGCGCCGGCGGACACGTTCCTCGATACCAGCGCGTTCACCAAAGGGGAAGTCTGGCTCAACGGCCAACCACTCGGCCGCGTTTGGAACATTGGTCCGCAAGAAACGCTTTACGTTCCGGGACCGTGGCTGCATGAAGGAGAGAACGAAGTCGTGGTTTTCGATTTGCAAGGCGGCGCGGGGCGCACGTTGGTGGGACGGGACAAGCCGATGTTGGATGGCAATCGGTAGCCAGAGGACGAGATTTTTCCTGAGACGAACTCCTCCTGGCGAGGAATCAGGTCAATGAAAGCCACAATGTTCGTGAGCATTGTTTTTCTTGCAGCGGCGTCGATATCCTTGCAATCGGCCACCCCTGCGCGGAAATCTCCCAGCGATGTTGTTGTGGCGGATATTGCACCATGGAAAAGCAGGGTGTGCGATTGACGCCAGACGGCAGTCGAAGACTAATAACTTCTTCATTCGACCGAGTCGACGGTAAAATTCATGTCATTGCGAACGAGGACCATGGCAACACAGATGAATCGGCTAGCACGGAAAACTAGGCAGAAGTCTATGTGGGCACACTTGAGATCGGGCAGTTGGACTCTGCAATGCGCTTAGCAGGCTCTCCCGATGGCATGCTCATCGGAGCAACTTTGATTGAGTTCGATTTGGTTCTCACGGACGAACACTGGGAACTCAAACCGAATGGCGTAACGGGAGCCGAATTGACAGGGCCCCCGGAATGGCGAATTGTTGGCAATGATAAGGGAGTATGGATTACGCTGGATGCGGCCATCCGCCATGTAACGGACAAGCGCGACAATTGGCGGGATCCGTTGATCAAGAAAAACGCCGATAGAACCCTGGCGGAACTGAAAAAGAGTCGGTGATTTCCACTCCCCATTAAGCTCAAAAGGGGTCGTCCCATCAAAAAAACGGCCCCAACGCTCGTTGGGGGCGCGGTTGCCGGTGACCTCTGCCGGATGTTAGGATTTGGGGTTCTATGACACCTGCCAGCCTCAACCTACCTCGGATCGGCATTCCCTGGCGCACCTCTCAGGAAGAGAGTGAGCAGATCCGCCCAAAGGTCCAGGACTACGAGAACGCTGTCCGGGAGGCCGGTGGGGAGCCCGTACTGCTGTCCTTGGGGGCTGGAGCTGGACTGAAAGAGCAACTAGCCTCATTGGACGGATTTGTCCTGCCCGGAAGCCCTGCGGACGTGGAACCCAAGGAATATGGCGCCATTAACAAGGGTAAGTCGGAGCCGCCGGATCTGCCGCGGGAGCGAACGGATCGGGCGATTCTGGACCATGCATTTGCGGAGAAAAAGCCGGTGCTGGCCATTTGCTATGGCTGCCAATTATTGAACGTCTACCTGGGCGGAACGCTACTACAGGATCTGCGCAGCGAGACGGGAACAACCATGCCGCACCGGAAGAAGGATGTGTGGCCGGTCGCGTTCAGCGACCCCAAGCATGACGTGCGTTTCGAACCCGGCAGCCGCTTGGCAGAGTTGGCTGGAGAGTCGCAAGCGGTGGTGAATAGTTCGCATCACCAATCCGTGGAACAGCCTGGCCAGCAGTTGCGGATAACCGGCAAGGCAAACGACGGAATTGTGGAAAGCGTGGAATGGACCGGCAACGAGAACTGGGTGATCGGGGTGCAATGGCATCCGGAGCGCATGCCTGGCGACCCGTTGGCGCAGCGGCTCTTTTCGGAATTGGTCAAGGCGGCGAAGTCAGCAGCAAAAGTCGGCTCGTCCAAGCCCTGACGGCATGCGACCGACCAACCGGCTACTGGATTTACGAATCTGAACATGGGGGAAACATGATCTCACTGGCAGGAAAGGCGGCACTGATTACCGGAGGTTCCCGAGGCATTGGGGCAGCGGCGGTGAAGCTGTTCGCGCAGGCTGGAGCCGACGTGGTCTTCAGTTATAACGCCGCGAAAGAAGCAGCAAAGCTGGTGGAACAGGAAGCAGCCAAGCACGGCACTCGTGTGGAAGCATTCAAAGCGGATGCGGGAAAGCACGCGGATAACAAGAAACTGGTGGAACACACAGTTGCTCGTCTGGGGCGGCTGGACATCCTGGTAGCCAATGCGGGTATGTGGAACCTGGAAGACCTGCCTATCGAGAATATGACCGAGAAGCAGTGGGACGACATGATCCGCATCAACTTGAAGAGCGTGTACAGCGTGATCCACTTCACGGTTCCGCAGATGATCAAGCAAAAATCCGGAAGGATTATCCCCATCAGCTCCACGGCGGGCCAGCGCGGCGAATCGTTTCATACCCACTACGGTGCGTCGAAGGGCGGGGTAATCAGCCTGACGAAGGGGCTGGCGGCAGAACTGGCCAGGCATGGAATCCTGGTCAACAGCGTGGCACCGGGCTGGGTGGCAACCGACATGTCCAATCCCATTCTGAAAACGAAAGCCGGGCAGAAGATGGCGACGTCCATGATCCCGTTGGGCCGCGCGGCTACGGCAGAGGAAGTAGCAGGGCCGATTCTGTTCCTGGCTTCCGACCTGGCGAATTTCCTGACCGGAGAGATTTTGAACGTAAACGGAGGCTCGGTGCTGTGCGGCTGAGAACTTGCCAACTCTGTCTAGCGCTGGCGGCGACCCTTTTGGCGCCGGCGGCAAAAGCGCAAAACCCGGATACCATGGCTCCGGAAGCCAGCGAGGCCAAGGGCAGACAGATTTTGACGCAGTTGATTGCGGCGCTGGGCGGGCAAGCCTATCTGAACGAAAAAACATCGGAGTGCGACGGCCGCCTGGCACAATTCGGCCACAATGGGGCACTGACTGGCTATATCGAGTTTAAGGAATATTGGTCCTACCCCGACAAGAAGCGCACGGACTTTGCGAAAAAGGGCAACATCGTTGACATCTACGCCGGCGACGAGGGGTGGACCCTGGACCGCGGGGGAGTTTCCGAGGAGCCGGCGCCGGCTGTGGCGGATTTCCAGGAAGCGGTAAAGAGAAACATCAACAATATGCTGCGGAACCGCCTGAAGGAAGATCGTATCCAGATTCGCTTTGGCGGCGGCTCGGTGGTGGACCTCAAACCGGTGGAGTGGGTGGAGATTACTGACGCCGAAGAGCGTGTGTTCCGCCTGGCCGTGGATCATGCAACGCATCTGCTCGTCCGCAGCATCGTCACCATTCGCGACGAGAATACCAGTGAAAAGATCGACGAGACCACGATCTACTCGAACTTCCAGGAAAAGGACGGCATTCAGCTGCCGATGCAGGTTACCAAGGAACGCGATGGCCGGCGCATCTACCAGGCCTTCTACGAGGGTTGCCACATCAATCCCGAATTCCCGCCGGACTTCTTCACAAAACAGGCTTTAGAGAAGCGCTATGGGGATGTTGGCGGCAAAAAGAAGAAGTAACAAACGCTGGAGCGTGATGTAAAATGGTAGGTAATAGCCGATGAGGCACATCCTATCTGAGCAGGCGGAACCCTGATAAGTTAGAAGGTCCCAGGCCAAAATGACGAGGCGGAGCACCCAGCTGCGGTGCCGGTGCGGTATTTCATGAAAGCCCTGAATCCACATCGAGGCGGGCAGAGAAGGAGCGACGGCGGCTTCAGCCTGACGGAGCTTGTCGTGACGATGGCGGTAGCGCTGGTGTTGATGGGCATCGGCATGCCTGCGTTTCTGCGCGCCTATCACACCTACCAGCTATCCAACGCGGCAACGCAAACAGCTGACATTTTGCGTTTCACACGCTATGAAGCAATACGGAGAAATATGCAGTTGAGATGCCAGATACATCCCTATGCCGGCGACCCCACGATGACCATCCTGTTCACGGATTCGAACAAGGATAACCAACCCGATCCCACCGATCAGCAGATCTTATTGGGAGGCGGTGGAAACTTGGTGTCCGGCGGGGGCGTGCCCGGCGTGCCTGCGTTGACTGCTGCGGCACAGATCGCTTCAGGAACAACCGCGGTCCCGCCAAGTGGGACACCGATTACCTTCGATGCTCGGGGGGCAGTGAACCCGTCGAACGTCTATATGTTGTACCTGGCGAGCGCCAACGCTCCGGAAGCTGGATATCGAGCGGTGCTGCTGATGCCCGCCGGATCCATCGAGCTGTGGACCGGAGACGTGAACGGGAATTGGCAACAGCTGCGTTGAGACAGAACGAATGAGACGCGCTTACACAAATCGCGGAACGGGAAGCGGCGGCCAGGGTGGCTTCACCTTGATGGAACTGCTGGTGGCCACGGTGATCATTCTTGTTGGCCTGGTCGCCGTGGCGCAACTTGTGCCCACATCCGTACTGATGAATTCCAATAATCGCAACGATGGAACCGCTTTGGTCTTTGCGCAACACCAGATGGAAGCCCTGCGGGCACAGCCCTTGAACGCGACCACATTCTCCGATCCCCTCGGCGTGACTTGTCCCTTGGGAAATGCTTGTAACTTGGGTGATCCCACGCAGCCGGGAACGCTGGTGGGAAGTCCGGTGAATACCGGTTCAGGTTCGCCAATTATCGATTTTTCGGTTGCCCCAGTGAATGGCTATAGCTTTACTTATCTCGACCTGCGTGACCCCATCGGAGCAGGGTATGACGTGCGCTGGTCGGTGATCACCTCCACCAACGGACCAATCACTACGGGCAGACGCATTATTCTGGGAGTGTTTCGACGCGGAATGCGATCGACGGCGCTTCCGGTAACTCTTGACACTATGGTGTCCAAGTGACTGCCCCGGTCAGAAATCCCCGGCAGGCGGGGTTCACGCTGATGGAGTTGCTGATCGCCACGGTGGTCTTTCTGCTAATTTGTGGAGCGATCTTTGGATTGCTGAACCTGGCGCAAAAGAACTACGGCAGCGAAACGCAAATCTCCAGTTCATTTCAGGAGGCGCGCCTGGCTGTCGATCAGATTGTGAGCGATTTCGACCAGGCGGGTTACCCTTCGCTCTCCATGTTTTCGGAAGTGCCGGCCGCGAACTTCTACGCCTATGGTCCCGTGGCATGGGCGCCGGGATATACAAACAACCCGCCCACTCCGTGCCAAGTGGGGGCAGCGGGCGGTGGAACATGCGGCACTCCCAGCGATTTTGACCTGATCGTAGAGACAAGTTCGGCCGGCGTGGTGAACTGGATCAGGTACCAATTGGTCGGAACGACGTTGTTTCGCGCCGTTGTACCCAAGACCGCAGGCGCCGATCCTGCGGCAGCGACATCAGTAGCAACGGCCATGGTGCCTTTTATCGTGAACGTTATGAATTTTCCGCCGCCTAATCAACTGGCCGAATTAATGGCCACCTATCCGACTATGTATCCAGGCGGGCAACCTGTCCCGATCTTCCAGTACACCTGTGACACCGCAGCGGGAACCGTGCCCTGCCCGACGGCTGGCGCGGACGACCTGGCCACGCAAATTCGCGATGTGGATGTGACCCTGATCGTGAAGACCACGCAACGCGACCTGCAAACTCAGAAATGGAAGTTGGTGGAGTTGAATGGAAGAGGCCATCGCTCGAATCCGGATAATTAACCAGGGCGAAGAAGAACAAGAATGATCTCGAGGCGCAAATCAATCAAACGGCGGACGGAAGCTGGGGTCGCCATGCTCATCGCGATTTTCGCCTTGTTGCTGATTAGTGTGATCGCGATTGCGCTGATCGTTTCGTCGGGCACGGAAACTGCGCTCGCGAAAAACTATCGCACGTCCACGAGCGCTTATTACGCCGGACTGGCGGGGCTGGAAGAGGCGCGCGGACGGGTGCTATGGCGCAATGCGAACTATGTGAACAATACGATTCCTGGGTACATGCCAGCTTCGGGAAATCCCTCCATGGCCTTGTCGCAAGTGCTGTACATTTTGAATCCTGCGGGCGATGAAATTGTGAACCCGACAGATCTTGCAGGTTCGAATCCCTACGCGGATAACGAGTATACGCAGGAATTCCAAATGCCCGTGACGGCCGCGACGGTGCAGACCATCAATTCTGTTTCAGGTGCGGGAGGAGTGCCGGGACCGCAATTCAAATGGGTGCGGATAACCCCGGCGACGGAGTTTTCGCTGGGCCTGGATGTCGACGCGGACAACCAGCCTAACAATACGACCTCGGTGCTGTACTACGACCCGATGCACATCAGCACAATAAGCGGAACGGTCAAGCCGGGATTAGTCACGGTTCCAACATCCTCGGCGGTACAAGCGCTTGAGATCACGGCCTTAGCGGTAATACCACCCAACACGCAAAAGCTGCTGCAGTACGTCGTGGCACCCGGCATAGTGAACTTGAGTTTCCCCTCCGCGCTTACCCTCGACGGCAATAACGTGGTTTACCAAGGACCGACCGGACCGAATTCCGCGCTGTTCTTTGTCAACGGGAATGACAACACCACTAACAGGTCGTGCACCACGCCTCTGGCTCCTTCGGTTCCAGCAATCGGATACACTGCCGGGGGCGCAGATCTTTCAAAAGCGAATATCATGGCCGGAACCGCGACGACTCCGGCCAATTACACGAGCACCGCACCGCCCGGAACAACCCCTAGTGTGGCGCAAGTAACGCCGCCGCCCGGCACGATGCCGTCCAGCATGCTGAAGCCAAGCACGCTGAATTCACTGGTACAGACGATCACGCAGAGTGCGGACGTTGCATTGTCGCCGGTGTTGCCGGCAACCAGCGTGATGGGTGCGCAGTTGCCAACCTCGATGAATGCGTCCTATCCAATGAACATCGTCATTAACGGCGACTTGAACCTAACCGGATGGCATAACGCCGGCTACGGACTGCTCCTGGTCACGGGAACGCTGATCTACGATCCTGATGCCTCGTGGTACGGGATTGTGCTGGTGATTGGGAAAGGCATTGTTTCCGGGGTGAACTCAGGTGTTGGCAGAATTCAGGGAGCCATGTTCGTCGCGCAAACGCTAGACCCATCAAACAACTGGAACCCGCTACCCGATCCCGCATTGGGAGCCGCGTCCGTCAACTTTTCCACCCTTAATCCAACCGTGAGCGGCGTGGGCATCTACTACGACAGTTGCTGGATCAACACGGCCCTTAGACCTCCCATGTATCAACTGCTTTCCTTCCGTGAAATTCCACTAAACTGAAGGCCTCGGGCAATGCATCCCGGAAATGACCGCAGTCTCCTTGAGAGGTATACTTACAGGATGGCACATGCGAGCGGAAATTCACTGATGCACGGCACAACCGTTCTGTGCGTGCGCAAAGAGAGCAAGGTGGTGTTGGTCGCGGATGGCCAGGTAACCATGGGCGATCACGTGCTAAAGCACACGGCAAAAAAAACCCGCCGGCTGTTCAGCGACAAAGTGGTAGCCGGCTTTGCGGGCTCGACCGCGGATGCTATTTCTCTGTTTGAACGTTTCGAAGGCAAGTTGCAGGAACATTCCGGGAATCTGCAGAAGGGCTCTGTGGAACTGGCGAAAGAGTGGCGCAAGGATCGCGCGTTGCGGCATCTGGAAGCTTTGCTGATTGTGGCCGATGCCAAGTCGACGTTTGTGCTGTCCGGAAATGGCGACGTCATCGAACCCGACGACGGCATCTGTGCCATCGGTTCCGGCGGACCTTATGCCCTGGCCGCTTCCCGCGCTCTGCTCAAGCACAGCAAGCTGTCCACCAAGGAATTGGCCCTGGAAGCGATGCGCATCGCCAGCGAGATTTGCATTTACACCAACGCGAACTTTACCGTGGAAGAGATTTAACAGGGGACACCGAGGCTCATTAGCTTCGGGCGAAGCAAGGACTCGAACTTATATGGCTACCAAGACGGAGAAGGAAATAACGCTGTTCCCCGGGGGAAACGGCGCCGCACAGGCTGATGGAACGGAAATGCTTCCGTCTCTGGACGACATGACACCTCGCGAAATCGTGGCCGAACTCGACAAGTACATCGTGGGCCAGGCAGCGGCCAAGCGCGCTGTCGCCGTGGCTCTGCGCAATCGCGTGCGAAGACAGAAGCTGCCTCCGGAAATTGCCGAGGACGTACTTCCCAAGAACATCCTGATGATTGGGCCCACCGGTGTGGGCAAAACGGAAATCGCACGGCGGTTGGCGCGGCTTGCAGGATGCCCGTTCGTGAAGGTAGAAGCCTCGAAGTACACGGAAGTGGGATATGTCGGGCGCGACGTGGAGTCAATGGTGCGCGACCTCGTGGAAACCTCGATCGATATGATCCGCGAAGAGAAGCTCGATGAAGTCGCGGATCGCGCCGAGCAAGCTGCCGAAGAGCGCGTGCTCGACTTGCTGCTTCCTCCGCCGCCTCCTCCCGCGCCGGGAACGGCCGAAGGGGATCTGGCCGCACAGCGCGAGCAGACCCAGCGCACGCGGGACAAATTGCGCGCGCAGTTGCGTGAGGGGAAACTGGATCAGCGGATGGTGGACCTGGAAGTGCGCGAGCGAGCCATGCCGTCGTTTGAAATCATCTCGAATCAGGGCATCGAGGAGATGGACGTCAACCTGAAGGACATGTTGAGCGGGTTCTTCGGGCAGCAAAAGAAAAAACGCAAGATGAGCGTCGCAGATGCCTTCGAATACCTGATCCAGGAAGAAGAAAACAAGCTCCTCGACATGGAGCAAGTGACGCGCATCGCGGTAGAACGCGCCGAGCAGATGGGCATCATCTTCATCGATGAAATCGACAAAGTGGCGGGACGCGAGGCGGGGCATGGTCCCGACGTTTCGCGCGAAGGCGTGCAACGCGACATCCTGCCGATCATCGAGGGCACGACGGTCAATACGCGGTACGGCATGATCCGCACCGATCACATCCTGTTCATTGCCGCAGGAGCGTTTCACGTAACCAAGCCATCGGATTTGATTCCCGAGCTACAGGGGCGCTTGCCCATCCGTGTGGAGCTGCAATCGTTGAAGGAAGAAGATTTTGTGCGTATCCTGACCGAGCCGAAGAATGCGCTGATCAAGCAGTACGTGGCGCTGATGGAAACGGAAGGCCTGAAGCTGCAAATCACCGAGGACGCGGTGCAGACCATCGCCAAATTCGCCACCACGGTGAACGAGCAGACCGAGAACATCGGCGCGCGCCGGTTGCATACGATTTTGGAAAAGGTGCTGGACGAGATTTCCTTTGAAGCGCCTGACCTGAAAAAGAAATCGGTGAAGGTGGATGCGGCGTATGTGAACAAGCAACTGGCCGACATCGTCAAGAACCAGGATCTGAGCCGGTACATTCTGTAAGCGCCGACGATTGCAAATGAAAACTGGAAAAGGGGCGAGACCCAACACGCCGCGCCGGCCGCTTTCTTCCCTGACCATCTCCGTAGTCCTTTTTTCCTCCTTCCTTTTTGCTGACGGATGCGGTGCGCCCGGCGAACCTCTGCCCCCGGCCCCGCCGACTCCCATCGCCATTACGGACCTGGAAGCGCGCCAGGCCGGGGATGCCGTGCAACTGAGCTTCACCATGCCCAACAAGAGCACCCTGGGCGTGAAGCTGAAGGAAGTGCCGACACTCGAAGTCCTGCGCGGATCCCTTAAGCCGGATGGCACAGTGGACGAGAAGTCGTTTCGCGTCGTCGATACGGTTCCTGGGTCGCTGGTCAATGAATACGTACAGAAAGGCAAAGTCGAGTTTCCCGATGCCATCTTGCCCCAGGAGCTAAAAACCCATGCCGGCGAGCCAGTCCTGTATCGCGTCCGGACCTACATCTCCCCTAAGAAGATCTCCCCAAGCTCAACCGACGTTTCGCTGAAACTCTACCCCGTCCCGGCGCCAATCCCATCGGTAGAGGTGGAGCTGACGGAGAATGCCATTCATCTGAAGTGGCAGGCGCCAATCCGCACCACGGCCGGCGAGCCTTTGGGAGCCATCCCGGAGTACCACGTTTATCGAGGCGAACTCGATCCGCAAACCGCCGAAGCAGCCAAGGTTGACCCTCGCAAGGGCACCTGGAAGGCCCCTGTGCTGCAAATAGCCGTCACGACCATCCCGGAATACCACGACGTGGGCTTCGACTACGACAAGACTTACGCCTACACGGTGCGCAGCGTCGTCCAAGTTCAAGGCATGACGCTGGAATCCAGCGATTCGCCCCTGGTGGTACTAACCCCTCGAGACACCTTCCCACCAGCCGCGCCGCAGGGTCTGGTCGCGGCGGTCCTGCCGGGAGCGACGGGCGATGAAAAGGTCGTGGACCTCTCGTGGTCAATAAATTTGGAAACCGACCTGGCGGGTTATCGCGTCTATCGTAGTGAGCAGGAAGGCACACCCGGTGAACTGCTGACCAAGGACTTGTTGCCGACGCCTGCTTACCGTGATACCTCTGTCCACAACGGACAAAAGTATTGGTACCGCGTCACCGCCGTGGACAAGGCCGGTAACGAAAGCGCCCCGAGCCCGCCCATTGCGGTCGAGGTCGCGCAACCTCCGTCGTAGTCCCGGGTTCACATGTACTAGGGACGCTTGCTAGGATACCCAGGTCCATGCCAGACACCATGAAGTTGCCAGGCTTCCGCTGGTTTCAATTCCTGCGAAACCCCTCTATCCGCATGGGTATTTACGCCGGAGTGGGATTGTCCCTGGTCTTTTCCGCTTGGGTGACTATCGCGAATCGTGTACCCGTCCTGGAGTCGTTTGCGCTTGCCCGAAACATCGGAGCGATCGCCGCGCTATGTTTCTTCGCCAGCCTTCCAACCTTGCGGTTCTTCCGGAACCCGGGAGAAATGCTGGTATCCGGCCTCGTCGGATGGACCATGCTGTCGTGTACCTATCGAATTCTGTGCGCGGTATTTGTTTTGCTCCAGGATCGATATAGCGCCTTTCATGTTTTCATGCTCGGAGCTGTGGTATATCTGATCTGTGCGACGGTATCGTGGATTGGCACGATTATCTGGCGGGCGCGCATGGCCGACGGCACACATACCCACCACTAAGGAAAACTTTCGCGAATGAAATTCTGCCGATTCTCACCCGTGTCTTCCCGGCAAAAATCCACTGCGACCATCAAGTTCGGGTTGATCGAGGGCGACTGCATCCGGGAAATCTCCGCTGCCCCCTGGAAAGAATGGAAACGAGGGCTGCGCTCGTTTCTGTTGAAGGATTGCCGCTTAGCGGCACCGATTCTGCCGAGCAAGATTGTGTGCGTAGGGCGCAATTACGCGGCCCATGCGGCGGAGTTTGGCCACGAAATGCCGAAAGAACCCATGATCTTTCTGAAGCCGCCCTCCTCCGTCATTGGACCGGGAGAATCGATCGTTCTGCCGAAATATTCGCAAAGAGTGGAGCACGAAGCCGAGCTCGGCCTGATCATCGGCAAAACTTGCGCTCACCTCAAGGACGACGAAGATCCTCTTCCCTATCTTTTGGGCTATACCTGCGTGAACGACGTAACGGCGCGCGACCTGCAAAAGAGCGATGTGCAATTCACGCGTGCCAAGGGCTTCGACACTTTCTGCCCTGTCGGTCCGCACATTGAGACCGAACTCGATCCCCACAATGTGCTTGTGGAAGCCCACGTCAACGGCACGCAGAAGCAATCCGGCAACACCTCCCTGATGGCTTTCCCGGTGGCGTTTCTGGTGCGATGGATTTCGCGCATGATGACCCTTGTTCCCGGAGACCTGATCGCCACCGGCACGCCTGCTGGCGTTGGCCCGCTGGTTTCCGGCGACACGGTAGAGGTCTCCGTAGCGGGCATTGGCATGTTGCGCAATCCGGTGCATTCTTCGGAGGCATGACTTCGCACAGCTCCACAGCATTCGGTAGAATAGAGATAGATGGGGAACGAGAGCTTCCTGCAACGGGAAGTTGCGCCGGGCCGGAAGATTCCTCGCTGATCCCCGAATCCAGATTCATACTGTGTGAGGTAGAGCGTTGAAAGAGTTGCTCGCCGATTGGAAGATGCTGCTGGCGATAGGCGGAGGAAGCCTAGCCGCGCTGGCCATGATTGCCTATGCGTTTGTACGCCCCGCAGTCAATCCCGAAGAAGAAGAACGGAAGCGGAGACTGCACCTGAACTTGATCGGCCGGATCGCGGAAGGCCAGGTTGTCGAACTCCTGGCGGAGCAAGAGGCGCCGCCGGTGGAAGAGAGCCGCAAACTGTTTGGCTCGCGCCCGCGTCCCCTGGTAGATAGCCGGCCGCGGCAACTGGTGTCCTATAGCTACGCGATATCGGGAGTAACGTATCAAACCGCGCAGGACATCACGGGCCTGGAAAGCCAGGTTCGCGTCGAGCGCCTGGTGGCGGGCCATCCGGCCAGCGTGAAATACGATCCGTCGAACCCCAGCGATTCCATCCTTGTAGCCGACGACTGGTCCGGAATAAGGTAGTCCTCCAAGGGGAGGGTACCGCCCGTGCCGATACTCGATTCCTGCCAATTGAGCTATCCTTTGTCTGTCAACCTGAAGCCATTTGGCCGGCTCCGATGAAACACGTGATCGCCTCATTCTTCATGGTGCTGTTGATCGTGGCGATGACCTTGAGCGCCATGGCAATCCTGGTGCGCGCCACGGAATACGTCACTTCCATTGCGCAACCACTGGTACGCGCCGGCGCAATTGCGGCGGAGCTGTTGCTTGGCGTGATACTGCTTTTGGGAACGGTGTGGCTGGCAACCCACCTCGCGGTGCTGATCTTTGCTCCCAAACAGGAATCCAAGGAGGGTGGACCCGTTGGCTGAGAAGAACCGCGTCACCTGGGAGTCCTCGGAAAATGTGAAGCGGCTGGAGCAGCTTCACCGCATTTCGCAAGAAGCGGAAGCGGGCGGCGGCCCGGAACGGCGCGAGCGCGAGCACAAAGCCGGCAAACTCTCGGCGCGCGAACGGATCCATTTGCTGCTGGACGAAGGCACCTTCGAGGAACTGGATAAGTTTGTCCGCCACCGTTGTGTTGATTTCGGAATGGAAGAAGCGCGGCCGGCGGGCGATGGTTTCGTCACCGGCTTCGGACGCATTGACGGCCGACTTGTCTACGTGTTCGCGCAGGATTTCACGGTTTTCGGCGGGTCGCTATCGGAAACCAACGCGCAGAAGATTTGCAAGATCATGGATCTTGCCATGCGCAACGGCGCTCCCGTAATTGGCCTGAACGATTCGGGCGGCGCGCGCATCCAGGAGGGTGTTGCATCGCTGGCGGGCTATGCGGATATTTTCCTGCGAAACACCTTGGCCAGCGGAGTAATTCCTCAGCTCAGCGCGATCCTGGGGCCGTGCGCCGGGGGTGCGGTCTATTCACCCGCGATTACGGATTTTATTTTCATGACGCGCGATACGTCCTACATGTTTGTGACCGGTCCGGACGTGATCAAAACCGTCACGCACGAAGAGGTCAGCAAGCAAGAACTGGGCGGGGCCATGACCCACAACGCCACCAGCGGCGTGGCCCATTTTATTTCGCGCGACGACGCGGACTGCTGCGCGATGCTTCGCGAGCTGTTCAGTTTTCTGCCTGCGAACAATATGGAGGACCCGCCGCGGCGCGCCACAAATGATCCGGCTGACCGCCGGGAAGAGTCCCTGAATTCCCTCGTGCCGCAGGACCCGCAGAAGCCGTATGACATCAAGGATGTCGTCCACGCGTTGGTCGATGACGGCTACTTTTTTGAAGTTCACGAGCACTACGCCAGAAATCTGGTGGTGGGCTTTGCGCGCTTTGATGGGCGGCCCGTGGGAATCGTGGCGAACCAGCCGGCATTCCTCGCGGGCACGCTGGACATCAACGCATCGGTGAAGGGCGCGAGGTTCGTGCGCTTCTGCGACGCCTTCAATATTCCGCTGGTCACCTTTGAAGATGTGCCCGGATTTCTGCCCGGCACGCAGCAGGAATTCGGCGGCATTATCAAACATGGAGCAAAGCTGCTGTTCGCATTCGCCGAAGCCACGGTACCGAAGATCACGATCATTACGCGAAAGGCCTATGGGGGTGCATATTGCGTGATGGCCTCGAAGCACATTCGAACGGATGCGAATTTCGCGTGGCCTTCCGCGGAGATCGCAGTGATGGGGCCGGAGGGCGCCGTCGATATCGTTTACAAACGGGAACTCAGTAACGCGGGGCCGCAGGATCGCGAAGGGCTCAGGAAAGAAAAAATCGCCGAATTCCGCCAACGCCTGGCCAACCCGTTTGTGGCCGCGGAGCGCGGTTATCTCGATGCTGTGATCGAACCGGCAGAGAGCCGGGAGCGGATTATTACCTCGTTGCGAGCCCTGGAAAACAAGCGGGACACCAATCCCAAGAAAAAGCACGGAAATATTCCGCTGTGAACGTGCTCACCGGAATGCACGCCAGCCAAGGCGAATCGCTCCCTCGAGCTACATGTTGGGCTTGGGGTGCGCAGCCAGAGCTTCTTTAAAGGCCGCCAGATTATTCTTGTCGATGACGGCAGTGCCGGTGTCCACCCAAACCGGAAGAGGCGCGCTGGGCGCGGTACGCCAATCTTTATATTCGTGAACTACGTTGTGGTGCAGGTCATCGGCAAAACGCACGCCGTAGAAACCCATGATGTAAGGCTTCTGAACGACGGTAGCGGTAATGGCGCCGCGATCGATCCAGTCCAGCGTTTCAGGATTCTTGTCAAACGCCACGATTTTAACTTTGCCGGCCAGGTCGAAACGGTTCAGGACTTCCGCGGCACCCTCGCCACCCGATGCCTCGAGGGCGATCACGCCGTCGATCTTTTCCTTTTTCTGCACCATGGCTGCGACGGCGTCGTACGCGTTGCGCGGGTCGCCCTTGTCGTCGATGGTCTGGAGAACCTTGATACCAGGATATTTCTTCAAGGCATCATTCGCGCCGCGAACGCGATCTTCCACGTTCAGTTGGCCGGTCAGCCCCACAATCACGATGCTGCCCTGCCCACCGAGTAGCCCGGCCATGCGCTTGGCGCTCTCCTCGCCGGCGCGAACATTGTCCGTCCCAACGAAGAGCACGCGCTTGGAGTCAGGAGCGTCGGCGTCGATGCAGATTACCGGAATGCCCTGGAGCACCGCGTCGTCAATCGGACCCTTGAACAGTTGCGGGCTGCTGACGGAAACAAGTATGCCGGAGGGATGCTGCGCAATCGCGTCCTTAAACGCGGTCAGTTCCTCGTTCGGCGAGAGGCTGGCGGGCCCGGTCATCTCAACCTTCACGCCCATCAACTTCCCGACGTCCCGTAAACCGGCTTCGGCTTCCTGCCAGTACGGTAAATTTACGTTCGCTGCCACCAGAATGTAGCGTTCCTCGGGCTGGTGATACGGAGTCCCGCAGGAGCCTAGAAACAGGCCAGCAATTGCCCCACTCAGGATGGAAATCGATTTTCTGAATTTCATGAACGGTCTCCTTTGCAGGTGTTCCCCTGGATGCTGCCGGGCTTGGGGAAGAGACCAGACGGTGTTCGGGGAAAGCCTAACACAAAACGGGATGAGCGGAGTCACGCAGTCTTGTGATGGCGCCTCGAACCGCGTGCGGCCTCGCTACTTGAGCAGGAACTCCTGCAGAAACTCCACTGTCGCGTAAAACTCATAATCGCGGTTGGCCTTCTTCTGGAAACCATGGCCCTCATCTTTGGCCATGATGTACCACACGGGCGTGCCCTGTTTCTTCAGCGCGGCGACAATCTGGTCGCTTTCGCTTACCGGGACGCGAGGGTCATTCTTTCCGGCCACGACCATCATCGGCTTTTTGATCTTGTCGATGTTATTCATGGGCGCAATACGTTCCAGAAATTCGCGCATCTTGGGGTCGCGCTCGTCACCATACTCGACGCGGCGCAAATCGCGGCGGTACCCCTCGGTGCGTTCCAGAAATGTGACAAGGTTGGACATGCCGACGATATCCACCGAGCAGCGAATGCGGTCGCTGTAGAACGTGGAGATCGCCAGCGTCATGTGCCCGCCATAGCTGCCGCCGGTAACGGCGACGCGCGAAGCATCGAGGTCCGGACGGATGGCGATCCAGTCAAAGAGCGAGTTGATGTCTTTGTAAGAATCTTCGCGCAAGAATCCGTTGTCGAGCGTCGTAAAGGTCTTGCCGTAGCCCGTCGAGCCGCGCACGTTCGGCACGACCAGGGCGATACCAAGGACGTTCAAGTAGTAGTTGGCGGGCCCAAGAAAATCGGGCCGCGACTGGCCTTCCGGACCGCCATGGATCTCAATCAGCACCGGGCGCTTGCCGGTGAATTTTGCCGGCGGAGCATAAAGAAAGCCAGAGATCATTTTCCCGTCGAAGCTCTTCCAACGGATGAGCTCAGGTTCGCGAAAACCGTCGGTCTTCACTGCGCTCTCGCTCATCGTCCAACGATCAAGCTTGCCGGAATTGATATCCAGCGAAAAACAGTCTCCGGGAAGACTCGCGGAAGTTATGCTGAAGGCGAGTTCATGATTGTTGTGGTGCCAAATCAAGCCGCCAACCACACCTACGGGCAGCTTCGGGACTGCCAATTCCTTGCCCGTCGCGGTGTCCGTCAAGTGCAGTGCGCTCAGCCCATCTTCGTTCGTAAGGAAGGCGATTCGCCTGCCGTCCCAGGACAAAGCGAACTCGTCGACATCCCACGACAATCCTGCGGTGAGTACCTTGGATTGCTTAGTGGCCAAATCCAAATACATCAGCCGCTGAAACTCCGAACCGGCGTCCGCGGTGTAGTAGATTCCTTTGCCGTCTTTGCTGAACCGAGGATTGGAATAGGCAATCTTTTCGTCGGCTTTGCGCGGCGTCAGTTCCGTCTTTTCTCCGGAAGCGGCGTCAAACAGCCAAAGATACGTTTCGTTGACCGAGATGTATTCGACCACCAGAACTTTGGAATCGTCGGGCGACCAGTCTTGCGGATCCCAGCCGCCGCCTTTGAGTTGCGCGACCATGCGATCGGATTTCGGATCGGCGGGGTTGATAGCCCACAAATCCGTATCCTGGCCGGTTCGACGAGTGGAGGTGTAGGCCATGCGATCGCCCTTCGTTGACCACGGCCCGGCGATGTTTCGCGACTTTCCGTCGGTGAGCAGCGTGATGTCTCCCGTAGCGAGATCGTAGCGGTACAGTTGATACCATTCGCCGCCACCGATGTCCCTCTGAAACACCATGTACTCGCCGGTCGCCGGTTGAAACCGTCCACCGTAAACAGGGTCCGCGGAAAACGTCAGTTGTTGACGCGCTCCACCAGGCATTTTCACCAGGTGCGCTTGGAACGTATTGCCGAATCGCGTGCCGATCAATAGTTCGCGGCGCTGCGGATGCCAGTCGGTGGGGAAGGCGGAACGCGTCTCGCTGTAGCGCCCCGCGGCCTCCGCGAGCGTTGCAGGGACCGGCGGCACGCCCTCCGCCACAACTGGTTCCGGCGGTGCGACCGTCCGCAAGTCCTGAGCGCCAAGGAAACTCGCAAACGCCAGAATCAGCAATAGGCCGGCGAAGTACCTTCGCATCTCTTCCTCCTCGAAAACTGGACTCCTTCTTACACCGCGTAGCATTAGACACGCAAGGGCCGAGTAATCCGCAGCAGGCGATGGGTGCGTGATAAAATTCGGCGAGTCACACAAATTCTTCTATGTTCAAGAAAATCCTGATTGCCAATCGCGGCGAAATCGCTGTCCGCATCCAGCGGGCCTGCCGCGAATTGGGCATCCACACCGTGTCAGTTTTCAGTGAAGTCGATCGCACCTCCTTGCACGTGCGATTGGCCGATGAAGCCTATGCCATCGGCCCCGCAGCCTCTCGAGACAGTTATTTGCGCATCGACAAATTGCTTGAAGTGGCGCGGGAAACAGGCTGCGACGCCCTTCATCCCGGCTACGGATTCCTTGCCGAAAATCCGGCTTTGCCGCGCGCCTGCGCGGATGCCGGCATTACATTTATCGGGCCATCCGCCGATGCCATGGAAGCGATGGGTTCGAAGACCGCCGGAAAACAATTGGCTCGCCGTGCCGATGTGCCCACCGTGCCCGGTACCAGCGATCCAATCGAGAGCCCGGACGAGGCTCAGGCGCTGGCGCAAAGCATGGGTTATCCCGTGGTGCTGAAGGCCATCGCGGGCGGTGGAGGCAAGGGAATGCGCGTCGTGTCCAGTGATGTGGCGTTTACGTCTGCCTGGCGCGATGCCGCCTCGGAGGCGCACAACGCTTTCGGAGATCCGCGCCTGTTTCTGGAAAAATATCTGCCAAGCCCACGCCACATTGAGATCCAGGTCTTTGCGGATGCTCACGGACGGACGGTTTCTCTGGGCGAGCGCGAGTGTTCGGTGCAGCGCCGCTATCAGAAGGTGATTGAAGAGGCGCCATCGCCCGTGATGACGCCCGATTTGCGCAAGAAGATGGGCGACGCGGCAGTACGCATCGCGCGAGCCGGGGGTTACGTCAACGCGGGAACGGTGGAATTCCTGGTCGACGCGGACATGAATTTCTATTTTCTGGAAGTGAACGCGCGCTTGCAAGTGGAGCATCCCGTTACCGAGCAGGTCACTGGACTGGACCTCGTGAAACTCCAGATTGCCATCGCCGCCGGTCATCGCTTGCCCTTCGCCTGGGAAACCATCACGCCGCGCGGCCATGCCATGGAAGTTCGCCTTTACGCCGAGGATCCCGACAACAATTTCTTTCCTTCTCCGGGTAAAATCCTGATGCGGCACGTGCCAGCGGGCCCGGGAATCCGCATGGATGAAGGGGTCTACGAGGGATACACGGTGCCCATGGAATACGATCCGCTGCTAAGCAAACTGATCGCCTGGGGCAACAGTCGCGAAGAGACCATTGCGCGGCTTCGACGTGCGCTGGACGAATACACCATCACCGGAATCCATACAAATGTCAGCTTGTTCCGGCGAATTCTGGGCGAGGCGGAATTCCTGCAGGGTGAAATTCATACCAAATGGCTCGACGAATTGCTGGAGCGGCCGCGCCCTCCCGCCGTCGCGCCGCGGCCTGGCACTGAAGAAGCCTGCGCCATCGCTGCCGCATTTTGGGAGGCGACGCAAATCAGCGGCAAATCCGACCCCGGTTCCGATATTCAGACTGGACATTCGCGCTGGAAGACCGAAGGCCGGAAGCAACAGGTGGACCGCCAACCATGAAATTCGAAGTTCATCTCGACGGCACATCCGGGAAGTGCCAGCACGTGGTGGTGCTGGAGCGCGATGGAGAGAGCTTCCGCGTAATTCTGGACGGCCATTCCGTAGATGCAAATGTGGTCAAGGTTGCGGCAAGCTCCGTCTCCATTCTATTGGACGGGCAATCGTTCGAGGTGCACGTCACGCCAACTCTGGAAGGAAAGCTCAAACTGCAATCGGGTCCACACGAGTTCACCGCGGAGGTGCGGGATCCGCGCGCCTGGCGCAGCCGCAAACAGGCTGGGCGGGAAGCCGAAGGCCGGCAGCAGGTTCTGGCGCCCATGCCCGGCAAGGTAATCCGCCTGCTGGTGAAGGGAGGCGAAACGGTTCAGGCGGGCCAGGGACTTATCGTCATTGAAGCGATGAAGATGCAGAACGAAATTCGCTCGCCGAAGAGCGGCAAAGTCGAGCGCCTGCTTACAAAAGAAGGGCAGACCGTCAATGTTGGTGAAGTCCTGGCTTGGGTGGAATAACGATCGCGTTGCCTCATGCCACAGAAAATGCCTCAGGCCTGAAGGCCTGGGCTACACGATTCGGATCGTAAGGTTACTGCGTGTTCGCGGGAGCCGTAGGCTTTGTCCCGACAGGCGACGGTGCAGCGACCGGCGGCAGCGTTGATTTGGCGGCGTCGGGCAACTTGCCGGCCGTTTCCACAACCTGCTCCGCCAGATAATTCGTAACCTTGGCTTCGTCGCGCGCCACGGCCAGGTACGCCGCGCGCAGTAGTTGTTCCTTGCGATCGCGCAACGTGTCACGAATGGTCTGCTGTACTTGAGGATCATTGATGCCGCGCTGACCCGCAGCTTCACGCGCGACCAGCTTCAGGATGCGGATGCTGCTGTCCTTCAGCACGATGGGCTGGCTGACTTGCCCCGGTTTGAGAGACAGCACCAGCTTCTTCAGTGCCGCATCGGACTGGTTCAGCGACGATTCCGGAATGTAGCCGAGGTCGCCGCCATTCGACGTGGTGTTAACGTCCTCGGAGTAATCCATTGCCAACTGCGCAAAATCCGCGCCACTGTTCAGCTTGTCCATGATCATCTTGGCTTTGCGCTGCGCTTCCGCTTCATTGGTGGCGTCGTCATTCTTGCGATTACGGATTTGCGGATCCTTGCGTGGCGTGATCACAATCTGCGAAATGCGATATTGCGGTTCCGCGACATTAAACTGGTTCAAGTTGGAGTTGTAGAAATCCGTCACGTCCTGATCGGTGATGGTGATCTTGGCCGCTACTTCCCGGTTCAGCAGTTTCTGGATCGACAACTGGCGGCGCAAATCCCGCTTCAGGTCATCCACGGACATGCCGCGCGCCTTCAACTGGCGCTGGAATTCATCTTCGGTGAACGGGCTCTTGAGTTCGGTGAACTTGTCTTCAACTTCGCCGTCGCTGGCCTGCAAGTTCAGTTTCTTGGCGCGCTCCAGAAGAATCTCATTGTTGATGAGCTGCTCCACAACATTCAGCTTCAGCGAAAGCGAGTCTTCCTGCGTGGGCTTCTGCGCTTCGGGGTTGACCTGCGAGCGATAGTACTTCTCCACGTCGTCGCGCCGGATCTCCGTGCCATTCACTACCGCCCAGACGTCGGGCGCGTGACGCTCGTTCTGCGAGCAGCCGGCTAGTCCGGAAAGGAGCACAGCGGCGACAGGCAAAAGGGCAGCAGCGCGGCGGGTGCCACGAAGCTTCCGTGTACTCGAAAAGGAGCTCGGAGAAAAGTTCAATGGTTTGGCTCAGGCAGCCTTTTTAATACGGCCCAAACGAATGCATCCCGTGCAAACACGTACCTGCTTGCGAACTCCGTCAACGACCGCGCGGACGCGCTTCAGGTTGGGATTCCAGCGGCGACGCCGGGTATTGTTGGCGTGGCTGACCACGTTTCCGTAATGCGGCGCTTTGCCGCAGATTGCACACTTCAATGCCATGACTCTACACTTCCTACGCTTCAAAGGATAGAAAACAGAAGTTTTAATTGTAACAGAGCGAATCGCTAAACACAAAGCTACCGTTCTTCAGTTCTTCAGGGGCGCACATCAGATTTAGGGAAGTCATGCAGCCACCTGCTTTCGCTCTGAGCGGCGTTCCCAGAAATCCTGGAAGCGTCCGCTGAGCTTGCTGCAGCGCAGGGCGATGATGGCGTTGGCGC